>Ga0307486_1001864_pt1 | contig 15392 bp, 9 predicted proteins | sample CBIW02metaG_FD_203663 | JGI IMG/M metagenome (GOLD analysis project Ga0307486, IMG submission 203663) | Sea-ice brine microbial communities from Beaufort Sea near Barrow, Alaska, United States - CBIW 0.2 | ecosystem: Environmental > Aquatic > Marine > Coastal | place: USA: Alaska | collected... | reverse complement strand
GTATTGCGATCCCTATTTTATTGGGAAGAGAAGATATCATTAAAGAACTGATGAACGAAATTGATTTCGATCACGATCACAATAAAATTACCATCATCGATTCAAAATCTGATGAGCAGGACGAACCCAGAAATGCCTATGCCGAGGTGTATTGGCGAGCGCGCTATCGCAGTGGGGTTACCAAATACGATGCTCAAAAATTGATGCGCGAACGAAATTACTTTGGAGCCATGATGGTAAACGTAGGCGATGCAGATGCATTGCTATCCGGCTATTCCAGGGCCTATCCTACCGTGGTCAAGCCAATGTTGGAACTTATTGGGATGGGAAAAGGGATAGATAGGGTAGCCGCCACCAATTTGATGAACACCTCGCGCGGCCCTTTGTTTATAAGCGATACTTCAATAAATATTGATCCTTCTGCCAAGGATCTGGCCAAGATCGCGCTTATGACAGCAAAAACCGTGAGGCTTTTTGGAATGGAACCTGTAATAGCAATGATTTCATATGCAAATTTTGGTTCTTCAAAACACGAACATGCCCTTAAAGTGAAAGAGGCGGTTGCATATTTACATAGATACCACCCTGATCTATGTGTTGATGGCGCTTTGCAAATTGATTTTGCATTGAATCAGGAAATGCTGAAAAGCAAATTCCCATTTTCGAAATTGGTGGGTAAAAAGGTTAATACCTTGATCTATCCAAATTTGGAATCTGCCAACAGCACTTATAAACTCATCAAGGAACTCAATAAAAGCGATTCAATAGGCCCAATTTTAATGGGAATGAACAAACCGGTGCATATTTTGCAATTGGGGGCAAGCGTGAATGAAATGGTGAACATGGCAGCGATCGCCGTGGTAGATGCACAGGAAAAAGTAAGATTGAGCAAGACGGAAAAATAGCCTTTTAACGGAAGTTTATTTATCGTTTGAGGCTCTATTTTATTTTAGTACATTTGGTTGCTAAACATTCGTTTTATTCATGATTTATCATTTAAAGGGGCAATTAATAGAAAAAAATCCTACTCATGTTGTAATTGATTGCAATGGGGTAGGATATTTTGTTCATATATCCCTACATACCTATTCGCTTTTAAAAAATTCAGAAGCCATACACTTATATACCCATTTGCAGGTGAAGGAAGATTCCCATACCTTATATGGCTTTATGGAAAAATCGGAACGGGAGTTGTTCCGATTATTGATTTCTGTTTCGGGAGTTGGCTCCAGTACCGCGCGTACTATGCTGTCTTCCCTGGAACCTAAACAAATTATGGAAGCGATCGCCTCGGGTGATGCGGCTACTATTCAAAAAATTAAAGGAATCGGAACCAAAACGGCACAAAGGGTGATTTTGGATTTAAAAGATAAAATTTTAAAAGTGTTCGGTGTTGATGAAATTTTTGTTTCCCAAAACAATACAAACAGGGAAGAAGCGTTATCTGCACTGGAAACCCTAGGATTTGTACGTAAATCGGCCGAAAAAGTTGTTGACCGAATTATGAAGGAAATCACCGACCCCACAGTAGAAACTATTATTAAGCTGTCTTTAAAGAATTTGTAATTTCATTATAATCAACTTTGAGAAATAATAACTTTAAATTGGGTCGATTATTATTGGTTGGTATCTTTTGGTTAATTGCTTTTCCCAACAATTTGTTTGCCCAGGAACCGCCTACAACCCAGGATTCTACCCGCACAGGTCATGTTATTGGGGAACTTTCATTCCCAAATCCCAATAGTATAACCATGGGATATGAATATGACCCTATTTTGAACAGGTATATTTACACCGAAAAACTAGGTACTTATAATCTTTCCGTCCCACTTATTTTAACCCCCGAAGAATACCAACAGCTTGTAATTCAAGAAGAAATACGAAATTATTTTAAGCAAAAGAACAATGCCATAGCCGGAAACAGGGAAGGAGATCCTGAAGCGCAACAAGATCTATTACCAGGTTATTACGTGAATTCCGGGTTTTTTGAGAGTGTGTTCGGCGGAAAGGAAATTGAGGTAGTTCCCCAAGGTAGCGTTGCTATGGATCTGGGCCTACTCTATACAAAACAGGATAATCCGGCTTTCTCTCCAAGAAACCGGAGTAACTTAACCTTCGATTTTGATCAGCGCATTCAACTCAGCCTATTGGGCCAGGTTGGAACCCGGTTGAAGGTAATAGCGAATTATGATACAGAATCTACTTTCGATTTTCAAAATCAGCTTCGGTTGGAATACACTCCTACCGAGGATGATATTGTGCAGAAGATTGAAGTAGGAAATGTGAGTATGCCATTGAACAGTGCCCTTATTCAAGGCGCGCAAAGCTTATTTGGGGTTAAAACCGAATTGCAATTTGGAAAAACGCGTATCACCGGGGTTTTTTCAGAACAAAAATCGGAAAGAAGAACGGTAAATGTTGAAGGTGGTGCCACGGTTGAAGAGTTTGAGCGTTTTGCTATTGATTATGATCAGGACAGGCATTTCTTTTTAGCGCATTATTTCAGGGATCACTATAATGAATCCCTGCAAAACTACCCTTTTATTAACAGTAATGTCCAAATCCAGCGTATCCAGGTTTGGGTTACCAACCGGGTAAATAATATTCAGAATTTAAACGATACACGAAATATTGTAGGGATCCAGGATTTGGGAGAATCCAACATTCCAGGTAATATAGGTTTGGAAAACCCACCTGCAGGATTTTTTAACCAACCTCCCGGTGCTTACCCTGATAACTCCAACAATGATTTTAACCCCTTTGGGATAACAGGAGCCGAGGAATCTATTTTAACCCCTGCTATCCGCGATATAGCTACGGTGCAAAACGGGTTTGGTGGATTACCGGTATCCCAGGGGACAGATTTTGACAAACTGGAAAATGCCCGCCAGTTGCAACCCAAAGAATATACACTTAACTCGAGTTTAGGATATATCACCCTTAATCAACGTTTGAGCAATGATGAGGTTTTAGCGGTGGCGTTTCAGTACACTCTGAACGGAGAGGTTTATCAGGTTGGTGAATTTGCCAATGACGGGGTTGATGCGAATGTGCAGAGCGAAAATGATGGTTTAAGAGTGAATCAAAACCTGGTTGTAAAATTACTTAAAAGCACGGTAACAAATGTCAATGAGCCTATTTGGGAATTGATGATGAAGAACATTTACAGTCTTGGCGCTTTTCAGTTGGAAAGCGATGATTTCAGATTAAATATTTTATATACCAATCCACAGCCCCAAAATTTTATTTCTCCTGCCGAGGGTGTCAATCTTCCCTTACCCGAGGGTGTGGCAGAAACTACCTTGCTCCGGGTGTTCAACCTGGATAAATTAGATTCAAATAATGACCCTGTAGCTGGAGGAGATGGGTTTTTTGATTACGTTCCCGGTCTTACCATAGAGCCACAAAATGGGCTGGTTATTTTTACAACGGTGGAACCTTTTGGAGAGCATTTATTCGAAAAACTGGACAATACACCAAATGGTGGCGGTGAAGATTATAATTTTCCCCAAACCTACAATGCCAACCAGGAAAAATATGTTTTCCGCGCCCTTTACAAAACCACAAAAATACAAGCCGAGCAGGAACAAGCCGATAAAAATAAATTTCAGCTTAAAGGCCGGTATAAATCATCACAGGTAGAGGGAATCCCAATTGGGTTCAATCTGCCTCAGGGTTCGGTCACGGTAACAGCAGGAGGTAGGGTGTTACAGGAAGGTGTGGATTATGTAGTGAATTACCAACTTGGACGGGTTCAAATAATAGATGATGCTTTATTGGCTTCCAACGTCCCCATTCAAATTTCAACAGAAAACAATTCGCTTTTCGGACAACAATCCAAACGGTTCACTGGGATAAATATTGAACATCAATTCAATGAGAAATTATTGATTGGCGGTACTTATTTAAATTTAAGTGAACGCCCATTGACCCAAAAGGCAAATTACAGTGTTGAACCGGTGAATAATTCTATTTATGGCCTTAATGCAATTTATAGCACTGAGGTACCATTTTTAACCCGATTGGTGAATAAATTACCCAATATTGATACAGATATTACTTCCAATATTTCTATAAGGGGTGAGTTTGCTTATTTGCAACCCGGAGCGCCTAAGGTGAATGATTTTAATCAAAAAGCGACTGTTTATATAGACGATTTTGAAGCTTCACAAACCTCTATTTCAATTAGCAATCCGTTGAGTTGGGAACTTTCAAGCGTGCCTTTGGGATATGGTGGTGAACTTGCCAACGGGGATCTTGCGACCGGTTATAAGCGTGCTAAATTGGCTTGGTACACCGTAGATCCAATATTTTACAGTAGTCTGAGGCCGAACGGAATCACAGATGTAGATCTCTCGAGCTTTGCTTCAAGGAGGGTCTTTTTAGATGAAATATTTCCAAATACCGACGTGATTCAGGGGCAGCCACAGGTGATTTTTACCATGGACCTCGCATATTATCCTGGGGAGAGAGGTCCCTATAATTTCAATACCACGGCTGCCGGAGGAAATAATTTAAATAATCCGAAGGAAAATTTTGGGGGAATTTCCAGAGCCATCAGTTCCACAAATTTTGAACAATCCAATGTGGAATTTATCGAATTTTGGGTGATGGATCCTTTTATTTATCCTGAAAATGCCAATAACAATGGTGGTACCCTAACTTTCAATTTGGGTAATATTTCGGAAGATGTTTTAAAAGATGGCAGGAAACAATATGAAAATGGGTTACCACGGGATGGTGTTGACCAAAACTTTATAAATACCGCATTTGGAAAAATTCCGGCAAACCAATCTTTAATTTATGCCTTTGATTCTCAAGGGCAGGAACGCATAAATCAGGATGTTGGATTTGATGGGTTAAGCGATGCAGAGGAAGCTGTTCAATTTACCAATTTTGCCAATTTGGCAGATCCCTCAGCCGATAATTACGAGTATTTTTTAAACCCTACCGGATCCATTGTAAATCGCTACAGAAATTATAATGGCACCAATGGAAATTCCCCGTCTGGAATTGACAATAATAACAGGGGGAATTCTACTCTTCCAACTACCGAGGATTTGAACCGCGACAATACCATGAATACCATCAACAGTTACTTTGAGTATGATGTTCGTATTTTCCCGGGAATGAATACAGACAATAACTCTTATATAGCCGATGTAAAAGAACTTACGGCTCCGCTGCCAAATGGACAGCAAATTCCTGTACGATGGGTGCAGTTTAAGATTCCAATTTTTGAGCCTACCGGCTCAAAAGGAGGTATAGCCGATTTTAGATCGATTCGGTTTATGAGATTATTCTTGAATAATTTTGAAGAAACCACCATTCTTAGATTTGGAACTATGGATTTGGTAAGGGGAGACTACAGGAGGTTCAATCAAAGTTTAAATCCTGAAAATCCGGGTCAAGCATTGGAAAATGGGACTTTCTTTGAAGTTTCATCGGTGAACATCGAAGAAAATGAGAGAAGAGAACCTATTCCTTATGTGCTTCCTCCGGGGGTAGTGCGCGAAGAATTGTATAACAGCAATACCAGTATAAGGCAAAATGAACAATCCCTTTCCCTGAAAGTATGCGAATTAGAACCTCAGGATGCCCGTGCTGTTTACAAAAATTTTCAGGTGGATATGCGTCAATATAAAAACCTGGAAATGTTTTTACATGCAGAATCCGTTGTGAATGAAGTTCCGCTTAAAGATGGGCAGTTGGTGGCTTTTATAAGAATGGGAACTGATTTCACCGAAAATTATTATCAAATAGAAATTCCGCTTACTGCAACTATGTTTGGTGCGGTATCGGCGGATGATATCTGGCCGGAGTCCAATAGATTGTCGATATCCCTTGAGTTATTGCAACGTATTAAAACTAGGGTATTGGGTGATCCTTCATTATTATCTTCAGAAGTAAATTATTTTGATGAAGGATTGAATTTGACCAATGCCGAAGATCCATATCAAATTGGGGAATTACGGGTAGGTATTAAGGGAAATCCAAGTTTTGGAAATGTGCGTTTGTTCATGCTGGGAATTAAAAACGGGATGCCCAACACCAGTGCTTCTGATATTTGCGGGGAGGTTTGGTTTAACGAGTTGCGTATGTCTGATCTGGACAATGACAGCGGATGGGCCGCAATTCTAAATATGGACGCCAATTTAGCCGATTTTGCAACCATTTCGGCTACTGGAAGAAGAAGTACCGTAGGTTTTGGAACCCTGGAACAAGGCCCTAATCAACGCAGCAGGGAAGATCTTCAGCAATACGATGTGGTGACCAATATGAACGTGGGCCAGTTATTGCCTAAAAAATGGGGAGTGCAGATACCGTTCAACTATAGCCGGGGCGAAGAATTAATTACCCCAAAATACGATCAGGAATTTTTGGACCTGGAACTTGAAACCCGATTAGGCGAGATCACGGATTCTGCAGAAAGGAATAGGGTTAAGGAGCAATCTGAGGTATATACCAAAAGGCAAAGTATCAATGTTATAGGGCTTCGAAAAGAGCGCATTGGGGAAGGAAAACCTATGCCTTACGATATCGAAAATTTTGCGATTTCAACTTCCTACAACCAGGTAGATTATCGGGATTTTGAAATTCAAGACGCCTTAAGTCAGAATGTCCGGGTTGGTGCTACATACGATTATAGTTTTGCCCCGCTTTCCATAGAACCGTTTAAAAATGCTAAAGCCCTGGACAGTAGTGACTACTATTCTTTGGTAAAAGATTTTAATTTTAATCCTTTACCCAGTAATATAACCCTGGGATCAAATATTGTCAGGCAATATAATGAGCAACAATTCAGGGAGACAAGTTTAACCGAGAATGATATAGAGATCCCAACCCTATATCAGCGTAATTTTATGTATGATTGGCAATATCGTGTAAATTACAATCTGACAAAATCCCTGCAATTTAGTTTCAATGCCACCAATAATCGGATTATTAGAAATTATATAAATGAAGAAAATTTTGCCGATAATAGTATAGGTATATGGGATGGATTTTTTGAAATTGGTACTCCTAATCAGCATTTTCAATCCTTACAAGTAAATTATGAATTGCCATTCAGTAAAATTCCGATTTTAAAATTCATTAAAACCACTTATTCTTATACCGGTGATTTCCAATGGCAGCGTGGTTCAGAAATTTTTGCTAGTCTTGAAGGAATCCCCGATTTAGGAAATTCTGTTCAAAATTCCAGTATTCATCAGCTCAATGCCAATATGGATATGCAAAACCTTTATGATTATTTAGGTTTAAAAATAAGAAAGTCTACTCCTGAAACAATCAAGGAACGAAGTGCAGGAGTGCCAAGCCTGGATCCGGATAAACCTAAAGTGCCTGTGAAAGCTGAGAAGGAGAAGTCGGGTGATAAAACTTACAACACCTTTATTGGTTTGGTTACGGGAATAAAAAGAATTCAGGCTACCTACAGGAGCAATCAGGGAATATTTTTGCCCGGATATACTAACAGTATCGGTTTTATGGGAACCTTAAGACCTACCGCCGGATTCACCCTTGGCGGCCAGGCAGATGTGCGCTACCTTGCGGCCCGAAATGGCTGGTTGACCTTGTATCAGGAATTTAACCAGCAGTATACCTCGGTCAATAATAAGCAATTGGATCTACAGGCCTCTTTGAGCCTTATCCCTGATCTGACAATAGACCTGAGTGCAGGAAGGATTTATTCAGAAACTTTTTCCGAAAACTACCGGGTGAGCCCGACTGATCTGCAATATCAACCCTTAAATCCATATAATTTTGGAAATTTCAACATCTCAACGATATTAATTAAAACTGCTTTTGACAAAAATAACCAGTCATATTCTGAAACTTTCGAAAATTTCAGGGTAAACAGGTTAGATATAGCGCAAAGGCTGGCGGCCTTAAATGGAAGAGATCCTAATGATGTTGATGACGAAGGTTATCCAATAGGTTACGGAAAAAGCAACCAGGCGGTTCTTTTACCTGCCTTTTTAGCGGCCTATACAGGCCAGGATCCCTCTTCGGTCAAATTGGGTGCTTTTCGGGATGTGCCTTTGCCTAACTGGGATATAAAATATACCGGGTTAATGAGAATTGATTGGTTTAAAAAGAATTTCAGAAGATTTTCCCTTAACCATGGATATCGTGCGGGCTATACTATTAATCAATTTCAAACAAATCTGGAATTTGATCCTGAAGATGCTTTCAAAGTTGACCAATCAAATAATTTTATAAATAAGTTGCTGTTTGCAAATATCAACCTAACCGAAATGTTTAGCCCTTTAATAAGGGTCGATCTGGAAACCAATGATGCTATCCGGATCCTGGCAGAAATAAAAAAGGACCGGGCTTTGTCACTAAGTTTTGACAATAATTTATTGACCGAAGTGAAGGGAAATGAATATGTGCTGGGCTTGGGCTACAGAATCAAGGATCTGAAGGTTGTCACCAATTTTGGCGGCAGGAGCAAAGTATTGAGCAGTGACCTCAATTTCAAACTGGATATGGCTTATCGAAAAAACATCAATATTATTAGGTATTTAGATCTGGAAAATAGCCAGGTAATAGCTGGACAGGACTTGTGGGCGATCAATTTTACCGCGGATTATGCCCTTTCCAAAAACTTAACAGCCTTGATATATTACGACCATACTTTTTCTGAATATGCGGTTTCCACAGCATTTCCACAAACAACTATCAGGTCGGGAATTACCTTGAGATATAATTTCGGAAATTAATTAAATGTTAGGTGACCAAAACGAATAAAAAATTAACTTTGTGCTCAGATAAAACAAATTTTATGAATATTCCACAAGAATTAAAATACACCAAAGATCACGAATGGGTGAAAATTGATGGGGACGTGGCTACCGTTGGGGTCACAGATTTTGCACAAGGAGAACTTGGCGATATAGTTTATGTTGAGGTAGAAACCTTGGGAGAAACTTTAGAGCGCGAAGAAGTTTTTGGTACAGTAGAAGCAGTAAAAACCGTTTCGGATTTATTTTTACCGCTTGACGGAGAGATCCTGGAGTTCAATGATAGCCTCGAAAACACCCCGGAAAAAGTAAATTCAGATCCTTATGGTGAAGGCTGGATGATAAAACTTAAAATTTCTGACCAATCCCAGATATCCGATTTATTAAGCCCCGAAGATTACAAAGATCTAATTGGCGGTTAGAATTTTTTTATTAATAGCTGTTGTATATACCCTAATAATAGCAACATTATCCCTTGTTCCATTAGGGAGAATTTCGGTAGGGGGATTTAACCCTACCGATAAAATGTTACATGGGGTTGCGTATTTTATTTTGGCTTTGTTATGGCTTTTTTATTATTTGATGAAAAAGTCCGGAATTAGTGATTATAAATGGGGATTTTTTAATATTTCGGCCCTTGTAATTGTTTTTGGTATGTTAATTGATGTTCTGCAAGGAGCCCTAACCAGTTATCGTCAGCCTGATTGGGCTGATATTCTGGCCAATAGCATTGGTGTTCTTATTGCTTTTCTCTTTTGTGTCGTTTTTTTGAATTTCTTAAAACGCATAAAACAAAAGTTTAATTTATTTTTATGAATTTTTTTTTTACATTAGCCACCCTTATTAATCAGTAACTAATTATGGAACCCAAGAAAAATCCAAAAGCCGATTTAACTAAAAAAAGTGTCCTCTTTCTCCAAATGGGTCTAATCTTAGTCCTTTTAATATCCTATGTGGCCATTGAATGGAAGACTTATGAGAGAACAGCATATGATGCCGGACAGCTAAATTTAGGTGAACTTGAAGACGAAGAAATTCCAATTACAGAAATATTAAATACACCACCACCACCGCCACCACCGCCACCGGCACCGGAAGTTATTGAAATAGTTGAAGATGAAGAGGAAGTGGAAGAAACAATTATTGAATCTACAGAAACAAATCAGGAAGAAATTGTTGAAGTACGGGAGGTTGTAGAAGCTCCTGTAGAAGAAGTAATTGCTGATGTGCCTTTTGCTGTTATTGAAAATGTGCCAGTTTATCCGGGTTGTGAGAGCATGAAAAACAACGATCAGCGTAAAAAATGCATGAGTGAAAAAATAGATGAATTCGTAAGAAAGAAATTTAATGCAGATTTGGGGAGCCAACTTGGTTTATCAGGAATAAATAGGGTAATAGTCCAGTTTAAGATCGATAAAAACGGAAATGTTACAGATGTTCGTTCCCGTGCACCACATCCAAGATTAGAGCAGGAAGCTGCAAGGGTAATTAATGCCCTTCCAAAAATGCAACCTGGTAAACAACGTGGAAAACCGGTAGGGGTAATGTATTCCTTACCAATTGTATTCCAGGTTCAGGATTAAGGAACGTGTTTAAGACATAATTTAAATTCCCAAATTGCTAAGCAGTTTGGGAATTTTTCTTTTATGGTCTTTATTTTGGAACAACAAAAAAATTGGTATCTTTCGGGTGTCTCAACCAAACACTTTTTCCCCCTTTATGAAGTATTTTGGATTTCTGCTTTTCTTTTTCTTTTCCTTAACTGTTTTGGCACAGGATGATTTTTTGGATTTCGAGACCTATCCTGTTTTTTCAGAATGTCTGAATTCCGTGCATGATCAGGAAGAAGCTTGTTTTAAGAATACCTTGAAACAGTTTGTAACCGATAATTTTATTTTACCTCAAAAAGTATCAGAAGAAAATTATACAGGTGAAATGTTGGTACTTTTTGAAGTAACCCGTGAAGGTGACTTTAAAGTATTGTACACAGATGCTATTTATTCTGAATTAAAAGACGAGATCAACCGTGTTTTTAATGAATTGCCTCGAATAGCGCCCGCAACTTTTAACGGAAAACCAACTTTCGTTCAGTTCAGGATGCCGCTAATGATCCCAATGGAACAAAATGAAACAATTCCTGTTGAAATTGAATCAATTGCTATAAATGATACAATTCAGGAAATTCCGAATGTGCTTGAGGAATATGATAAAATCGTTTCCAGACCATTTAAAATAAGGGAAACTACCAGTAATTTGAATATTCCACTTTCTCATGAAAGATATAGTCGGTTTGATGCTGAAATAAATAGGATAGGAACCAATAGCCATACCGCCTCAAAACCATTTTTATATAGTGAGATTTCAAAATATTACGATTTTGATCGGGAACGGGAGCAACTCACAAAAAATACATCTTCATGGTTGGGACGAAAATTATGGAATGAGCACCTGGTGACATTTCAGGGCGAAAATTACTGGTTTACAGGCGATGTTGTTTTGGATCTGCAATTGGGAAAAGATTTTCAAAGCGATTTTGATTTCACTTACAACAATACCCGTGGAGCAATTTTTCAAGGCGGCCTGGGCAAGAATTTAAACTTTTACACTGTTGTTTTTGAAAGCCAGGGTAGGTTTGCCGATTATTTTAACAGATATGCCGAAAGTATAAAACCTTATGGGGGAAACCCGGCCATAATTCCTGGCAGGGGAGTTGCCAAGGAGTTCATGAACAACGGGTATGATTATCCGGTGGCCGAAGGTTATATTTCTTATAATCCTTCAGAATTTTTTAATATCCAATTTGGGCACGGGAATAATTTTATAGGAGATGGATACCGCTCCCTGCTTTTAAGTGATAATGCGAATCCGCATCCTTATTTAAAGTTCAATACCTCCTTTTGGAAGTTAAAATATACAAATACCTGGATGTCCTTAAGAGATGTTAGGGAAGAAGTGACAGATCAGGGTTCTTATCGAACCAAATATATGGCAAATCATTACCTGAGTCTGAACCTTACCAAACGCTTAAATATTGGTCTTTTCGAATCGGTTGTCTGGCAAAATGATAATGGCCGTGGTTTTGACGTGAATTTTCTCAATCCGGTGATCTTTTATAGGTCTATTGAGTTTTCTACCGGTGCAAGGGGAGGAAATGCAATAATGGGCCTGACCGGAAAATATAAATGGAGCGACCAGATTAATTTGTATGGGCAGTGGATTATTGATGAATTTTCCACCTCAAAAATATTTGGAGGAGAACAAAGTTGGAAAAACAAGCTTGGGTTCCAACTTGGAATTAAATATTTTAACGCCTTTGATGTACCAAATCTCTATTTGCAGGCAGAATACAATCAAGTTCGGCCTTATACCTATTCTCATAATTCGGTAGTGACAAATTACGGCCATGCCAATCAGTCCATGGCTCACCCATGGGGAGCGAATTTCAGGGAATTCATAGCAATTGCAAGATACAGGCAGGACAGGATTTTTGGGAGCGCAAAGATTATTTTTGGAAAACGCGGGTTTGATTTTAACGATGGAAAAGATGACGCCTATTATGGAGGGGATATTTACCGAAGCGAAAGAGAAAGAGCATTGGAAAACGGGGTTAAAATAGGGCAGGGAAATACAACAACCTCAATTTATTCTGAAATAGAAGCCGGATACATTGTAAATCCGGCCACCAATTTAAAATTATTCAGCAGTTTGATTTACCGGGATTTTGATCCGGAGGTAAATACCTCTAAAAATTTTAAAAATAATACCGTTTGGTTCAATATTGGCCTACGAACAGATATTTTTAATTGGTATTTTGATTATTAAAATTTAACTAATTGGCCCTCTTGTGAAAACCTAATTAAGGAGTATCTTCGCACCAATAAAAAAATTGCTTTTTTGGGTAATACACAACTACATACTCCTTCAGTTTCAATCCTTTCAGATTTTAAAGAGATCACCAAAATGCGTTTGGCTATAAGCGTGGTTTTTTCATCTGTGGCCGGTTATTTTCTTGGAGCCGAAACTATAGATTTCGTGACTGTATTGTTGCTTGCCATAGGCGGGTATTTTATGGTGGGAGCTTCCAACGCTTACAATCAAATTATTGAGCGCGATCTGGATGCCCTGATGCATCGTACCGTGAACAGGCCCATTCCTGCCAAAAGAATGTCGGTTAATACCGCATTTATTATTGCCAGTACATTTACCTTGTTAGGGTTGATCGTATTGTATATAATTAATCCAAAAACCGCCATGTTTGGCGCTATAAGTATTTTTATATACGTAAGTATTTACACCCCTTTAAAAACCAGAACGCCACTTTCTGTTTTTGTTGGCGCATTTCCCGGAGCTATTCCTTTTATGTTGGGATGGGTAGCCGCCACAAATCAGTTTAGTATAGAAGCAGGGACTTTGTTCATGATCCAGTTCTTTTGGCAATTTCCGCATTTTTGGGCGATTGGATGGTGGTTGTACGATGATTATAAAAGAGGTGGATTTTTTATGTTACCCACCGGTAAGCGGGATAAAGGTACAGCTGTACAGGTTGTCCTTTATACAATTTGGACCATAATGGTTTCCCTTATTCCTGTATTTGGGGTGACTGGGAAACTATATTTAACTCCCATTTCAGGGGTTATCATTTTGATCCTTGGGTTGGGAATGTTGTATTATGCCATTCAATTGTATAAGAACAAAGATGCGCGGTCAGCAAAAAAATTGATGTTTGCAAGTGTTTCATATATCACTTTGCTACAAATAGTATATGTTTTAGATAAATTTATAAGACAATGGATTTAACAGAAGGAACAAGGGGTCAAAAAATAGAACGTGCCAAAAAAATGATGCTTTGGTTTGGTATGGCAAGTATGATAATGATGTTTGCCGGATTGACCAGCGCGTATGTTGTAAGTAAAAACCGTCCGGATTGGGGTGTCGATTTTCAACTTCCCGATGCAATGTATTGGAGCACACTGGTAATTGTTTTGAGCAGTATGACCTTATTACTGGCAAAAAAGAGCATTTCGGCAAATAAAAGAACCAATGCAACTGCCTTCTTAATAGCTACTTTATTGCTGGGAATTACATTCATGGTATTGCAATTTGAGAGTTTTTCTGAAATAATCAAGGCTGGATATTACTTTACGGGAAGCGAAAGCAATATTACCACTTCCTTTATTTATGTCGTTGTTTTAGCTCACTTGGCCCACTTAGCAGCAGGATTAATCGTGCTCCTGGTAGTAATTTATAATCATTTTAAACAGCGCTATCATCCCGGTCAAATGCTTGGGATCGAGCTAGGTTCTATGTTTTGGCATTTCCTGGATATTCTTTGGGTTTACCTGTTTTTATTTTTATATTTCTTTAGATAATAAATTTGTGTATTTTTGGCGCTTAATTAAATTCAATTTTTTTATATGGAAGCTACTGTTACTAAAACTGCCACCGAAGGTAAAACCTGGGGCGGTGGGAATGAGCCTTTAAAGGCAAGTTACGGTAAACTGATGATGTGGTTCTTTATCCTCTCGGATGCGATCACTTTTTCAGGATTCCTGGCCGCTTATGGTTTTTCAAGATTTAAATTCGTTGACTCCTGGCCTATAGCCGACCAGGTTTTTAATCACTTTCCATTTTTACATGGGGTAGATGCCCCAATGTATTATGTTGCCTTTATGACCTTTATCCTAATATTTTCATCTGTGACCATGGTATTGGCGGTAGATGCCGGGCATCATATGAAAAGGGGAAAAGTTACCTTTTTCATGTTCCTTACCATTGTAGGAGGTTTGATCTTCGTGGGCTCTCAGGCTTGGGAATGGAAAAATTTTATACAAGGAGAATTTGGAGCGGTTACCACAAAGGGAGGGAATATTCTTCAATTTGTAAATCAGGAAGGTGAAAGAGTTGCACTTTCTGACATTGCTGTGTTCCAGGCTTCAGAAAGAGCGCAACACACAAGCAATAAGGGTGTTTGGTTTACAGAAGAAACATCTTTGCCCACCTATACAATTGACGAGGTAAAAGCCGGATTTTTGGCTAACAGCTCATTATTGATACGTACTCAAAGCTTGAATGAAAAAGGTGAAAAAACTGTTTTGACCAGGGAGGAATCCATACAAAAATTAGACAAGGAAGCACTTGGAATAGTTGAAGGTGCCAACTTAAAACACAATGAATACGGCGTGCCCTTATTTGCAGATTTCTTTTTCTTTATTACAGGATTTCACGGTTTCCACGTATTTTCTGGAGTTATCCTTAATATCATTATCTTCTTTAATGTGATCCTGGGAACATATGAGCGAAGGGGAAGCTATGAAATGGTCGAAAAAGTTGGGTTGTATTGGCACTTTGTGGATTTGGTTTGGGTGTTTATTTTCACCTTCTTTTACCTGGTATAATTCTGAAAAAAATATAAAATGGCACATACTACTACACATCAGCACGAGTCGAATACCAAAAGAATCTGGTACGTTTTTATCATTCTTTCGATAGTTACAATTTTTGAGGTATTCCTTGGGATTATACGTCCGGAGTTTTTGACACATCATCACTTTTTAAGCATGAAATTGCTTAACTGGATCTTCATTATTTTAACCCTTTATAAGGCATATTATATTGCCTGGGCCTTTATGCACCTTGAAGGTGAAT
>Ga0307486_1001860_pt1 | contig 15425 bp, 13 predicted proteins | sample CBIW02metaG_FD_203663 | JGI IMG/M metagenome (GOLD analysis project Ga0307486, IMG submission 203663) | Sea-ice brine microbial communities from Beaufort Sea near Barrow, Alaska, United States - CBIW 0.2 | ecosystem: Environmental > Aquatic > Marine > Coastal | place: USA: Alaska | collected... | reverse complement strand
ACCGACGCTGTCACCAAGGGTGCCACTGTGCTCACCGGCGGCACAGCCCGGCCAGACATCGGCCCCTACTTTTTCGCGCCCACCGTGCTCACCAACGTCACCGAAGACATGCAGTGCTACGCCAACGAAACGTTCGGCCCCGTCGTTGCCATTGCGACAGTCGCGAGCGACACCGAAGCAATCGACCGAGCCAACGACACCGAGTTTGGTTTGAACGCATCAATCTTCAGCGGATCTGTTGCCCACGCTCGACGCTTAGCCGATCGGCTGGATGCCGGCAGTGTAAACATCAACGAGGGTTACCGTGGCAGCTTCTCGAGTGTCGACGCACCGATGGGTGGAATGAAACATTCGGGGCTTGGCCGTCGCAACGGCCCGGAGGGTATCTTGCGATTCGCGCAGTCGCGTACGGTTTCGCAGTCGAACGGCATCCTGCAACTGCCTCGCACCGGTGCCGAGTTTGCTGTGATGGCCGGGCTCATGGTCACACTGCTGAGCGTGCTGAAGGCGTTGCGTCGCCGCTAGGTTGCTTCGTTGTCGAAAGGCGCTTCCTCGCCAGATTCGAGACCGCGCTGCCGTTCGGCGAGGGCAGCCTGACGCTCTGCATACGCCGCTGAGCGTGGTGGGCGCACCGTTACGGGAGGCGTCTCGTCGTCGTCACGCAGGGCGTCGCGGATGATGCGGCGAGGGTCGTATTGGCGAGGGTCGAGCTGCTTCCAGTCGATTTCATCAAAATCGGGGCCCATCTCTTCACGCATGCGATCTTTCGCACCGTTCGCCATATCCCGCAACGACCGAACAAGTCGAGCGAGTTGCGAGGCGTAGTACGGCAACCGTTCTGGTCCAAGCAAAAAGACAGCGATAAGCCCAATGATGATGAGCTTGTCGAAACTGAGACCGAAGGACACCCTTTGAGCTTACCGGCGGCATCGTCTGCTGCGTCTACAGTTGAGGCAGCGAGAGGAGCACTGTGTCAGACAAGCAGCTGAGCTGGAAGTACGCCGAGGAGTTCGTTGTTGAACGCCCGGAGATTGCTGCAGCACGCGTGCATTCACTTGAGCTCGGCATCGAGGCGATCTCTCCCGCTGTGGGTGCGCAACTGGCGCTCTTGGCTGCTGCGACCGGCGCTAAAAGCATCATTGAAGTTGGAACCGGCGTTGGTATCAGCGGGCTCTGGATGCTGGCGGGAAGCCCCACCGCCCTGCTCACGACTATCGACTCTGAAATCGACCACCAACAGGTCGCTCGAACTGTCTTTGCTGAGGCAAACATTCCGGCAAACCGTGTGCGCCAGATCGGTGGAAAAGCTGCCGAAGTTCTGCCCCGCATGAACGAGTCAAGCTACGATCTAGTCTTCATCGACGCCGATCCACAATCGGTAATCGAATATGTCGAACACGGGCTGCGTCTCGTGCGGCCCGGCGGCGTTGTTGCTGTTGCACACGCACTCTGGCGCGACCGCGTTGCTGATCCGGCCCAACGCGACGCAACGGTCTCCAACTTCCGATCGTTGCTCACAGAAATTTCTCAATCCGAGGCAGTGATCAGTTCACTGATTCCCGTCGGCGATGGGCTACTGCAGCTCACCAAACTTAGCGACTAGCTCGCTCCCAGAATTCGCCGGTACCGTTGAGACAATGACACTGAACGACTTGGATGGCTGGGTGCACGTGCGTGGTGCTCGTGAACACAATCTTCAGAACATTGACCTCGACATTCCCCGAGACCGCCTGGTGGTCTTCACCGGTGTTTCGGGGTCAGGGAAGTCGTCCCTCGCGTTCGGCACCCTGTATGCCGAAGCTCAGCGGCGCTACTTCGAATCGGTCGCGCCCTACGCGCGTCGGCTTCTCAACCAGGTCGGCGCACCGGATGTCAGCGAGATAAGCGGACTACCGCCGGCAGTTGCTCTGCAGCAACGCCGCGGGGCACCCAGTTCACGCTCGACGGTTGGCACGATCACCACGCTGTCGAATCTGTTGCGCATGCTGTACTCCCGCGCCGGCACATATCCTGCTGGCGTTGACCACCTCTCTGCTGAAGCATTTTCACCAAATACAGCAGCGGGCGCGTGCCCCCGCTGCCACGGTCTCTCAGTGGTGCACGACGTCACCGAAGATCTTCTCGTACCCGACACCTCGCTGAGCATCCGTGATGGCGCCATCGCCGCCTGGCCCGGTGCGTGGCAAGGCGCGAACCTGCGCAGCATTGTTACCGGCCTCGGTATCGACATCGAGAAACCGTGGCGCACCCTTAAGCGCACCGATCGAGACTGGCTGCTCTACACAGAAGAGCAACCCTCCGTGCTAGTGAAACCCGAGCGTGATCGAGTAGATCACGGCTATTACGGCAAGTTTTGGAGCGCGCGCAAGCACATCATGAACGTGCTCTCGCAGTCACAGAGCGAGCGGATGCGCGATCGCGCGTTGCGGTTCGTGCAGAGCATGGAGTGCCCCGACTGTCGCGGCAGCGGACTTCAGCCTGGCGCCGGCGCGGTCACTTTCGCCGACCTCACTATTGCCGAAATGAATGCGGTGCCATTCTCCGACCTTGCAGCGCGCTTGCGCCGCGGAATCGACACGGCGGGTGCCTACGACGAGACTGCAGCCACGGAAACCACCGAGGTTGCCCGTCGCATCGGAAGCGATGTGATCGCGCGGGTCGAAGTGCTTCTCGACCTTGGTCTCGGATATCTGAGCCTTGGCCGAAACTCCACCACTCTGTCCCCCGGCGAATCGCAACGATTGCGCATCGCCACCCAGCTGCGCTCAGGTCTGTTTGGCGTCATCTACGTTCTCGACGAGCCCTCAGCAGGATTGCATCCCGCCGATGCGCAACCGTTGTTGGATGTTCTCGACCGGCTGAAAGCGTCAGGAAATTCACTCTTTGTCGTCGAGCACGATCTTGACGTTATCCGCCGGGCTGATTGGGTCATCGACATTGGCCCCGGTGCAGGCGAGGGTGGCGGCCAACTTGTGTACTCGGGTCCCGTAGATGGTCTCAAGGCTGTCGAAGAATCAGTTACTGGCCACTACCTCTTCCCTCGCCATGCGTTACCCGCGCGTGAAATCCGTTCGCCAGACTCTTGGCTGCGGCTAACCGGCGCTTCTCTGCACAACCTCCGTGATGTCTCGGTCGATTTCCCTATCGGAGTCATGACCGCGATCACCGGTGTTTCAGGATCAGGTAAGTCGACCCTCGTCACCCAGGTACTCGCGCAGATAGTACGACAACACCTCGGAACGACTCCGGATGACTCCGAAGAAGCAGAACCACGGGTAAAAGTAGCCGAAGTTTCTGGAGTCGAATCGTTTGATCGAATGGTTCTCGTTGACCAACGCCCCATCGGACGAACCCCACGGTCCAACCTCGCCACCTACACGGGCATGTTCGATGGTGTACGCAAGCTGTTCGCGGCGACCGACGAGTCGAAAGCTCGCGGCTACACTGCCAGCCGTTTCTCGTTCAACGTTGCTGGCGGGCGCTGCGAGACCTGTCAGGGTGAAGGATTCGTGTCCATCGAACTGCTGTTCCTGCCCGGCACCTATGCCCCCTGCCACACCTGTCACGGTGCACGCTACAACGACGAGACACTCGAAGTGACGTACCATGACCGGTCGATCGCCGAAGTGTTGACGATGACAGTAGATACGGCAGCAGAGTTCTTCGCTGATATACCGTCCGCCGCGCGGAGCCTCACCACGCTTCGCGATGTCGGACTAGGATATCTGCGACTTGGCCAGCCCGCGACTGAACTCAGCGGAGGCGAAGCGCAACGAATCAAACTAGCGACTGAACTGCAACGCGCCCAGCGCGGTCACGCCCTCTACCTGCTCGACGAACCAACCGCGGGCCTCCACCCCGCCGACATCCGGCTATTGCTCAACCAGTTGCAGCGACTAGTGGATGCCGGTAACACGGTCATTCTGGTCGAACACGATCAGGCCGCCATCACTGCGTGCGACTGGGTCATCGACTTAGGGCCAGGTGGAGGAGACTCGGGTGGTCACGTAGTCGCCGTCGGCACCCCAGACACCATCTCGAAGGGCCCTGGCGCCACAGCAGAACACCTCGCGGTGTGGATCGCCGCGACCACCGCGAACTAGTTCGCGTCCCCGCAGTGCTCGCGCAGTGCTCCCGCAGTGCCAGTTCTCTAGGCACAGCGAAGAGCCAGCCAGATTCCGGCTGGCTCTTTCGGTGAGCCTAGGTGCAGCGTGAAAACTTGCGGAACTATCCGCCAGTTGACTGACGTTGGATGGGGGCCCTCTAAACGGCGGCTACAACACCCGCAAGTGCGTCGTGGAGTTCTTTAGCTTCGTCGTCGTTGACCGATACAACGAGACGACCGCCGCCTTCAAGAGGCACACGGACAATAATCAGTCGACCCTCTTTGACAGCCTCCATTGGCCCGTCACCGGTCCTCGGTTTCATGGCTGCCATAGCTAGTCCCCTTTCATTGGTGGTGACTTCTATTATCCCGCATAACACGCCGATATTGAAACTGTGGGGAATCAATTCTGGAGAACTCGTCAGTTTACGGCGGGGACCAGTCGTAGTTATCGACCCACCAAGCGATGTGGACCCACCCCCACTGCCCTGCAACGCAGGCGAGGAGAAGCAGAATTCGGTAGGTCGGCGACGTGGGCTGCGCGAGAACTCCCGCGATCGGGAACATCGGCATCAGGAGACGGAAGGTACTCGACTGCGGAAAGAACACGGCCAAGATGTAAAGCGCATAGCTCAGCAACCAGAAGCGCAGGTCGACCCCCAACCGCCGTGCGGGCCTTGTGAGTAGCACGCCGAAGAAGCTCAACACACCGACAACCAACGCGGCCGATAGCACCCACTGCGGGATATTCCACCACAGCTGCCAGAATCCAGCCGCCTGAAACCACGCCGTAAAAGGCACAAGCTCGACACGGCCAATGTAGGGCGCTCGCCATGCCAACTCAGTGTCGGTGTACGCGGTCAGCGAGCCGGTCATCGCTGCCGCAATCAGCAACCACGCGAACCCCATCACCACGCTAAATACGGTTACGGAGATTGCCGCGATGGCCTCGCCGCGAGGAAATCCGTCACGGTCGCGAACCCACCAGCGATACACAACGTGCAGCCCCAGGGCGAGCGCGAATGCCAGGCCACTCGGTCGAGTCAATGACATCACCGCGATCACTGGCAGCAGCATCCAATAGTGACGTTTCAGTAGCCAATAGAGCGCGAGAATGAGTAAGAACAGCGACATTGATTCGGCGTATGCCACCTGCAGAATGGGCGACAACGGCGCGAAACAGAAAATCGCAACCGCAAACAAAGCGGTGCTCGACGGGAGCACATGATTCATCAGCTTGTAGAACACGAGGGCAGCCGCGAGCGCGAAACCCACCGACACGATCACCGCCGCGAAGGCGAAGTCGAGCGTCGTCACGGTCATGACAAAGCGCACAACGGCGGGATACGCCGGCATGAACGCCCACGCGTTCTCCGCCACATGGCCGGCCTCATCCAGTGGCAACTCGGTCGGATAGCCCGTGAGCGCGATGATGTAGTACCAGTGACCATCCCAGATCTTCGCGAACGAGAAGTAGTCGGGCTGTGGACCGGTCCAGCTATTTGACTTCTGGACGGATGCGTAGGCCAACAAAAGCGACGACGTCACCACCCGGGAGGCAGCGAAAATTGCGATGACCGCAATCCACCATCGCCCGGGTGCAAGCACCGCAGTGGTTGCACGGCGCACCATGGAGGTTAGTGAATTGTCAGCCATGCCCTCAACCCTTGCTCGCAGGCCACAATCTCGCTCGTCGCTGCGCATTCATGATCAGCGTGCGCGCGCAAAGGATTGCCTGGTCCACAGTTCACCGCTGGGATTCCGAGTTCGCAGAAAATACACGTGACGTCGATTGCCGGGTCATTGAGTTCGGCAGCTAATGTGAGCGCAACAGCTACGCCACCCTTCGTACCGGCAACGACGGCATCCGCATCCCGAAGCACTTCACGGTGATCGAAGGCGCTCAGGGCCGCTTCTCTGGCGTCTGCGATCCGCCGCTCGTCACCCGACACTGACTCGATGTCGCACAACTGGCGTGTGAGGTCAGGCCCCGAGGCGCCCACATTGAGCACGGGGACTGTTGGATCGGTCACGGGCATACTCCCAGTGTAAGTAATCTGGAGGAATGACTTCGCGCACTGCATGGGGATACGGGCTCGCAACAATCGCCGGCGACGGAACAACACTCGATGTGTGGTTCCCTGCCCCACACTTGGGGTCGATTCCCGAGGGCACCGACCCGCACTACGCCCCTGCCACGCTCGAGCAGCATTTGGGCACCGACGATCGTCGTCGTGTCGCCATCGAATTTGTCACCATCGAGATTGATCTGGATGCCACGCCGCAGAATACCGCAGACGCGTACCTACGCTTGCACCTACTCAGTCATCTACTCGTCGAGCCAAACAGCATCAATCTCGACGGCCTTTTTGGCACGTTGCCGATCGTGGTCTGGACCAACGCCGGGGCCGTGCACCCTGAGGACTATGCCGAACTTCGCGTCTCTCTGCAGCGCGCCGGAATCACGGTCACCGGCATCGACAAGTTCCCCCGGATGCTCGACTACGTGGTGCCCTCACGCGTGCGTATCGCCGACGCGTCGCGGGTGCGTCTCGGCGCCTACCTTTCCCCCGGCACAACAGTGATGCACGAGGGCTTCGTCAACTTCAATGCTGGCACGCTCGGCAGCTCCATGGTCGAGGGCCGGATCTCTCAGGGTGTTGTGGTGGGTGACGGCGCCGATATCGGTGGCGGAGCATCCATTATGGGCACTCTCAGCGGTGGCGGCACAGAGCGTGTGTCGATCGGTGCACGCGCCCTCCTCGGCGCAAACTCGGGCATCGGCATAGCGATCGGCGACGACTCGGTGGTTGAGGCTGGCCTCTACGTGACGGCCGGCACCAAGGTCACCATCATTGACGGGTCTCCAACACCTCGCACCGTCAAAGCTGTTGAGCTCAGTGGAGTGAACGGGTTGTTGTTCCGCCGCAATTCGCTCACCGGTGCGGTCGAAGTGCTGCCCCGAAGCGGCACCGGTGTTGAACTCAACAGCGCACTGCACGCCTAACGACGACTGAGCTTTGAGCTGCCACAGAGGGATTTAGCGTTGTGGCCAAGCGCGTGTTTCGGGCCCCGTGTACAGCTGCTGCGGGCGACCGATTTTGGTGTTCGGGTCTTCGTTCATCTCGCGCCAGTTGGCGATCCAGCCGGGAAGACGGCCAATCGCGAACAGCACGGTGAACATGCGTGGCGGGAAGCCCATCGCCTTATAGATGACCCCCGTGTAGAAGTCGACGTTGGGGTACAGCTTGCGCGAAATGAAGTAGTCGTCCGCGAGGGCAACTTCTTCGAGCTCACGAGCGATGTCAAGCAGTGGGTCACTCACGCCGAGGTCAGCAAGCACCTCATCCGCACTCTCTTTGACGAGGCGTGCACGCGGGTCAAAGCTCTTGTACACCCGGTGGCCAAAGCCCATCAGGCGAACGCCTTCTTCTTTGCGCTTGACGCGTTCCACAAACTTTCGAACGCCTTGGCCTGACTCCTGAATCTCGCTAAGCATTGTGAGAACAGCCTCGTTAGCCCCACCATGAAGCGGACCGTAGAGAGCGTTGATACCTGCAGAGATCGACACGAAGATATTTGCTTCGGTCGAGCCGACGAGACGCACGGTTGAGGTGGATGCATTCTGCTCGTGGTCTTCGTGCAGGATGAGCAGGCGGTCGAGCGCCTTACTCAGCACAGGATTGACCTCGTAGTCCTCGGCCATGTTGCCGAAGTTGAGCTTCAAGAAGTTGTCGACAAAACTCAGTGAGTTATCGGGGTAAAGCAGCGCCTGGCCCAGCGACTTCTTATGGGCGTAGGCCGCAATCACCGGTAACTTTGCGAGCAGACGGATGGTCGAAAGCTCGACCTGCTCGGGATCGCGCACGTCATGCGAGTCTTCGTAATAAGTCGACAGCGCCGACACTGCGCTCGACAGCACAGACATTGGGTGGGCACTGTGCGGCAGCGCATCAAAAAAACGACGAAGGTCTTCGTGCAGCAGTGTATGACGACGAATTTTCTCATCGAATTCTTCTAGCTGCGAAGCGGTCGGAAGCTCACCATGGATCAGCAACCATGCGACTTCGAGATAAGTGGAGTTGGCTGCGACATCTTCGATTGCATAGCCGCGGTACCGCAGAATGCCCCGATCACCATCGATGTAGGTGATCTCACTACGAGTCGAGGCGGTGTTAACAAAACCTTGATCCAGTGCCGTGTATCCGGTCTGCTTCATGAAGGTGGAAATGTCGATGCTGTTGTGACCATCAACTCCACGGACTATCGGGAACTCGGCAGCGCCACCCGGAAAGTGGAGAGTGGCCATCTCTGGGTCTTGACGGGCATCATTCACCGCTACAGCCTACAAGGCTCGAATGGCCACTGTCACACCAGCCAAGCAAACTTGGCACTCTTTAGAGGTCAATCACAAAACCTCAGCAGATTAGTGCACTTACGCCAGCAATTCGAGCCGTGCTACAGCATCGGCAATAGTGTCATCACTTGCCGTGAGAGCGATACGAACGTGACGGGCAGGATCTTCACCATAGAACGAACCGGGAACAACGAGGATGCCGGACTGCGCAAGATCTCCCACCGTCTGCCACGAGTCCTCATTTTTCGTCGCCCACAGGTAGAGCCCTGCACCGCTGTCGTCGATCTGGAATCCCGCCCGCCGCAGGGCCGGGAGCAGCTTCGCTCGCCGGGCCCGGTAGAGCTCACGCTGGTGTGCAACATGGGCTTCATCGCGCAGTGCCGTCACCATGGCTTCTTGCACGGGACCCGGAACGATGAGTCCGGCGTGCTTGCGCACGGCAAGCAGTTCGGCGATGAGCTGCGAGCAGCCGGCAACAAGGGCAGCACGGTAGCCCGCCAGATTCGACTGCTTACTGAGCGAATACACCGCGAGCACCGAGGAACGATCGTCGCCGATCACCTCTGGGTCAAGAATCGACGGTGTGGGATCTGGTCCATTCCAGTTCAATTCGGCGTAGCACTCGTCTGAGGCAATCACCGCACCGAGTTCACGGGCGCGCGCGACCGCCGCCCGCAGCTGGTCGACATCCGAAACGCGGCCGTCGGGGTTGCCAGGGCTGTTGAGCCATATGAGCGCAGTGTTTTCAGGCCACTCGGCCGGATCATCTGACGCGATCGATGTGGCGCCGACCAAGGCTGCACCGATCGCATAAGTCGGGTAAGCGACCGACGGATGCACGACCACGTCGTTCTTACCCAGCCCGAGCAATAGCGGCAGCAGTGCCACCAGCTCCTTCGAGCCGATTGTGGGCAGCACGTGATCAACGGTCAACCCAGTAACACCGCGGCGACGGTCAAACCACTCAACAATTGCTTCGCGCAGCTGCACTGTGCCGGTCGTCGTGGGGTAAGCGTGAGCATCCGTTGCGGAGGCAAGCGTTTCGCGGATGACCTGAGGCGTCGGGTCTACCGGCGAGCCGATCGAGAGATCGACACAACCGTCGGGATGCGTGCGCGCAATCGTGGCGTAGGGAACAAGAGCATCCCAAGGAAAATCAGGCAGAGGCAGCGGAGTACGCGCCATCAGTCTGAGGATCCGCCACCCTCGGGAAGAGCCGCGACGAGCGGATGATCCTTGTGAATCACGCCCACCTTCGCTGCCCCACCGGGCGAGCTGTCATCGAGGAGGTCAAAGAACTCGACGTTAGCTTTGTAGTAGTCCGCCCACTTGTCGGGCAAATCATCTTCGTAATAGATGGCCTCAACGGGACAGACTGGCTCACAAGCACCGCAATCGACGCACTCGTCCGGTTGGATGTAGAGCATTCGATCGCCCTCGTAGATGCAATCGACAGGGCATTCGTCGATACATGCGCGATCCTTCAGATCGACACACGGCTGGGCGATGATGTACGTCACGAAATATCCGCACCTTTCACGGGAGAGTTCTTTTCAATGTTATCGCGGCTCGACGGGGAAGCCTGACGATTCACCCGTGGCCAACCGATGACCAGCAGCACGATCAGCACCGGGGCGAAGGTCCAGATGTAGCCCGACACATTTCCGGGAACCAGAATCGTGCCACCCGGCATTGCGGTCGCTAAGACGGCAGACATCAACAACACGCCAAGGGATGCAAATCCCGGTGCAATACGAGTGTCATAGATGAGCCTCAACCCTAGGATGAGGGTCGTCGTCAACGCGACAGCGGCAATGATTCCCCACGGAACTCGCGCGTTAAAGAGTGTGATTGCCGACTGATGCACCGCCGTGAGCACGAGACCAACAAGCGAGCCAATAGCTAACGAGACAAGCGCGAGCATTACACGCTCACCGCGACTGCGCTCCCCGATCACCACTTCGCGGCGGCGAAGTCGGCGCAGATACTCGGCCGGAGTCGACAGGCGCCCCCCCGAAGTAACCTCGCCGTCGTAGATCTCCATGGCCCGACGCTTAACGGCAATGGCCGTTGGTGTTGAGACCGCAACTCCCCTATCGACCGGCACCGACGACGCCGTATAGAACGCAACACCTGCAAGCTCAGTAGCGTGCGCCGTCGCCTCGTGCACGAGCCGCGCTTCGGACTCACGGCTGCTGCCGCTGGCAGACGACGCGTAGCTCACAACGACATCCGGTTTAATGGCGGTAATTGCTGCAGCAAGATCGGCTGCCAAGTCACGGGGAGTGCGGGTACTGAACTGGCGCCCGTCGTCGTCCCGCAAGAGGTGGTGCGTGGTGATGCCCAAGATCGTTCGCACCCTGGCGTTGATCTCCTCCGCCGCCGCCGAATTGCTGCAGCTGAGCGCGATGAGTTCGGTTCCGCGCTGCACCAGGGTGGCGATGGTGGCGCCGAAAACCGTGGCCTCATCTTCGGGGCGTGCTGCGATGACCAACACCCGCTGTGCCCGATCTTTCATGGCTGTCCCTCCAGCACTCATTCTGCAGTAGACAGAATAAGCACAGGTAGGCGGAATAGGGCTGCTTAGGTTAGGTTTACCAAACTGTCTAATTCTCGGCGAAGCACTTGCCGTTCCACCCGGTGGCCTCCTCAAAGAAGGTGGCCTCATCAAAGGATAGCTACGTTACGTGGGTTCGGCTAGGTTCCTGTGGGCGCAACCGTGTAGTTCGCGGTATAGCCGTCATTCGACTTCGCGACGATGACGCCGCCAGCCCAAGCATCACTCGTGAAGATAATGGTGCCCTCACCGCCTGAGCCGCTCCCCTGCAGCTGGATCTCAAAACCGGCATCGGCCAACTCAGTCTCAATGCCGGTGAGCGGAGACTCAGCGCCAGCCAAGATCGTGACGTTATATCCTCGGCTCTCGCCCTCACCGGCAGCGATACCGAACTGAACATCGCCAGACACCAGAGGAACCTCGCTCGGGAAGCCCTCAGGGACTTCCGTGCCGCCCAACTCGACCTGCCCACCTGTCGCCTGCTCCACCAGGTTCTCAATGGGATTGCCAAAGCAACCAGAGAGCGCTGGGGTGATACCCACAGCAAGAACAATCGCGATGGATGCACTGATGCGTCGTTTCGGACTAATCATGACTACTCTCCTAATGTTCTAGATCCATGGCCATGGCGCGGCTGTCGCACGGCCATTGCTGCCTCCATCGTCAGTGCACTCTACTGTGCACTCTGCGTTTCTCCCATGCAGTCAGCATTTCTGCGGTGCACTCTGCGTGAACGAACAATGCAGCCACGATCATAGTGACCGTAGCTGCATCGTACTCCCGCAATACGAACGATTCTTCGCTCAGTCGTGCTGGGATGAGGCTATGCGTTCTGCTTCTTGAGGCGCGAGGTTTGGCGTGCACGCGCGTTAGCATCAAGCTCAACTTTGCGAATTCTCACGAACTCGGGTGTAACTTCTACACACTCGTCTTCACGGGCGAATTCGAGGCACTCTTCCAACGTCAGCTTGCGCGATGGAGTCATGCGCTCGAACGAGTCCGACGTCGACTGGCGCATGTTGGTGAGTTGCTTTTCCTTGGTGATGTTGACGTCCATGTCGTCGGCGCGCGAGTTCTCGCCAACAACCATGCCTTCGTAAACCTCCTGAGTGGGCTCAACGAAGAACGACATGCGCTCTTGCAGCGCAACCATGGCAAAGGGAGTAGCTGCACCGGCGCGGTCGGCAACGATAGAACCATTGACGCGGGTAACGATTTCGCCAGCCCACAGCTCGTAGCCGTGCGATACCGCGTTAGCGATACCGGCACCACGCGTGATGGTGAGGAACTCGGTGCGGAACCCGATGAGTCCACGCGAGGGAACGATGAACTCCATACGAACCCAGCCGGTGCCATGGTTGCTCATGCCTTCCATGCGGCCCTTGCGAGCAGCAAGAAGCTGAGTAATGGCGCCGAGGTATTCCTCGGGGGCATCAATCGTGAGGTTCTCGAACGGCTCGTGAACCTTGCCGTCGATCTTCTTGATAACTACCTGAGGCTTGCCGACAGTAAGTTCAAAGCCTTCACGACGCATCTGCTCGACGAGGATGGCGAGTGCGAGTTCTCCACGGCCCTGAACCTCCCATGCGTCGGGGCGTCCAACGTCTACAAGCTTCAGCGAAACGTTACCGACGAGCTCGCGGTCGAGACGATCCTTGACCATACGGGCTGTGAGCTTGTGGCCCTTGACCTTGCCGATGACCGGCGACGTGTTGGTACCGATGGTCATCGAGATTGCGGGCTCGTCGACCGTGATGGTTGGCAGCGGGCGAACGTCATCGGGGTCACACAGGGTTTCACCGATGAAGATGTCTTCGAATCCGGCAACAGCGACGATGTCACCCGGGCCCGCGCTTTCGGCGGGGTAACGGTCGAGAGCCTTCGTGATCATCAACTCGGTAACGCGCACGTTGGCGACGCTTCCATCGTGCTTGACCCAGGCAACCGTCTGACCCTTCTTAATGGTTCCGTTGAAGACGCGCAGCAAAGCAAGACGGCCAAGGAACGGCGAGGAGTCGAGGTTGGTTACCCACGCCTGAAGGGGGTGCTCGTCATCGTAGGACGGCGCAGGAACATGCTTGAGGATCGCATCGAACAGCGGCTCGAGGTCTTCGTTGTCTGGCATCGACCCGTTTTCGGGCTTGTTCCAGCTAGCGGCGCCAGCGCGGCCCGAAGCATAAACAATAGGAACGTCGAGGATCGCATCCAGGTCTAGATCAGGAACGTCATCAGCCATGTCGCTGGCGAGACCCAACAGCAGGTCTTGGCTTTCGGCAACGACCTCGTCGATGCGCGCATCTGGACGGTCAGTCTTGTTGACCAGCAGAATCACGGGCAGCTTGGCCTCAAGCGCCTTACGGAGCACGAAACGAGTCTGCGGAAGCGGGCCCTCACTGGCGTCAACGAGAAGAACTACTCCGTCGACCATGCTGAGTCCACGCTCAACCTCGCCACCGAAGTCGGCGTGGCCAGGGGTGTCGATCACGTTGATGGTGATCGGCCCGTCTGTGGCGAACTTACCTTTGTACGAGATCGCGGTGTTCTTCGCGAGAATCGTGATGCCTTTTTCGCGCTCAAGCTCGTTCGAGTCCATGGCGCGCTCTTCCAAGTGCGCGTGCGCCTCAAACGAGTTCGTCTGGCGAAGCATCGCGTCAACGAGGGTGGTCTTTCCGTGGTCAACGTGGGCAACGATTGCTACGTTGCGCAAGTCGCTGCGAGTGGCCATAGCCATAGCAATATTCCTTAATTCATTGGAGGCTGTGCGGTCTCTCACCGCAGGCGCTGCGCAGAAAATTTCGGCAGCAGATCGGCGACCTAATGCCGCCGGGTAAAGATCATGGGAGGGCGCAGAAGGTCATTCAGAGTATCCTGCTAAACCAGTTTACCTTGTTTGACAAGATTTATCGCCGACTTCGCTCCGGGCACAGCCGAGTGGCTACGGTTTCCACTCCCACACGTTCCACCAAATACCAGGACTCAGTGACGAAAGCGACACCATGGAGACCCGATCTTGATCAAACGCGGCGGTTGCTGGATGCTGGAATAGTGGCACTCCGTAGCGGTTTTGCCAGAGCACAGCGTCTGCGTCTGCCAGCAACCCGATTTGAGTTGCAGCATCCATTGTGACCGAACTAGCGTCGCTCAGGAGCGTGTCAACCGCGGAGTCTGAGAAGTAGTTGAGATTTGCATAACCATCCGTGCTGAACACGCCGGGAGCAACTCCGACTCCCGGTCGCGCCGCTTGCCAACTGAACAGTGCGGCATCGTAGGCACCAGGGGTTCCGAGCGTCGCGCGCCAGTCTTCGGTGGAGCAATCGCTCACAACAAAACCTGCGGATGCCGCAGATTCTTTGATCAGTTCGAACTCGGTCACACGCATCGGGTCCCCGGCCGCGTACAACACACAGACGGCCGGCGCCGTCACGCCTGCTGCTGCCAGTAGTTCTTTCGCGCCCGCGATGTTCACTTCGGCGAACTCACTTGAGCCGTTCGCTGACTGCACGCTGCGGTAGCCGGGGTCGTTGGGGGCGAAAATGAAAGAATCGCGAAGAGTGGCGCGCGGCTGGATGTCGGCAAGCGCGGCAGATGCAAGCTCCCTACGCGGCACAGTCTTGAGGAAGGCTTCACGCACGAGGGGGTCGTCGAATGTACCGTTTTTCGATTCCGCGAACTGCAAGTCAAGGTGTTCGAAACTGTCGGTCGTGCCATCAATAACTGTGGCATCCATTGTTTCGAGGGCATCCCGAACGTCAGTTCCCATTTCGGGCAGTACGATCTGCACCGCACCGACAAGCAGCGCTTGGGCTTGGGCAAGCGGGTCGCTCATGAAGCGAATCGTGATCTCTTGAAACGTCGGCTGGCGGTCGCCGCTGTACTTCTCGTTGGCGCGCAACGTTACGTACTGATTCGCGAGGAAACGTGAGACAACATATGGCCCATTCGAGACCACGAGGCTCTCGTTTGCGGGCATACCCTGAAAGTTGAATACGGTGTTCCAGGTGCGCGCAATCGCGGCGAGATCGCTTTCGTCACCACCGGAGATGGCCGCAAACACCCGCTCCTTGGCGGTGAGTGCGTCGTCGCTGGCAAACGACATCATTCCCACCACGTGCGCAGGCTTTGCCGCAGAGTCAGCGCCAAAGAACGCGACCTCCCAATCTGCGAACGGCTCGTCAAAAACGAGGGTAAGCGACATGCGATCCTCGCTGATCTGCGGAAGCTCAGTGACGAGGTCGATCCCGGTATTCGCAGTGGCTCCTGCATCAAACAGGACGCGTGCGTCGGCACGGTCAAGGGGCGCACCGGTCTCGGGGTCAATCGTGCTCGCTGGGTCAGCGTCTGGAGTGTTGAGCGCTCCGGATGTTGCGGCCCACTCCAAGAGTAGGTCGACGGCATCCACCGCGGTT
>Ga0307486_1001859_pt1 | contig 15446 bp, 25 predicted proteins | sample CBIW02metaG_FD_203663 | JGI IMG/M metagenome (GOLD analysis project Ga0307486, IMG submission 203663) | Sea-ice brine microbial communities from Beaufort Sea near Barrow, Alaska, United States - CBIW 0.2 | ecosystem: Environmental > Aquatic > Marine > Coastal | place: USA: Alaska | collected... | reverse complement strand
ATTAGCGTTTGATAAAATGACAGGAGTGAATTTTCTTTTAAAAAACTCCCGGAAACCTTTAGTGGTGCAGTTTCCGGAAGGTTGTGATCGCAGGAGGATTCGAACCTCCGACCGCCTGCTTAGAAGGGAGCTCCTTCAACATTTTACGAACCTAAGTTATTGAAATCCAATTAATTAACTTTGCCCATGATCCCCTTTTCGCATACTTTCAAAATCTCTGTTAGCGTTTTCATTAGAGGCATTAATAGTCGTGGAACTCTTTGTTTTCGAGGGGCCTGAGGGTTTTGGGGTTCAGGAATATTTTTTCGCTCACCCCGAAGATCCAATTGGCATTGACATGGTACTGTTTCACCGCTTTTTCAATGTGTTCCGGGGTGAAGTGGTTCCGGCCGGCCTTGATGTTGACCAGGTTTTGTTTCCTTAAATCAATGGCATCGCAAAAATCCTTGTCGAACCGGATCACCCCAGATCCTTTAAGGATCTCGATCAGTTTTAAGATTTGTATATCGGGCTTGTTCATGGGTTAATTATTACCAATTATTATCATTCACAATGTAACTTTGGACAGAATCATTTAAATCATTCATAGATTTGTTATATGATTCAATACTTTCTTCATAAGAATTCCCATTCACATCGGCCTCATCGAAAAAGTTTTTTTCATTAAATAAGACTTTTTTTCTGTCTACACTTATACTACCTGGTTTAAATGTCACCCTATATTTATTATCTTTTATATCGAATGTCATCTCATAAGTTGTATCATACTCTACAATGTTTCCGCTTTTAAATTTTCGTTTAAAAAATCCTTTTTCATAACCAGATATTCTGATCATTTCATTTTCTATATCTGCCTTAATAACTTCCTCTGGATTCTTATAAGTAGTTTGAATCCAGTTATTTATTTTTTTATAAATATCAGGAGCGGAAAGGGAATCAACTTCTACAATAATAGGTTCTATTCCATTAAATGTTAATTCCAGATTAGTCTGTGAATTAGCTATTGAACTGATAAGCAGGAAGATTGAAATTAATAATTTTTTCATAATATTTGGTTTTGGTTAATTTTTATATATGATCCATTGATTGGTTATACTGCTTTTTTAGAACCTTTTTCAAATAAGTTCCAAAGCCTTTCAATTTCCTGGTCTTTATTCAAAATCTGCTGTTTTAAAAACTGATTTTCTTTTATTAAAAAATCCATCCCATATTCTGGAGCAGGTTCTGATGCTATTGATTGCTCCATTTCTCCTTCAATCATTTCTCCTTCACCAGTTAGAAGCCATATATAATTTATTTCAGGGTATCTATCTACAATCTTATTCGCGAGATCAGGACTTATTCCATTCCTTCCATTTTTAATGTGATAAATTGATGTATTTGCTGTCAATCCTATTTCAGAAGACAATTTATTTGCACTTATTTTCAAATATGAAAGAAGTCCTTCCAACACCTCTTGACTTTTTTTCATTATTGTTAGCATTTGTTTGTATATTCGGGTTTTAAAATCTTATACTATATCCCTGTAAATTTTAAAGAATATCCATATGCCACTAGAAAGCAAACTGACAGGACTAATGCGGCTAAGGCGGCGTACTCGATTTTTTTATAAACCTTTGGCTTTTTTATACGTCCGGCTTGTATATCCAATGAGCGTCCCTTCGATATGTATTGTTTTAATTGATCTTCCAGAGTTTGATTTACCTTTTCTAAAAAGTGAAGGCACCCATATAGAGCACCTACTGCAAGGAGGATGCACAGTCCTAGTAGAGCTATGCATAAAAAATAAAGATATCCGCTTAAGAGGGATTGATTTCCTTGAGCTTCTCTACCTAATGTCAGAAGAAGACCTAAAAGTGTGGTTAGAATCAGCGTTAGATGACTAAAGAATCTGAATTTAGATTCCTCCCATTCCTTGAAGGCTGCAATGTGCCTATCCGCAAGCTTTTTAACCCTCTTCCTATCTAGGTTCCCTTCCATAATTAAAACTTTATTAAAAATTTACTAACATAATGTTTGTATGTTGGTAAATGTTTGTATATTTGTTGTAGCAAAGTAAAGCTAATTTATGGAAAAGCCAACTACAATTTAATAAATGCGCTATACAGCCTTACTAATATTAATAGAAAAATAAGCATAATGACAGAAATAATGGAAAAACAAAAAACAGTTCCCGGGATTAAAAGTGAAGTGATCGGCAACCTGATCAGTTCAGATCTGAAAGAGATCTTCCGGAAATATCTCTCAGGAGATGACAAAGCGATGATCTCCCAACAAACCCGTGTGGGATATCATACCGTGGATAAAGTCCTGAGCGGGGCAAATCCCCTGACCGATAACAACTCGCGGACATTGATACCGGCCATTAAGTTTGCCATCGAGAAATTGGCCGTGGAGATGGAGAGGGCGAAAGCTGCTCAAAATAAACTGGGATCAATGCTAAAGGAAAAAATCTAATGGATGCTAAAGTAAGAAATAGGCTGGAGCGGCTGGAAGCTTTTGCCGACCTCATAAAAGAGCACGTGAGCGTGCTGAAGAAGGAGCTTGAAGGTAGTGGTGTATCAACCGGTTCCGTCCGAAAGGGTTTACTATCCGAAAAAGAAAAAGCGAAAATACTGGCACGCCGTCAAAAATCAAGAATGAGGAAAGCCAGTCGCTAAACTGGCCTTCCGATTAATAACTGAATTGAACAACAATCATTAAATCTACAAATCATGGCAAATGTAATGAAAAAAATAACAATCGGGAACCCACTGGCATTTTTTGGACTGTGGAGCGAACTGGATGAATACAACTCCCTGAAAACAGACAGGGAACTGGTAGCCTTTTTTCACAGGATGCTCACCAAATTCAGCGACCGGCCGCTTGTATGCAATTTTCTCTATGTGATGCTCTCTTTTTCCGCAGATCATAATGTTCAATCCTTACCCGAATCATTATGAAGAAAGAAAAATTGGCGCAATGGATCATCATTTTCGGATTCTTCGCATTAATCATCGGAACAATCATCAGGACTATTATAAATCTATAATCAATTTAATATGAAAATTCTAAAAGCAGTTTACTATTTCTTCACCCCAGTACAAGCTGTTGTTTGTCTCATAGTATTCTCCATCTTTCTTTTTGGCCTTTACTCCTGAGCAACTTACTAAAAAACAACACTATGGGATTTGTGGAATTTTGCCTAAAAACAATCGAAGAGCTGGAAGCCGAGAACCAGGAGTTGAAAAATTATATCGCTAAGCTCGCAAAACTTAATTGATCACTGAAAAAAAAAGAGATATGTCAGAAGTAAGATTGAGATATCACGGTGATAATGAATTGATAGAAGACCTTATAAAAAGAGCATCTCAATACAAAAAGGCAATCGAAAAATTAAAGCTGGAAAATAAAATGCTCAAAAGAGAGCTGGATAAATATAAAAATTGAAAGCAATGAAAATTGAACCACTAATATCAAGAAGCGAACTTCAAAATCTTTTTTTGGATACGCAAAAAAAGATTGAAGCAACACAAGCGGAGGAAATAAATAAAATGGTTTTAATACTTAATGAGCTGAGAGAAACTTTAAAAGTAACGCAAAGTATTTCAATCACTGGTTTTATGAAAAAGTACAATTTGGATCTGATGATGAAAAAAGCCTTGGAATCTAGAGGGGTTGTTAAGCATACCAAAACGGAAGGGTACCACGAATACTTCTGGACTTCTGAAGTTGAACCGAATAATCAAATGGCCTTAGCCTTATTCAAAGCAGTAGATCACCCTTTGTTTTCTAAACGAAATAAAAGAAGTGTAAGGCCAAGTGAATTTTCAAAGGAAGAATTAGAAGAGGCAGTAAATCAGGTTTTTGATATTAACATTAGTAAAACCGAGCTAGAATACGAAAAATTATTAGATCGAGCTTTTTCAGATGATGACTCGGAAGGTTTTTACACAGAATTCACCAGAATTCAATTAACAAACATCCTTCACAGTGTTATGAATCTGGAAGATGACTCATTTGTAACTCCTAGTGAGGACTCTGAAAAAAAGGTAAAAGAAGTAATTGATTATGGGATAAAGCACAAAATAATCTTCTGTTCATTGAAAGGAGAACAATCCGCCAAAGACCTGTTGGTACATACTCATTTTTTTATTCAAGGATTGCATATAAAATTAAGACAACTAGTGAACCATTCTTAAATCTATAAATCAAAAATCATGAAAACAATTCAAATCAAATCACTTTCCCTGGTCAATTTTAAAGGGATCAAGAAACTGGAGATCACCGATTTTCAGAAAGAAACTAATATCTGGGGAGCAAACGGAACCGGGAAGACTTCCATCTTCGATGCCTTTACCTGGTTGCTGTTCGGAAAAGACAGTTCAGACCGTACCAACTTTGAACTTAAAACCCTGGACAAACTCAACAATGTGATCCCTAAAATAGAGCACGAAGTTGTAGCTGTTATTGAAGTGGATGGGGAAGAAATCAAGTTAAAAAGAACCTTCCGGGAAATATGGGTTAAAAAAAGAGGCTTGCTTGAGCCTGAATTCGACGGAAATAAAACCCTGTATGAGTGGAACGATGTTCCCATGACCCTTAGGGATTATAGTGTTAAGATTTCCTCCCTGGTTGAGGAAAGTGTTTTTAAACTGATCACCAGTCCTACAGCTTTCAACACCTTGAAATGGCAGGATCAAAGACAGGTCCTAATTGATATCAGTGGTGGAGTGACGGATGCTGATGTCGCCAGGGGATATTCAGATTTTGAAAAGCTGCTTGTAAAAATTGGAACTAAAACCATTGCCGATTATGAAAAGCAAATCAAGGCTTCCATTAGAAAGTCCAAGGATGAAATTAAAATGATCCCTTCCCGGGTAGATGAAGTAGAACGTGGTAAACCTGAAGCTATTGATTTTGCAGATGTACGCAGGGATTTGGCGGCTAATGAAAAAGAACTGGCAGCGGTTGACAATCAAATTTCTGATAAGGTAGCAGCTCAGCAGGAGGTATTGAATAAAAGACAGGATATCCAAAAGGAAATTTATTTACTTAAAAGTGAACTTCAGGAATTGGAATTCAAGGCCCGACAAACCGCTCAGGCACAAATCAGGAACGCCAAAGGAGCTGAGGGAAAAATCACGGCTGAAATTTCTGAAAAACAATCTGAGATAGACAAAGCGACCAGAGCCCTTACCCAGTTTAAAAACGTGCTTAAAAATGAGCTTGGAGATATTGTTTTCTTCAGCGAAAAGAATGACCACATCCGGAAACAATGGACAGAGCGCAATGCGGAGGCCTTCCTGATGGATGATGAAGAATGTAAATGCCCTACCTGTTTACGGGAATTCGCTTTTGAAGATGTGGAGGAAAAGCGCCAGGAGATGGAGGAAAATTTCAGGACCAACAAACAAAAAGATCTTGACGCTTTGGCGGCAAAAGGAAAGAGCAATGCCGTAACCATTGAAACCGCAAAGGTTGAAGTTGAGAAACTAAAAACAAGGATCCTGAAAGGGGAGGCTGTATTGGCGGAATCCAATGAGCAGCTGCTTGTTTTAAGCGAAGCCCTGAAAGCAGAACAAAGCAATACCAAGGTAAAAACCGAGGCCGAGATAGTCGCTGAACTTCTGGAGGATGATGAAAATTTGGTTCAGAAACAAACCCAAATAGGGATCCTTGAGGAAGAATTGGCGAACGAAAAAGGGATCGATATGGAAGCCCTGAGAGATAAAAAGGCCGGGTACACTGATGAGATCTCCAAGATCAAATCCCGACTTCTTTCAGAGGATCAAATCAAAAATGCCAATACCAGGATTGAATCCCTTCAAAAAGAAGAATCACAACTGGCTCAACAGATAGCAGACTATGAAATGGATCAGTTTGTTATCGAGAATTTCACCAAGGCCAAAATTGAAACCCTGGAGAACCTGATCAATAAAAGATTTGAGTTTGTAAACTTCAAGCTTTTTGAACTGCAGGTTAACGGTGGAGAGGTTCCAACCTGTAAAGCGCTTATCGATGGAGTTCCTTTCAGCGATGCCAACACAGCTTCCAGAATTAATGCCGGTATCGATATCATAAACACCCTATGTGATTTCTATGGGGTCAACGCGCCGGTTTTTATTGATAACCGCGAATCGGTAATAGATCTCATCCAAAGTCAATCCCAAATCATCAACCTGATAGTTTCAGGTAAGGATAAAAAGCTGAGGATTGAGGAGGTTATGAACTTAGCAATACCAGCGTAGTTATGGCAACATCAATTTTATGGTGGGGATATAAACACACCAGTGGAAGCTACCAAGCTAAAAGATATTTCGAAAATCGAGATGTAGTTGAAGCTGCAGAATCTCCTTTTTGTGAGATGGCTGTCGGACCATTCGAAGCATCTTCAAGAGATGAAGCTCTGAAAATAGTAAAGGAACGAACAGTTCAATAAAATGTATGTACACAATGAAAAATCAACACTACTATTTAGAATTAAAGGACGGTCAAAAAGTTGTTAAGCGATTGAAAACTTCGCTTGGCAGTGAGTACGAAGATAGGAGCAGGTTAGAAACCTTCTATCAAAAACCAGGGCAGGATATACAGTTCGTGGTATCATCATCAAAAGAAAAAATAATCAATTAACAAGCCTATGAAAGCAATGGAATTTCCAGAGGTAAATGTTCGACTTGCTGAAGATCAGCCTGAGTATGAAACCTTACCGGTGTACCACAATTTTAGGGAAGGTACCATCACCTATTGTTTCGAGCTCGACAATGAAGAGCTGGAGCAGGTGGGGAAAACCGGAAGGATCTGGTTAAAGCAACAGACTTTCAATAGTCCTATGCAGCCAATTTACGGCACATGTTTAAAAGAATCTTTAATTAAATAAATCAATAAGTCATGAGTACAGAAAACAAAAGTTTGGCAGTAACAGAAAATAAGTTTGAAGTGATCCTGGACAGGATCGTAAGACTTGAAGAAACAGGTGTGCAATTCCCCAAAGATTATTCTCCGGAGAACGCGGCAAGATCAGCCTGGTTGATCCTTCAGGAAACCAAGGATAAAGGTGGTAAGGCAGCACTTGAAGTGTGCACCCCAAACAGCGTTGCAAACGCAATGCTTAAAATGGTAACCCTCGGATTGAACCCGATTAAGAAACAATGTTATTTCCTGGTGTATGGCAACAAATTAGAATGTCAACCTTCCTATCAGGGATCCATTGCCACTGCAAAAAGGTTTGGATTGAAAGCAATGCACGCCAATATCATTTATAAAGGGGATCAGTTTGAATATTCCATCACCCCTAATGGTTTGACCGTGGTTTCAAAGCACATTCAGACTTTGGAAAGTCTTGCCAAGGAAATTCTTGGAGTGTATGCTGTAGCAAATATGGAAGACGGATCTATTGATACCACCATCATGATCATGGAGGATATTAAGAAGGCTTGGAACCAGGGACCAATGAATGGGAATTCTCCTGCTCACAAAAACTTTCCCGGGGAGATGTCAAAGAAAACCGTAATCAACAGGGCTTGCAAAACAATCATCAATAGTTCCGATGATGCAGGGCTTTACGGTGATGATGATGAACCAAAAGCATCTCCAACAGAAGCTCACGTTAGCCATCAAATTGCTGAAAAAGCAAACAAGGAATCCATTGGATTTGAAGAGGAAGAAACAGAGGATGCCGGATATCAGGAAGTAGCTTCAAATGAAGATGAGGAAAACCAACGGGAATATGAAGCAGCTTTGGCCGCTGAAGAATCAACTGGTAAAGGACCGGGATTTTAATATGAAGAAGATTGAAATAAGTAAAGGAAATAGGTTCGGTAAGCTCACTGTAATAAGTGAGCTGCCAAAGCCTATCAAGAGAAGGACATTTGAATGCAAATGTGATTGCGGTAAGTCAACTACAATAACTCTACAAGCACTTAGAAAAAAAGGAGTATCAAGTTGCGGGTGTTACCAGGATCAATACAACAATTCTGAAAAACCAGAAAGGAGATCAGAAAATTTTGGACACGTAGGAACTAGGATTTATACAATTTGGGGTGGTATGAAAAAGAGATGTTCAAATAAGAAATCTAGGGCTTATAAGTGGTATGGAGCTAAAGGAGTTAATGTTTGTAAAGATTGGAAAAATCGATTTATGAATTTCTATAACTGGGCAAATGATAACGGTTATAAGGAAAATCTTACAATAGATCGAATTGATCCATACGGTAATTATGAACCTTCAAATTGTAGATGGATTCCGCTATCTGAACAGAATAAAATGAAAGATAACAGGCGTGTTCTTTATAAAGGCGAAAAGATTTCCTGTAGCGAATTATCAAGATTAACCAATACCAATTACTCAACCCTAATTGGGAGGCTAAATAGAGGTTTAACAGTCAAAGAAGCTATACTATGAAGTTAACAGTTGTAGGTACAGGGAGCTCTGGCAATTGCTACATTTTAGAAAATGACAAAGAATCTTTGTTGATTGAATGTGGAGTGAACATCAAGGCTATCAAACAGGCGCTTAGGTTTAGCCTTACCAAACTTGTTGGCGCATTGGTTACTCATGAACATCAGGACCACTGCAAATCAATTAAGGAAGTGATGGCATCGGGTGTAAATGTTTGGGCAACCAAAGGAACGCATGAAGCTTGCGGGACTATTAGAAATCACAGGGCTTTAGCAATGTGTTTAGGCGAATCCTATAAGGTTGGAGGCTTCAAGGTGATGTCCTTTAAAACAGAACACGATGCTGCAGAGCCTTGCGGGTTCCTGATCAACCATCCGGACACGGGTAATGTTCTTTTCCTTACAGATACGATGTATTCCCCATTTACCTTCAGGAACCTTCACAACATAATTATTGAAGCCAACTATTCACACGAGGTAATAAGGGTGCAGCTTTCAGAAAAGGAGTTTCTTAAGAACCGGGTGATGCAATCGCATATGAGCCTGGACACTTGTATTGGCTTCCTGAGAAAGAATGACCTGAGCAAAGTGAACAACATTGTACTGATCCATTTATCTGATGGCAATAGCGATGAAAAACTCTTCAAATCTGAAGTAGAAAATGCCACGGGAAAAACCGTGACCGTTGCCGATAATGGCACTGTAATCCAATTCAAAAAAACCCCTTTTTAATTATGGCAGCATATCAAAATAAATACAAAGGAAGGAGCATGCATTCACACCATGAACTTGAAAGAATATGTGAATCTCAATATGAGACAATACGGAAGCTGATGAACATTGTTGATGGCTGCGAAAAATCACTAATTCATGTTAGAGACTTTGATGGTGATACTGAAGAGGTCTTTGATGATCCAGGTCATATCTCCAAAATACAGTTAATAATAATAAAATTAAAATTAACAGAATTAAATTAAAACCCCCTTTTAATTAATGCTACACGAGTCCCCCCTCCATAAGATCATTCAGGAAAATTCTTTAAAAACCGGAAACAAATGCGGCCTTATGGCAGTGCACTTGTCTGAGCGGTCTGGCATCGCTATGCCTGAAATCAAAGTTCAATTGAACCAATTATTTATCGATGGGGAAATCTCAGTGAGGGATGGCGTTCACGGAAAATTAATTTTCATTAAAACCAAATTATGAACCATACCGGAAATTCCAGAAAACAAACGCTAACAGCACTGGGTATCCTGGTGATCAGTATGAGCCTTGCAATTTTATCAATTTATTTATTTAAACTATCTATTAATTAAAACCAGAAACTATGCACATTGAAATCAAGAATGCACAGATCACGGGTTCCATATTCCTTATGTGGGAATATACCCAAACCGATGAAGGTAGAAAAACCAACATCAAGGCCAAGGCTGATTCTCCCATCCACGAAGATTTGAGAAATGCCTTTGATAAGTTAGTCCCTCATTTTGTCTTGTTGACAGAAATGAAAAATAAACCAGAGGTGGTTAAGAACATCGATCTCGAGCAGATGGATGAAGAACTGCTGGCTAAATTTAAGGTCAAAGGTTTCTCCCTGGAGGAAAAGAACGGGGAAACTTCCATTAAAATATCCGGAATGAAATTCCTTGTCAGCGGAAAAGCCGTGAGTTTTGAAACTCCAAGTACCAGGAGAGAAGCCAAGGATGATGGCTATGAATTCTTTGAAGAGTTGGTGCAGTGCATCGAAGATTTGAAGGATGAGATCCTGGAATATATGGAAGGGAAAGAATCTGAAAGGGCACAAGTGGCCATGGAGTTTGGAGATGAGGCTGAGGACTTCGAACCGGAAACAGAAGTAAAAGCTGATGCGAAAACAGAAGCCGCATAATGAGAACTCAAATGCTCCATATTATTAAAAACGGTTTGCCGGTATGCGAAGAAGGCCCAGTTATAATTGATGGTATGGAGCATTATGTTAAAGGCGGTTACGTAAGCTGTAACAGCGGATTGAATAACAACGCTTGGAACATTACCAAAAAAGAAAAAGAATGCACCGAGTGTGCTGCCTTAAATCAAACGGGGCAATTGAAACTGTTTAATTAAACTCTATAAATCAAAAATTCAAAATGGAAATAGACATTAATTTTCAAACACCGGTTGAAGTGTGTAAATATATGGCTTCAATGATTCCTTTTGATGCTGCTAAAATTTTAGAACCTACACCTGGACTTGGAAATTTAGTTCGTTCCATTGAAAAATTAGGGTATGATGTAGAACGGCCGGAGGACTATTTTTTAGAAAGAGACAGGTACCGGAACCTTGAATGGGATTGCATTCTTTTAAATCCTCCCTTTTCTTCCAAAACAGCCTATTTAAAAAATGCTCCTGAGGAATGGGTAGATCATAGAGGAATGAAGTTCGGTTATAAAATGCTTTTGGAAATGATGCTGATATCAGATAATGTAATCGCATTGATGCCTTGGTTCACAATTTCAGATTCAGATGTGAGACTTAGAAGGTTAAAGAAATTCGGATTAAAATCTGTTACCGCCTTACCTCGTAAAACTTTCCAGTATGCGAGAATTCAAACAATGGTTCTTGAATTACAAAAAGGCTACACCGGAACCACGGAATTTAAGGTTTTCGATTTACTGGGAATTAATCAATATGAACTTTTATAATCATGCAAATAGTAGAATACACTAACGAGTTCCAGGTCCGCATTGATTTCAATCATTGGAGGAAAAGGAATACTGCAGCGGTAAAGAAAATACCTGCAGCCAAATTTGATTATACCGATAAGGTATGGAGGATCCCACTCAACCAAAGAGGGAATCTGGTACTCCTTCAGAATTATTGCAAGGCCAAATACTACAAAGTGGATGAGTCCCCTCAGGAACTTGGGAACATTGCACCGCTTCCGGAACTGGCCGTTGAGATCCCACTATCCCATCCAGATGGGTTTGGGTTCCGGCCTTATCAAACTCAGGGAGTGGCAAGGGGTTTGGAATTGAAACGATTTATGAATGGGGATGAACAAGGTTTGGGAAAAACTTTGCAGAGCATTGCCACTCTATATGCCGATTTTCTCAAAGGTGAAGATGTATTTCCGGCCCTGGTTATTTGCCCGGCATCCACAAAGATCAACTGGAAGCGGGAATGGGAAATGTGGACAGATCGCAAAGCGATGCTTCTGGATAACAAGATTAAATCCAACTGGCCCCGATATTATGAAATAGGAATGGCCGATGTATTCATTGTGAACTATGAGAGCCTGAAGAAGTATTTCGTTCAGCATATGCCTCCAAAGGGAAAGCTGAGAACCTCCAAGGATATCATTATGGATCCAAGAGTGGACCTGTTGAAATCTGTGATCGTAGACGAATCCCATAGGTGTTTTACTTATGAAACCAAAATATTGACAAATAAAGGTTGGTTAATGATTGGTGAAATTGTTGAAAAAAGAATGCAAAATTTATTAGTTGCGTCTATGTGTCTTTCGGACAATTCCGTATCTTTCAAGAGAATTATAAATTTTTGGAAAAATGAAAAGCAAGGCAGGAAAATACATTCAGTCAGAGCAGGTAACCGTGAAATACACACAACCGAAAACCATAAAATATACGTGGACGGACGTAAATGGAAAGAAGCAGTATCGGTACGAAGTGGAGAAAGCTTGTATGTATTGCAAGAAAGATTTCTGGACGAGGAAAACTGGAAAAACAACAGCGATTTATTGCGGAAAGAGTTGTGCATCCAAAGAAGTGAATTCCAGACCGGCAGTCAGAGAAAAAATGGACAGGAACAAAAAGAAACCATTGCCAGTCAAAGAGTGTTTAGAATGTGGGGAAAAATTCACACAAACCCGGCACGGAAAAGAAGCATCAAAGCAAAGGTTTTGTTCTCAAAGCTGTTCTGCAAAATGGAGAATGAGACAACCAGAAGTATTGGAAGCTCAACGTTCGCCCGAAAAGATCGCAAAAAACAAAGCAGCTGCTATCAAACAAATGCAAGACCCGGCATTAAGATTAATGTATTCGGAAAGAATGAAAGAAACCAATCCTATGCATTTAGAAGAAGTCAGGAAGTTGGTTTCAGAAAAAAAGAAAGGAAAGCCTTTCAATTTCAGAGCGGGGAACGGTCAACTAACAGAACCTCAGATTCGCTTGCACAAAGCATTGGGATTGTCAGAAGAAAGTATAGAATATCCAATAATAACCGCTTCTGTAAAAGACCAATTCAGCAGAATTCCAAACTGCTACAAATCGGATATCGCAATACCGGAAATAAAGTTGTCAATAGAAGTAGATGGGCATTCCCACAAAGCTTTCAAGGTAAAAGCACAGGACGAATTGAAAACGAAAGTATTGAACTCGTTAGGGTGGAAGGTAATTCGGTTCTGGAATCAGGAAATATTGGAAGACCTTCCAAAAGTCCTGAAAGAGATAAATACGTTTATGACCTCGAAATAGCAGACAACCACAATTACTTCGCTAATGGCATCTTAGTTTCAAACTGCAAGGATACCAAAACTCAACAGGCAAAGTTCACCCTCAATATTTGCAAGGATAAAGAACGGGTGATTCTGCTAACCGGTACCCCTGTAGTTAACAAACCAATGGACCTGTTCCCGCAGCTGGCAATAATGAACCGCCTTGAACATTTCGGAGGAAAGAAAGGATTCCTGGAGCGTTACTGTGAAGGTGGAAGAGGAGCCGCCAATCTCAAGGAACTTAATTATCTGCTCAACAAACATTGTTTCTTCCGGAGGGAAAAGAAGGATGTGGCCAAAGATCTTCCAGAGAAGCAACGCCAAACCATTATGTGCGATATCACTACCAGATCTATTTACAACAAGGCACGAGATGAGTTCGCGAAGTACCTGAAGGAAAAGGGTTGTGATGATGCGGAAGTCGCTAAGAAACTACGTGGTGAGATCATGGTGAAGATGGCAGAGCTTAAGAAGATCTCAGCTTACGGAAAACTGAACGAGGCAAAAGAATTTATTCACCAGGTAATTGATGCAGGTGAAAAGCTGATTGTCTTTGTGGTCCATCACGTAATTGTCGATGAGCTGAAAAAGGAATTCCCGGACGCTGTTACTGTTACCGGTAGAGATAATACTGAGCAGAAACAAAATGCAATAGATGGTTTCCAACAGAACCCAGATGTGAAGCTCATCATATGTAATATCAAAGCAGCCGGGGTTGGTATTACCCTCACCGCTTCCTCCAGAGTGGCATTCATTGAATACCCTTGGACTTATTCAGACTGCGTGCAATGTGAGGACAGGGCGCACAGGATTGGCCAGACCAACAATGTGATGTGTACTTACTTTCTTGGACAAAAAACCATTGATGAGCAGCTTTACGCAATGATTCAGGCAAAGAGACACGTGGGGAATACCATCACCGGTGCAACGGATAAAATGGAGATGACCATGGTAAGTAATTTAATGGAACTTTTTAATTAGAAATATTATGAGACAAAATATTTTTGATAAAAACGGAAAGTTAATAGGACAAAATTATCAAAGAGAAGATGGTAGATGGATGCATAAATGGGCAAGTGTAAACCACGAAGGTTTTGATAAGTTCTCCTGGAGATTTAAGGCTAAAGGTGAGAGTATGGAAACTTGGACTTACAAAGAAGTGTAATAAATATTAATATTTTAAATAAATCAATATGACACTACAGGAAATTAAAGATAAAGTCGCTAAAAGTAGAGGTTACAACTTATGGGTTGATTTAACACTTGATAGAAAATCGGATTTTGGAAGTTATCAAATAGCAATTGATGAAGTTGCTAAGTTATACGCCAAAGAAAAACTAGAAGAAGCTGCGGAAAGAGCGGTAGTTAAATATGACGGTAGTCCACAAACATTAGATGGCAGTGGTACTCGATTTGCTCTTGCCGTAGTTGATAAAAAATCAATCACAGAAACCCCTTTAGACTAATGGCTAGACCAGAAAAAAACACAGTTGATTACTTCCCCTTCATTTGCGCTGAAGGAAAGAAGATGTACTACCTGGAAGAAGCTTATGGAAATGACGGATTCGCCACTTTTGTAAAAATCTTAAGGGAGCTCGCAAATACAGAATTTCACTACCTGGAATTGAGTAGGCCAAGGAATAAAATGTTCCTTGCTGCGAAGTGTAAAATTGATATCAATTTACTCGAGGATATTATCAATGATCTTGTTGATCTGGGTAAATTCAACAAGGAACTTTGGAACGACTTTAATGTGATTTGGTGTCAGGATTTCATCGATTCTATTCAAGATGCCTATCGGAAGCGTTCAAACAAATGTGTCGGAAGGAAAGATATCTTAACTATGTTTACGCAGGGCGAAGTCGGAACAAACGGAGTTAATTCCGCCATAAACCCTTTAAACTCCAACGTAAAACCACAAACTATACTAGACTATACTATAGAAAAGAAAAAGAGAGAGTCGCGCGCGATTAATTTTTTAAAATCTGAATTTCCTCAAAGGTTTGAAACTGACTTCCTGATGAAGTATAAATCCAAGATCCAGAATCCAAAAAAGTTTGCACAGGATTTTAATGATACCGTTGATCAGGAAAGTTTAGAATTTACCGATAGGATTCTATTTGGCCGACTCGGAAAATATGCAAGGAACTGGATCGAGAACCAAAACAAATATTCCAAAACCCCAGCACCTGATTCGTATGAATCAGGAAAATTAACAAGATTTTAATAATGGCAGAGCCAATACAAAATAAATCGAATTTCCGTTCAAAAGAATCTCAAGTGATTTCACTCGAGAAAGGAAAAATTCCACCTCAGGCAATTGATCTGGAAGAAGCAATTTTGGGAATAGCCCTACAGGATAAATATGCCATTGGCCAGGTAGTAGAAATTTTCAGGAGTGAGCAGGTATTTTACAAAGCTGCACATCAGGAAATTTATGATGCGATGCTGGAGATGTTCGAGGAAAGTGAACCGGTGGATCTTCTTTCGGTAGTCCACAAATTAAAAACCAGGCAATCACTTGAAAAAATTGGAGGTGAGTTCTACCTGATCCAGCTTACCCAAAAAATATCTT
>Ga0307486_1001858_pt1 | contig 15447 bp, 13 predicted proteins | sample CBIW02metaG_FD_203663 | JGI IMG/M metagenome (GOLD analysis project Ga0307486, IMG submission 203663) | Sea-ice brine microbial communities from Beaufort Sea near Barrow, Alaska, United States - CBIW 0.2 | ecosystem: Environmental > Aquatic > Marine > Coastal | place: USA: Alaska | collected... | reverse complement strand
GGGACCCTTCAAGCTTAGTTTGAAGCCCACGCTAGTTTTTTCACACACAATCGGAGGTAGCTATGACTATCGAACACGATCCAGCCCCTCAATTTGCTGAGTTCTCAAACCCCGAACGGTTGGTCTCGGCTGACTGGCTTGAGGAACGCATTGGTAAACCAGGTCTCGTCGTTGTGGAGTCCGATGAAGACGTCCTGCTGTACGAAACGGGTCACATTCGCGGTGCGGTCAAGATTGACTGGCACACCGACCTCAACGACCCTGTAACCCGCGACTACATCAACGGCGAAGAGTTTGCCGAGCTCATGTCACGCAGCGGCATCACCCGCGACAGTACTGTCGTAATTTATGGCGACAAGACCAACTGGTGGGCCGCATACGCGCTGTGGGTATTCACCCTCTTCGGGCATGAAGACGTGCGACTCCTCGATGGTGGCCGTGCAAAGTGGGAAGCGGATGGTCGCGAGTACACCCTTGAGGTTCCGGCCCAGACGCCAACCGAGTACCCGATCGTTGTGAGGGATGATTCCGTAATCCGTGCCTTCCGCGATGACGTTCTTGCGCACCTCGGTAACCCACTCATCGATGTCCGCTCCCCCGAGGAATACAGCGGAGAGCGCACCACCGCACCCGCATACCCGGAGGAGGGCGCACTGCGCGCTGGCCACATTCCGAGCGCACAGAGTGTGCCGTGGTCGAAAGCGGTTGCAGACGACGGCACATTCCGTCCGCTTAACGAGCTCAACGAGATTTACCGTGACGGCGCAGGCCTCAAGGACGGCGACGACATCGTTGCTTATTGCCGTATCGGCGAACGATCAAGCCACACATGGTTCGTGTTGAACTACCTCATGGGGTTCGACAATGTACGAAACTATGACGGATCGTGGACTGAGTGGGGCTCTTTGGTTGCTGTTCCCATCGTCACGGGTACAGAGCCCGGCACAGTTCAGTCGCGTTAGACTTAAGGGATGAGTGAGCAGCAGATCCCGTCGCAGTTGGCCGAAATTCGTGACGACTTTTTGGGCCTCCAACTGCGGGATCGGCTGCAACTTCTCTTGGAGTTCTCCAACGAGTTGCCAGAACTTCCTCAGCGATACAGCGACCACCCTGACCTGTTTGAACGGGTAGAGGAGTGCCAGTCTCCCGTTTTCATTTTCATCGAAGTTGAAAACGACACCGTGCAGATGTACGCGACTGCGCCGCCGGAAGCACCAACAACTCGAGGGTTCGCGTCGATTCTGGTCCAGGGTCTTTCAGGCCTTAGCGCGAGTGAAGTGCTCGAACTAGCGGATGACTTTCCGCAGTCGCTCGGTTTGGCTCAAGCCGTAAGCCCGCTCCGTTTGCGGGGAATGACGGGCATGCTTGCGCGAGCGAAACGTCAAATACGCCTCAAGAACGTCTCCTAGCCACCGCTCTTCAACTATCGACTGCCTCACCATCGAGTTGAATACGCAACCAGTCGCGGATCGCCCCCAGCCAGCGTTCGCTGTCGTAATTCCAGAGTCGTGTATGGCCTGCAGTATCAAATTCTTCGTAGGTAACAAGGTCGGGGCGCAGCGCGGCTAACGCCCGTGAAGGTTCAACGGGAACGTAGCCGTCATCTTCACTGTGGAGCAGCAGGATTGGTCGGTCGAGCTCATCCGCTCTGTCAACGAAGTTCAGTGCCCCCAGGTCGAGCGGAGTCTCCATGCCAACAAGCATTTGGGCCTGATCGCTACCCAGTACGGCTTGGGCTGCGCGCTGAATCTGCAATGGGATGCGGTTCACCGTTGCGTGCAGCTCGATTGTCGGGCCCCACGCAATTACCGGGGAGTCGAGCACAAGGCCGATGATCATGTCTCGGTGCTCAGAAAGCATTAGGGTCTGCAGCACGGTAGCCCCACCCATGGACCAGCCCATGAGGATGATGCGACCAGCGCCTGCGGCTCGTGCGTAGCTGATCGCGGCGTCGACGTCTCGGTACTCTGTTGATCCCAAACCGTAGCGATTATCCGACGAGTCCGGGGCTTCTGTGTCGTTGCGATACGACACGGAGAGCGAGGTCAGGCCTGCTGCGTAGAACTCGCCGAGAGCGCGCACAGTCTCCGGCCGTTGCACGCCGCGACCGTGAACGTGGATTGCCCAAGTCGAGCTCGGTTGCGCAGCAGGGATGAGCCACGCCGGAGCTGGACCAAGATCCGTTTCGATGATCACTTCAGTGAAATCCAGACCGAGTCCAGCTGGGCTGAGGTAAAACCAGCCGCTCGTTCGCGCGTTGTCGCCTCTCTGCGGAACTCCCTTTTCGATATCGAGCAATTCGCGGGCGACCCACAGCTGGCCCTGCGAAACCACCTGCCCAATTTGCGCGATGCCCGTCTCGTCGGCGAACCAAAGACTGAAGCGACCAGGCGCTCGACTTTCTTCAGTAGAGGAGAGAACTATCGTTGATTCGCCAACTGCAAGAATGCGGATGACGCTGTCACGGCGTCCTGGTGGCGTTACGACGCGTCGAGCCACAATCACGGAGAGCATCGCTCCGAATGCAAGCCCAAGACCAGCAATGGCGGCGGCAACGATGGCGACTCCGCTCACAACTTTCACGGCGATGCGCACCCGGTTCAATGCCCGCATCTGAATTCCTCCGTCTCGCTGCCGTCTAGCGCGGCGTGCCTCGCTAGCGATCCTTTCCCCAAAGCCTAATCTTCACTCGTGCCCGAATCGCAAGCTGGACCAACGCCACCCGCGGCATTTACGTCAGCGGTTGAGTCGGTCCGCGCTGCAACTTTGCGGTCGGAGCTTGCAATCACTGAGATTAGTGCACCGACGCAGATCGCACCGTGGTCGTTCGCACTCGCAGCGGATGTGACTCCGGCACGTCACGGGGAAGATTCAGATCTCGGCACTGGCCGCTTTGTTCTGCTCTACGATCCCGAAGCGCCGGACGCTTGGGATGGCCAGTTCCGAATTATTTGCTTTGCGCAGGCACCGCTTGAACCAGAGATCGGTGTCGATCCCTTCCTCAGCGAAGTGACCTGGTCGTGGCTCGTCGATGCGCTCGACGGCCGCGGGGCTACCTACGATCAGGTATCGGGCACCGCAACTCGCATCCTGTCTACAGGGTTTGGTGAACTTGAGTCTCAACCCGACGGCGCACAGATCGAACTGCGCGCCTCCTGGAGCCCCAAGGACATCAGCATGGCCGCACATGTGGAAGGCTGGAGTGAACTGGTCTGCATGCTTGCCGGACTACCACCAGCTATTGAAGGAGTCACTCTATTGTCGGCCCGTAAAGTTGGACGTGAGTAGCGTCACCGAAAGTGCAGCCCCTGAGGGTGAGTCGCACGCCATCCAAGCCCCTCACGAGCCCGTGATCGTCATAGACGAACGGGACGACTACCTTGCTGCCGTCGCGGCAATTGCCGCCGGCCACGGGCCCATCGGAATTGATGCTGAACGCGCCAGCGGATATCGCTATTCTCAACGCGCCTATTTGATTCAGATCTACCGCCGAGGCTCAGGAACGTTCTTATTCGATCCACCAGCGATCGGAGATTTCCGCGAACTCAATGACGTAATCGCTAGCGAAGAGTGGATTCTTCACGCCGCAACACAAGACTTGACGTGCCTAAGAGAAGTTGGGCTCCACCCAACTCGACTTTTCGACACGGAACTCGGTGCGCGACTTGCCGGTCTCCCCCGTGTTGGACTCGGCACCGTAGTCGAGCACTTTCTCGGCATCCATCTTGCAAAGGAACACTCCTCGGCAGATTGGTCAACTCGGCCATTGCCCCAAGCGTGGCTCGTGTATGCAGCACTTGACGTAGAGCTACTTGTCGATCTGCGCGAAGCACTCGGCGAACTTCTCGATTCGGCTGACAAACACGACATCGCGCAGCAAGAGTTCGACTCAGTGTTGGCTCGAGATCTCATTATTGTGCGTGCGGAACCGTGGCGGCGACTCAGCGGGGTGCACTCTGTTCGGGGTGGCAAGAATCTCGCTGTCGCCCGAGAGCTGTGGCGAGCCCGCGATGCCTACGCTCAAGAAGTAGATACGGCCCCCGGCCGCCTAGTGCCCGATTCCGCGCTCGTCGCTGCCGCTCGTGTTCTTCCCGAGACTAAGCGCGAGCTCTCTGCGCTGAAGGAATTCAGTGGCCGTGCTAGTCGCCCCCAACTGGACCGTTGGTGGGCCGCGATTCAAACTGGGTTGGCATCCACTGACATCCCGTCCTCACGGGTGCCGAACGATACCCTTCCTCCCCCGCGAGTGTGGTCAGACAAGAATCCTGAAGCAGATCGACGACTCAAGGCTGCTCGCGCCATGATGACAGAGGCATCCGAAGAGATTTCCATCCCGATCGAAAACCTTCTTACCCCTGATTACTTGAGGCGGGTCGCCTGGACTCCGCCGGCCGAGATCTCGCTCGAGAGCGTCTCAGAGGCGCTACGGGAGCTCGGCGCTAGACCCTGGCAACTTGACGTTTCTGCACAGTCAATCGCCCAAGCCTTTGTCGAAGCTAGCCAAACGCCTGAGGACTCCGACGACACCGAGTCGTAGGAACAGTCAAAGGATTCCACACCCCAATCTCCGCCACCTAGGATCAGTGCTACATCCAAGGATTTAGTGGAGGCATTGTGGCCAAGGAAACTGAAATTGTGTTCGTTGATGGAGTTCGTACTCCATTTGGGCGTGCCGGCGAGAAGGGCATGTTCTGGAATACCAGAGCTGATGACCTCGTCGTCAAGGCGATGATCGGACTACTGGAACGTAACCCCCAGATTCCGAGAGAGCGCTTCGACGAAGTCGCCATTGCCGCGACAACTCAGACCGGCGATCAGGGCCTCACGATTGGTCGCAGCGCAGCGCTTCTCGCTGGGCTGCCGAAGTCGGTACCCGGGTATGCGATCGATCGCATGTGCGCCGGTGCCATGACCGCAGTCACGAACATTGCCGGTGGAATCGCCTTCGGCGCCTACGATCTGGCTATCGCTGGTGGCGTAGAGCACATGGGGCACCACCCGATGGGTTCCGGCGTTGACCCTAATCCTCGGTTCCTCGCCGAAAAGCTTGTCGACCCCGAAGCGCTCAACATGGGCAACACGGCCGAGAAGCTTCACGACCGCTTCCCGCACCTGACCAAGGGACGCGCCGATGCATTTGCCCTGCGCAGTCAGCAGCGAGCAACAGCCGCGTACGAAGCAAACAACATTCAGCCCGACCTGATCCCCGTCGCTACCAGAAGCGATGCTGGATGGGGAATGGCTACCCGCGATGAGGGACTTCGGCCCGAGACAACCCTTGAAGGACTCGCCGCGCTCAAGACCCCGTTCCGCTCCCACGGTCGCATCACGGCGGGAAACGCTTCAGGTCTGAACGACGGAGCAACCGCCAGCATCATCGCTAGTGGGGATGCCGCACGCGAGTTTGGGTTGAAGCCCAAGATGCGCATGGTCAGCTTCGCCTACGCGGGTGTCGAGCCCGAAATTATGGGTGTCGGACCGATCCCATCGACCGAGAAGGCCCTGCGCAAGGCCGGCATCACAATCGACGACATCGGACTGTTCGAACTCAACGAAGCTTTCGCCGTGCAAGTTCTCTCTTTGCTTGATCACTTCGGCATTGACGACGAGGACCCCCGTGTCAACCAGTGGGGCGGCGCGATCGCGATGGGTCACCCCCTCGCTTCATCCGGTGTCCGTCTGATGATTCAGCTCGCAGCCCAGTTCGAACAGCACCCAGAGGTGCGTTACGGACTTACCGCTATGTGCGTCGGCCTGGGCCAGGGCGGCTCAGTTATCTGGGAGAACCCCAACTACAAGGGAGCAAAGTAACAATGACCCAGCAGTTTGCACGCCTCGCTGGCTTGTCGAAAGATGAAGTCATCACCCACTCCTACGTTCGGGATGTGCCACTCTCCGACGGTCGTACCCTCGCGCTCATCACGCTAGACAACGGCAAAGATCACACTCGGCCAAACACGTTGGGCCCTGCGACTCTTCTTGAGTTTGCGAAGGTGCTCGACGAGCAGAAGGAACGGGCATCCGCGGGTGAAATCCACGGACTCGCTGTCACAGGCAAACCGTTCATTTTTGCGGCAGGAGCTGACCTTTCGAAGGTCAGCGAGATCCCCGACCGTGAAACTGGCAAGCAGATGGCGCAGCTCGGCCACTGGGCGCTGGGAAAACTCAGCGACCTCGGCGTTCCCTCGTTTGTCTTCATCAACGGCCTCGCTCTCGGTGGCGGAGTAGAAGTTCCGCTCAACGCCGACTACCGCACAATCGACAGTTCAGTTCCCGCGCTGGCACTCCCCGAGGTTTTCCTCGGCCTCATCCCCGGCTGGGGTGGCGCATGGTTGTTGCCCAACCTGATCGGAATCGAAAACGCCCTCAAGGTCGTCATCGAAAACCCGCTCAAGAACAACCGCATGCTCAAGGGACCCGAGGCTTTCGAACTTGGCATTGCGGACGCTATGTTCGGTCCGGCCAACTTCCTCGAGGACTCGATCCGCTGGGCTGATGGTGTCATCGCTGGCACCACAAAGGTCAAGCGCAAGAATGAGCCGGGCAAGATTGAGCGCACCGTCAAATGGGATGTGGCAATTGGCATCGCAGAGAAGATGTTGGCTAGCCGCATCGGTCGCGTCGCGAAGTCGCCATACGCTGCGCTCGCGCTCCTGAAGGCGGCCAAGAACACCGACAAGAAGACGGGGTTTGAGGCCGAGGATGACGCTCTTGCCGACATGATCTCAGGCGATCAGTTCCAGGCAAGCATTTATGCGTTCAACCTGGTGCAGAAACGCGCGAAGCGTCCCGCTGGTGCGCCAGACAAGGCACTTGCTCGCGCGGTCACCAAGGTTGGCGTAATCGGTGCCGGTCTCATGGCTCGCCAGTTCGCGCTCCTCTTTGTCCGTCGTTTGCAGGTTCCTGTTGTCATCACCGACCTCGACCAGGCTGCGACGGATGCCGGTGTTGCTGCCATCCACTCGGAGATCGACAAGCTGAACGAGAAGGGTCGTCTCTCATCCGACGACACCAACCGTCTCAAGGCGCTCGTCACTGGCACCACGAACAAAGCAGAATTCGCGGACTGCGATTGGGTTATCGAAGCAATTTTTGAGGAACTCAACGCCAAGCAGGCTGTCTTCGCCGAGGTCGAGCAGTACATCTCTCCTGAGACAATTCTGGCGACGAACACCTCGTCACTGTCGGTCGAGCAGATAGGTGCGAAGCTCAAGCATCCCGAGCGCGTAGTTGGGTTCCACTTCTTCAACCCTGTCGCTGTCATGCCGCTCATTGAGGTTGTGAAGACGCCGCACACAAACGAGGAGACGCTGTCGACCGCAATGGTCACGGCGAAGAACCTGCGCAAGAACGCTGTCATTACAACGGATACCCCGGGCTTCGTAGTGAACCGCATTCTCGCCAAGGTCTTGGGCGAGGCAATGCACGCCGTCGACACGGGTACCCCGTTCGAAGTCGTTGAAGAGTCAACACGTCCCTTCGGCCTGCCGATGACACCGTTCGAACTTCTCGAACTCGTCGGGCTCAAGGTGGGGGCGCACGTTCTCGATACGCACCATGCGGCCTTCCCTGACCGGTTCTTCGAGAGCAAGAACCTGCACAAGCTCGCTGAACTCGGCTACATTTTCGACCGCGACAGCAAGGGCAAGTCAAAGGGCGTCTCGAAGAAGGCTGTCGCGATCGTCAAGGGCGGTTCCTCACCGATGACGGCGGAAGAGCTTCAGATCCGTATCGAAGACGGTCTTGCAGACGAAATTCATCGGATGCTGGAAGACAACGTCGTCGCTGCTGCTGAGGACATCGACCTGTGTCTCATTCTCGGCGCCGGTTACCCCTTCCAGATGGGTGGCGTCACGCCATACCTCGACCGCGCTGGGGCATCTGAACGTGCCTTCGGAGGCACCTTCCACGATCCGCAGATTCGCGGCGTCTAGCACCCCGACACCGGGTCGCGTCACCGAGCAACACACGAAAGGGCCGGTTCAGACATTGTGTCTGGGCCGGCCCTTTCGTGTTGTGCGCGACGCTAGCCGCGTTTAGCGGGTAGCTGCGAGTCGTGCTCGGCTGTGTCGCTGAGGGGACGAGCGATCGGTATTTTGCTGCCCAGTACTTGGGCGACAACGTCGCGAGCAATGTGTTGTGGCGTGAGACCAACCTTATTGAGCACGTAGTCTCGGCTGCCGTGGTCAAGGAATTCGGCGGGAAGACCGAGTTCGTTTACCGCGGTATCTACGCCTTGAGCGCGCATGTCTTGACGGATACGTGTACCAATTCCGCCAACACGGACGCCATCTTCAATGGTGATGACAAGCCTGTGTTTGGCCGAGTAATCAATAACGCTTTGCGCGACGGGAACCACCCAGCGGGGGTCAATCACTGTCGCACCAATTCCTTGAGCAGCAAGAAGTTCAGCAACCTGAAGACCCGTCTTGGCCATCGATCCGACGGTAACAATGAGTACGTCGCGCTGTTCATCTTCACGAAGCACGTCGACGCCGTCCTCTGTGCGTCGCACTGCATCGTATTCGGTGCCGACGGAGCCTTTGGCGAACCGAATCACGGTTGGTGCATCGTCGACGGCAACAGCTTCGCCCAGTTCCTCACGTAACCGCACAGCGTCGCGCGGTGCTGCGATCCGGATGTTGGGAACAATCTGTAACAGGGCGAGATCCCACATACCGTGATGGCTCGCGCCATCCGGACCTGTGACACCAGCTCGATCGAGAACAAAGGTCACGCCAGCACGGTGTAGCGCGACATCCATCAGCACCTGGTCAAAAGCACGATTCATAAAGGTGGCGTAGAGCGCGACTACGGGGTGCAATCCGCCGTAGGCCAGTCCAGCCGCCGAAGTAACGGCATGCTGCTCGGCGATGCCGACGTCATGAACGCGATCGGGATACTTTTCGGCGAAACGGTGCAAGCCGGTAGGGCGCAGCATCGCTGCGGTGATCCCAACCAGACGCGGATTCTCATCAGCGAGTTTCACGATTTCTTCTGAGAACACCGAGGTCCACGAGGTAGCACCACCAGACTGAACCGGCTCCCCCGTTACGGGATCGATCTGCCCGACCGCATGAAACTGATCAGCAACATCAAGCAACGCAGGCTCATAGCCGCGACCCTTTTCGGTGATCGCGTGAACGATCACGGGTGCACCATAGGACTTAGCTTGTTCAAGCACTTCAGTCAGAGCAGCGATATCGTGCCCGTGAACCGGTCCCAAATATTTAATATCGAGGTTGGAATACAAAGCCTCGTTGTTGCTGAACCTAGAGAGGAACCCATGCGCTCCACCACGAATTCCGCGGTAGAGAGCACGCCCGGGGCCACCAAATACTCCAAAGAAACGTTGGCTCGAGCTGTACAGGGAACGGTAAGAACGGCGGGTGCGCACGCTGTTCAAGAAGTGCGCCATTCCGCCGATCGTTGGAGCGTAGGAACGTCCGTTGTCGTTAACAACAATTACGAGGTTGCGACTGTTGTCATCGCTAATGTTGTTGAGGGCCTCCCAGGTCATTCCACCTGTCAGCGCACCATCCCCGACGACGGCAACAACGTACCGATCGGATTGTCCTGTCATCTCAAAAGCTCGCGAGATTCCATCAGCCCACGAAAGTGAACTTGAGGCATGCGAGCTTTCGACGATGTCGTGCTCAGACTCTGAACGTTGCGGATAGCCTGCAAGTCCGCCCTCTGAACGCAGCTTGCTGAAGTCTTTGCGACCCGTGAGGATCTTATGCACGTAGCTCTGGTGCCCGGTATCGAAGACGATTGAGTCTCGTGGTGAATCAAAAACGCGATGGATCGCAGTCGTCAGTTCGACCACTCCGAGGTTGGGGCCGAGGTGTCCGCCAGTTTGAGACACATTCTCGATCAGAAATTCCCGGATCTCCTGAGCTAGCTCGACAAGTTGGGTGGTAGAGAGACCGTCAAGATCTCGGGGACCGTTAATTCCCTCGAGTAGTTTCATGCGTTCAGTCTAGGCTTCTTCCCACTGCAGCGAATGAAGACGCAGCGGGTTCTGAGCCGCTATGCAGCATCCGCAGACATGCAAACGGGCGCGTGGTGAAAGCAATTGCTTTCACCACGCGCCCGTCGCAGGTGCTGCTAGCTAAACCAGCGAACGCAGTACGTACTGAAGGATTCCACCGTTGCGGTAGTAGTCAGCTTCACCCGGGGTATCGATTCGCAACTTCGCATCGAACTCCACCGTCGACTTGCCCTCAGGTGAGTGAGCGGTCGGCACTGCTACGACATGCAGCGTGTTCGGAATCTGGTCGTCGTTGAGTGCTTCAACACCGGTGATGCTGATGCTCTCGGTGCCGTCGAGTCCGAGTGACTCCCACGACTGACCCTCAGGGAATTGCAGCGGCAGAACGCCCATACCGATGAGGTTCGAGCGGTGAATACGTTCAAAACTCTCGCAAATCACGGCCTTCACGCCGAGCAAGCTGGTTCCCTTGGCTGCCCAGTCACGAGACGAGCCAGAGCCGTACTCTTTGCCACCGAGAATCACGAGTGGTGTCTCGTGCGCTGCATAGTTTTGCGCCGCATCGTAGATGAACGACTGTGCGGCATCCGGCGTAGTGAAGTCACGCGTGTATCCACCCTCAACGCCGTCAAGAAGCTGGTTCTTGAGGCGAATATTGGCGAAGGTTCCACGAATCATGACCTCATGATTTCCACGGCGCGAGCCGTAGGAGTTGAAGTCCTTGCGGTCGATGCCGTGATCGGTGAGGTAGATGCCGGCGGGGCTGTCGCCCTTGATCGAGCCAGCGGGGCTGATGTGGTCGGTTGTGACCGAATCGCCCAGTTTTGCCAGAACGCGTGCGTTAGCAATCGAGCTGACAGGGGTGATCTCCATGCTCATGCCCTCGAAGTATGGAGGTTTGCGAACGTAGGTCGACTTTTCGTCCCACTCGAAGGTGGAGCCAACCGGTGTCGGAAGGTTCTGCCAACGCTCGTCACCGTCAAAGACACCCTCGTACTCGTGGGTAAACATTTCACGGTCGATCGAGGAATCAATTGTCGCCTGGACTTCGGATGCATCGGGCCAGATGTCTTTCAAGAAGACATCGTTGCCGTCCTGATCTTGACCAAGCGCATCGCTGTCGAAGTCGAAGTTCATCGACCCGGCAAGCGCGTAAGCGATAACCAAGGGCGGGCTCGCTAGGTAGTTCATCTTGACGTCAGGGTTAATGCGACCCTCGAAGTTGCGGTTACCCGAAAGCACGGCGGTCACGGCGAGGTCGTTCTCATTGATTGCACTGGAAATTTCGTCCTGCAGCGGACCAGAGTTTCCAATACAGGTCGTGCAGCCATAGCCAACGGTGTAGAAACCGAGAGCTTCGAGCGACACATTGAGCCCAGACTTTTCGTAGTAGTCAGTAACAACTTTGGAGCCGGGCGCGAGCGTGGTCTTGACCCACGGCTTCGACATCAGGCCCTTCGCGGCAGCATTGCGTGCCAGCAGTCCAGCAGCAAGCATTACGGAGGGGTTCGACGTGTTCGTGCACGAGGTGATCGCAGCAATCGCGACGGCACCGTGGTCGAGAGTAAACGGGTCTCCCCCGTCGATACTCACCGAAGTCGGTGACGATGCGGTGTATGGAGCGTGGCTCGCATGCGTGTGCGAACGCTCGTGAGCCGAATCTTCATCCTGAGGTGTCAGGCCAATCGGGTCTGACGCCGGGAAGGTGCCTTCAACAGCAGCGTCGACCTTGGAGTGATCGCTTGACGCGTAGTTGTTCAGGTCAATCTCGAACTGCTTCTTGGCGTTAGTGAGCTCCACGCGATCTTGCGGACGCTTTGGTCCGGCAATCGACGGCACTACTGTGCCCAGATCGAGCTCGAGGTACTCGCTGAACGCGGGCTCAATGCTCGGGTCGTGCCAGAGCAACTGAAGCTTCGAATACGCTTCAACGAGCTCAACTTGCTCTTCGCTACGGCCGGTGAGGCGCAAGTAGTCGAGGGTGACGTCGTCGATCGGGAACATCGCTGCGGTCGAACCGAACTCGGGGCTCATGTTTCCGATGGTCGCGCGGTTGGCGAGCGGCACTGCGCCAACTCCTTCGCCGTAGAACTCGACGAACTTGCCAACAACGCCGTGCTGGCGCAGCATCTGCGTGATCGTGAGAACAACGTCGGTTGCCGTGACACCGGCGGGGATCGATCCGCGAAGCTTGAAACCAACAACCTTGGGGATCAGCATGGAGACGGGCTGTCCGAGCATTGCTGCCTCGGCCTCAATTCCGCCGACGCCCCACCCGAGCACACCAAGGCCATTGACCATCGTGGTGTGCGAGTCGGTGCCGACGAGAGTGTCGGGGAAGGCGCGGGTCTTGCCGTCTACTTCACGCGTGTAGGTAACACGAGCGAGATGCTCGATGTTGACCTGGTGAACGATTCCCGTTCCGGGAGGGACAACCTTGAAGTCGTCGAACGCGGTCTGTCCCCAGCGGAGGAACTGGTAGCGCTCACCGTTGCGCTCATATTCGAGCTCGACGTTGCGCTCGAGGGCGTCTTCGGAACCGAAGAGGTCTGCAATGACCGAGTGGTCGATGACAAGCTCTGCGGGAGCAAGTGGGTTGATCTTGGTGGGGTCACCGCCGAGTTCAGCGACTGCCTCACGCATCGTAGCGAGGTCAACGATGCACGGGACTCCGGTGAAGTCCTGCATGACAACACGTGAAGGCGTGAACTGGATCTCGGTGTCGGGATCCGCACTAGGAACCCACGAGCCGAGAGACTCGATCTGCGACTGAGTGACGTTCTTGCCGTCTTCGGTTCGCAGCTGGTTCTCGAGGAGAATCTTGAGACTGAATGGAAGTTTCTCGTAACCAGGCACCTTGTCGATGCGGAACACTTCGTAATCGGTTGATCCGACTGTGAGTGTGTCTTTCGACCCAAAACTATTGACTGTCGACACTGTCATCTCCCTTGCTACGGTTCTTCAATCCTTGCGCGGAGCGTGTGCTGCATCCAGCAAGGTAAGCCTAAGGCTGTATCGCGCCGCGTGGGCTGCGACCGAGGTCAAAAGTATCTTGACGTCGAGATAAATATACACCATTATCCTCCCGAGAGGGGAATGCCACGGCGAAGAGCGAAGCTACTTGGATGCCGGACGGCTGTAAACCGTGCGCATCAGTAACCACGTCACCCAAAGCACTCCGGCGTACAGCGGCAAACCCAAAAGCAACTTCATCGCAGCAAGCGCCTGAGTTGCCTCGGCAAAATACAGCGGAAGCTCAACGCCAAGGCGCACCGCAAACAGGCCAGCCCAGATGAACGTCGCAATCAGAGCAACGCGAAACTTTGCCGTGTCAGCGCGCCAATCTCCTGCGGAGCTAACCAGTAGCGCAACTATGACGCCCACGAGAGGCCGTCGCGCGATAATGCTGATGACGATGGCCGTGAGAAACACAGCATTGATGACGAAGCCGAGCACAAAGTTGTCTTCTGCTCGCCCGGTAAACAGGGCCAGACCTGCCGACAGAGCAACGCCAACAACGCCAACAAACGCCGAGGAGACCGGTGTGCGCGTGACGAGACGCGCGACGACGAAACTGATCGCGACAATAACCGGCACAACAACTGAAACCACAAGCTGCTGAGTCACAGTAAAAATGACCAAGAAGCTCAACCCGGGCAAGATCGACTCAACGAGCCCTCTGACTCCCCCCATTGCCGCGAGTAGCGCACCAGATGTCGGCGCTTCGCCAGGCGCGACCTGCCCGACCGCTGAACGACGAGCAGCCGAAGCCAACGCTTCGCGAACGGAAGGATCTACCGGCGCGTCGTTGTCGGCCGTGGAATTCGAAGAGTCTTCGGGAGAACTCACGCCTCAGACGCCTTCTCACCTGTTGCTGGCACATGAAGCGGAATCAGATCACGTGGCGGCATCGGAGTGTTTCCTCTCACAACCACTATGGAGCGGAACAGGTCTTCGATCTTGGTGGCCGCGTCCGCACTAGTGAGAGCTTCACCGGCGATTACTCCGCGCAAGAACCACCGCGGGCCGTCGACTCCCACGAAACGCGCGTTGCGTGTTTCGTTAGGCTTTCCGCCAGCCACAGGAATCTCAGCGAAGACCTCAGGGCCAAACGTTCCATCGGAGATCTTCGTGGTGCCGCCCTGGCTGTGCACCTGCTCAATAATCTGCTGACGAATCTCGTGCCACAGTCCGCTCGAGCGCGGTGCAGCAAACGGCTGAATCTGAAGCGAGGAGCCTGCGTAGTCGAGTCCAACAGCAACGACACGCTTGCTTGCCTCCTCAACTTCGAGGCGAAGCTGAAGATCCTGTCTCGGCAAGATTTTCACGCCACCAAGGTCTACATACGGCCGAACTGCGTTAGCTTCGCTTTCGTCCAGAGGTCCGTCGGTCGCCCGATTCACGGGTGCAGACTTGGGATCTTCTTGAGGTTCAAGAGATTCGGTGTTGTCGCTCACGAAGTAGCTCCTTGTTGTGTTGAATCTGCGCGGTATCCAGTCGAGCCGAAGCCTGACTCACCGCGATGACTGCCGGGAAGGGTCGAAACAGGGATGAATCGAGCACGAGACACCGGCATAACGATCAATTGCGCGATTCTATCCCCCGGCTCGATCTCGAAAGTGGATGTCGAGTCGGTATTCAGTACCGTGACTCGTATCTCTCCACGGTATCCGGCATCGACCGTGCCCGGGCTGTTAACGATCGTGATGCCGTGGCGTGCTGCCAGTCCGCTTCTCGGCACGACAAAGGCGACGTATCCGTCGGGAAGCGCTATTGAGACGCCAGTGGCAACAGTCTCGCGGGCACCCGGAGCGAGCGAGTAGCGTTCGGCAGACCGCAAGTCAGCTCCAGCATCACCGGGATGGGCGTATGCGGGAACCTGCTCGGAGGAAATAAGCACCTCTACGTTGTCAATCACGAGTCGAGGTTAGTGCAGAACTGGTTGCAGGCCGAAACGCGGTCAACAAAATCAGTGTGTAATGGATGAGTGATTATCTACCGTGAACGCCTGTGGCCAACAGCTTGGCTGTACATCAGCACCGCACTCGTCATTCCCGCAAGCATTCTCGTATTCATGCCGATCAACATTTTTGTTGGATACGTCACTGCAGCGGTCCTGTACGGCGGAATCGTGCTCTTTCTCCTGTGGTCCGCGCCGGCAATTGAGGTCGATGAGTCGGAGCTTCGCGCTGGGAGGGCTCGACTACCGATAGCACTAATCGGCACGGTCTCCGCGTTCGACGGTGCCGAAGCGACCCTTGAGCGCGGTCAACGCCTCGATGCGCGCGCCTGGCTTATGATCCGAGGCTGGGTTTCTCCGGTCGCGAAACTGGAGGTCGTCGATGAGGGCGACCCGACACCGTATTGGTTGTTGTCGAGTCGCACTCCCGAGTTGCTTGCTGAAGCAATTGCGCAGTCTAAGCTGCGCACTCCAGGCAGATAGCGCCGAGCTT
>Ga0307486_1001856_pt1 | contig 15448 bp, 13 predicted proteins | sample CBIW02metaG_FD_203663 | JGI IMG/M metagenome (GOLD analysis project Ga0307486, IMG submission 203663) | Sea-ice brine microbial communities from Beaufort Sea near Barrow, Alaska, United States - CBIW 0.2 | ecosystem: Environmental > Aquatic > Marine > Coastal | place: USA: Alaska | collected... | reverse complement strand
CCTCCCGTGTGGGGCATGGCGGAAGCCATCTCTCCGATGCTAAAAATCATGCCGTAGTACATGAAAATGAGGAGCGCAAAAGCGACCAGCATTCCGCCGAAACCGGCAAAGCCGATTCCGAAGTTCCAGCCGGAGAAGTCCCCCGAGATGACGGCTGCCACGGCGAGGCCCCAGAGCCCCCAGATCCCGGCAGTGCGTTTGAGGGTGCGCTTCTCGAAATACCCGGCCTCGGCCGTGGTGTATTTCACCCCGGAGACGTTCAGTGTGTCTTTGGACATCCTGTTTCCTTTGCGCTCTGGTTGCGTGCAACGACGGGTCGGGCACACAACTCTGTGAGAATCCTTGCGATGACTATACGGCGATCAATGGTTGTTGACTACCCATAATCAACAGAATTTTCCCGTGTTGTCAGGATTATTCGGCGGACGCTGCACACTCAGGTGTGATCTAATGGTTGGAAAGTGCACCATTTGACTCGCTCAATGAGGAGAAGTTTATGACCGCCCACTCCGGAAACCTCACGCTCGATGAACTGTCCGAAGATGTTGCCTCTGGCGCGATCGACACGGTCCTCGTGGCATTCACCGACATGCAGGGGCGTCTGGTTGGCAAGCGCCTTTCGGCGAGACTCTTTCTCGAGGATGCCGCCTCTCACGGTGCGGAGTGCTGCAACTATCTGCTCGCCGTCGACGTCGACATGAATACCGTCGACGGTTACGCGATGTCGAGTTGGTCACGCGGATACGGCGACATGGTCATGCTCCCCGACCTGGGCACCCTCCGCCGCGCGCCCTGGCTTCAGGGCACAGCCCTCGTCACTGCCGACCTCCGGTGGCACGATGAATCACCCGTCGCGCCCTCACCGCGGCAGATCCTCAAGGCCCAGCTCGATCGGCTCGCGGAGCGCGGCCTAGACACCTTCGTCGCTACTGAACTCGAATTCATCGTCTTCGATGACAGCTATCGGGAGGCGTGGAAGAAGGGTTACCGCGCACTCTCCACAGCCAGCGACTACAACATCGACTACAACGTGCTGGCATCGACCCGAATGGAACCGCTGCTCCGCGACATCCGAAACGGCATGGATGGTGCCGGAATGTACTGCGAGGGCGTCAAGGGCGAGTGCAACCTCGGCCAGCAGGAAATCGGATTCCGCTACGCGTCCGCACTGGACACCTGCGACAACCACTCGATCTACAAGAACGGCGCGAAGGAAATCGCCGACGCGCACGGCAAGAGCCTCACCTTCATGGCAAAGTACGACGAGAGGGAAGGTAATAGCTGCCACATTCACATCAGTCTGCGGGGAACAGATGGCACCGCGGTCTTTGCCGACAAGGATGCCGAACACGGTATGTCAAAAATGTTCCGCCATTTCATTGCTGGCCAGCTGGCTGTGATGCGTGAACTAACCCTTTTCTCTGCGCCGAATATCAACTCCTACAAGCGATACGTGCCCGGGAGCTTTGCCCCGACAGCGCTGGCGTGGGGCCTAGACAACCGCACCTGCGCTTTGCGCGTAGTTGGTCAGGGTCTGGGAATGCGCGTCGAGAACCGCGTGCCCGGCGGTGACGTCAACCAGTACCTGGCAGTCAGTGCCCTTATCGCGGCCGGCCTCTACGGCATCGATAACGAGCTTGAGCTCGAGGATGCCTACGAGGGAAACGCATACACCAGCGACGTCGCTCGCGTGCCGGCCACGCTGAGAGAAGCTACGGAACTCTTCGCGGCATCCACGTTTGCCCGCGAAGCCTTCGGCGACGAAGTGGTCGACCACTACCTCAACAACGCCGCGATCGAGTTAGCCGCGTACGACTCCGCAGTAACCGACTGGGAAAAGGTGCGCGGCTTTGAGCGCCTCTGATCGGCCCGTTATCGGCCTGACCACCTACCTCGAACAGGCCCAGACCGGCGTCTGGGACGTTCAGGCAGCGTTCCTGCCGAAGGCATACTTCGAGGCCGTCACAAGGTCCGGCGGAATCGCTGTCCTGCTTCCGCCCCAGCCGGTCAGCCCCGAGATTGCCCGCCGTGTGCTCCACGGGCTCGACGGATTGATCATTACCGGCGGTAAGGATCTCAACCCGGCAAGCTACGGCCAGGAGCCCCACCCGACCACGGACAAACCTCGGCTCGACCGCGACGCCTGGGAATACGAACTCCTTCGTCAGGCGCTCGATGCTGATGTTCCGTTCCTCGGCATTTGCCGGGGTGCGCAGGTGCTCAACATCGCCCTCGGCGGCACCCTTCACCAGCATCTCCCCGATATTGTCGGCCACACGAACTACCAGGCCGGCGGCGGAGTCTTCAATCGCGTGCCAGTCGAGCTCGAGGAGAATTCTCGAATCTACTCGATGCTCGGCGGCCGACCTGGACCGCTGGCGGTCCCTGTGTACCATCATCAGTCCATCGACCGCGTTGCCGAGGGACTCGTCGTCTCGGCGCGCACCAGCGACGACGTGATCCAAGCGGTCGAACTGCCGACCGCTTCATTCGCGGTTGCTGTGCAATGGCATCCGGAGGCAGCACCGGAGGACATCCGACTGTTCGAGGGCCTCATGAATGCGGCCCGACACTACCGAAAGGCTCTCGCGTGAGCACCTACACCGTCATCAACCCAGCAAATGAGACCGAGATCAGCGTTATCGAGCTGCTCGACAGTGAGGCCACGGACAAGGCAATCGCTCGGGCCGCCGTGGCACAAAAATTGTGGGCGAAAGTCTCACCGGCAGACAAGTCCCTGCTGCTGCGTCGTTTCGCGCAGACCGTTGACGCTGATCTCGAAAACCTTGCCGGGCTGGAGGTCAGCAACTCCGGTCATCCAATTTCGCAGGCACGATGGGAAGCCGGGCACGTTCGTGATGTTCTGCACTACTACGCTGCCGCACCGGAGCGGATGCTCGGCCAGCAGATTCCGGTGGCTGGCGGTCTTAACGTGACCTTCCACGAGCCTCTCGGCGTCGTTGGCGTCATCACGCCGTGGAACTTTCCCATGACCATCGCGGCGTGGGGTTTCGCCCCGGCGCTCGCGGCCGGCAACGCTGTGCTTTTGAAGCCCGCCGAGTGGACCCCGCTGACCAGCATCCGCCTAGGCGAGTTGGCCCTCGACGCTGGCCTGCCGGAGGGGCTGTTTCAGGTTTTGCCCGGCAAGGGCTCGGTTGTCGGTGAGCGGTTCGTCACCAATCCGATCGTGCGCAAGGTCGTGTTCACTGGGTCCACGACCGTGGGTAAGCAGATCATGGCCGGATGTGCTGATCAGGTGAAGCGGGTCACGCTGGAGCTCGGCGGCAAGAGCGCCAACATCGTTTTCGCCGATGCCGACCTTGAGAAGGCGGCCGCCGCGGCACCGTACGGTGTGTTCGAAAATGCCGGCCAGGATTGCTGCGCCCGCAGCCGTATCCTCGTTGAACGCAGTGTCTACGACCGCTTCATGGAGCTCCTCGAACCCGCCGTCGCTGGCGTGCGCGTCGGGGACCCCACCGACGAAGCGACCGAAATGGGTCCGCTGGTCTCGGCTAAGCACCTGTCTTCGGTGCAGTCGTACGTTCCAGCGGATGCGCCCGTCGCATTCCGGGGGACAGCACCGGAGGGACCCGGCTATTGGTTCGCACCAACCGTACTCACACCACAATCTCGGAGCGACCGCACCGTCACCGAAGAGATCTTCGGACCAGTGGTGACCGTGCTCCCTTTCGACGACGAAACCGACGCGTTGCAGCTGGCCAATGACTCCGAGTATGGGCTGTCTGGTTCCATTTGGACGCGGGATGTCAGCCGGGCCATCCGAGTATCCCGCGGCGTCGACGCGGGCAACCTGTCGGTCAATTCGCACTCATCAGTGCGCTACTCGACTCCCTTTGGCGGCTTCAAACAATCGGGGCTGGGCCGCGAACTCGGCCCCGATGCACCGCTGAACTTTACCGAAACCAAAAACGTCTTCATCGCTGTCGACTGACCAACCCACCCTTTCCCCTCAAGGAGCACCGAATGAGCATCACTCCCATCGACCTCACGCAGCGCCTCGCCGGCAAAGTCGCCGTCATCACCGGCGGAGCGAGCGGAATTGGCCTAGCCACGGCACGACGATTCGCGGCCGAGGGCGCAACCGTCGTCATCGGCGACATGGACGAAACGGCGGGCCTCGCCGCCGCTGAGCTTGTCGGCGGCCTCTTCATCAAGGTCAACGTGACGAATGAGGACCAGGTGAACGCGCTGTTCGACACCACAGCAAGCACGTACGGTTCAGTCGATATCGCGTTCAACAATGCCGGGATTTCTCCACCCGAAGACGACTCAATCCTCACTACAGAGCTACCCGCCTGGGAGAAGGTTCAAGACGTTAATCTCAAGTCGGTGTACCTCTGCTGCCGCGCCGCCCTCCGGCACATGGTCAAGCAGGGCAAGGGGTCAATCATCAACACCGCATCTTTCGTCGCTATCATGGGGTCGGCTACCAGCCAGATTTCGTACACCGCCTCGAAGGGTGGCGTCCTGGCGATGAGCCGTGAGTTGGGCGTGCAGTTCGCCCGGGAGGGAATCCGAGTCAATGCACTCTGCCCCGGACCGACGAGCACACCCCTACTGCAGGAACTCTTTGCGAAGGACCCCGAGCGCGCAGCTCGCCGCCTCGTCCACATCCCGATGGGACGCTTCGCCGAGGCAGAGGAACTCGCAGCCGCGGTTGCATTCCTGGCCAGCGATGACTCCTCGTTCATCACCGCCTCGACGTTTATCGTCGACGGCGGCATTAGCTCTGCCTACACAACGCCGCTGTAATGGAAGAACCAAACGGTCTCCACGGTGAGTTGCTGCTGCGCCCCGTGCGTGGCGGCAACTCATTTGAGGAGACAGTTCAGCGTCTGCTGCAGACGGTGCGCCTCGGCTTAGTCGGGCCGGGCGAACGTCTACCTGCTGAACGGGAACTCGCCGCCATGCTCGCCGTCAGCCGAGACACCGTGCGCGAGGCTATCGCCTCCCTCAGCGACGCCGGTTATCTCGTATCCCGTCGCGGCCGGTATGGGGGAACGTTCGTCAGCGAGGTACTGCCAACACACATTCCCGGCACGCATCCGGACGAGGCGTTTGCACCTGCCCGGGATCTATCCCCAGAAGCTATCGAAGACACCCTTACGCTTCGTGAGATCCTCGAAGTCGGGGCCGCACGTCAGTCGGCTGGCCGCGCCCTCACTCCCAGCGAACGAGAACTGCTCTGGCTGAGCCTCGTCGAGGCGAATGCCGCCAGCGGCGAGGAGTACCGCCGCCTTGATTCGCGTTTCCACCTCATAGTTGGTGAACTGGCCGGTTCAGCCTCGCTGACGCCGCTCATCGCCGACGTACGGATGCGGGTCAACGAGCTGCTCGACAGCATCCCTTCGCTCGGGCCGAACATCGCCCACTCCAACACCCAGCATGAGCAGATCGCGATTGCCATTCTCACCGGTCGCCCGGATGCCGCTGCTCAAGCGATGAGCGAACACCTCGCGGGCACGGCCCTGTTGCTGCGCGGCTTCCTCGAGTAACGCGCCCGCGCGGTCGGGTCACCGAGTTGCCACGCCCACACGGCAGAGATTCGGCATACGCTGAAGCCATGCTCACGCCACCTGACGCCGCTAAAGTTCCCGTCGAACGCCTCCACCACGGCGACCACTACGTCGATAACTACGAGTGGATGCGCAACAAAGAGAACCCTGACACTCTTGCGCACCTTCACGCCGAGAACGCGTACACGTCGGCGCGCACCAGCCACCTCAGCGTGTTACAGGAACAGATTTTTGAAGAGATTAAGGCCCGCACGCAAGAGACCGACCTGAGCGTTCCCGTTCGCCGTGGCCAGTGGTGGTATTTCACCCGTACCGAAGAGGGCAAGCAGTACTCGATCCACTGCCGCGCACCCATTGCGAATGCTGACGATTGGACCCCGCCGACGATCGCTGAACCCGACACCGACGCACCCGCAGCCGCACCCGCCACTCTTGTCGGCGAGCAAATACTCCTCGACGACAACGTCGAAGCTGAGAGTCACGACTTTTTCAGCCTTGGCTCGTTCTCTCTCAGCGACGACGGAACTCTGCTGCTCTATGGCGTAGATATTGAGGGCGACGAACGCTACACACTGCGAGTGCGCAAACTGGGTGCTTCCCCCGCCGCGAGCTTCCTCACCGACGCAACCGGCACAATGGCTACATCCGCAGCCGCCGCCGATGTCGTTGTGCGCTTCAGCGCCAGCGACGACCTTCCCGACGAGATCCCTGGCACCGCCTCCGGCGCGCTGTTGGATGCCACCGGCGACTACATCTTCTATACGACAGTCGATGATGCGTGGCGCCCTGATACCGTGTGGCGTCACGCGCTGGGCACTGCTGCGGCATCCGCGGTTCAAGTTTTTCATGAACCTGATGAAAGTTTCTGGGTGGGCGTTGGTCGTTCGCGCAGTGGCAAGTATCTGGCGATCGAGGCCGGCTCGCGTCTGACAAGTGAAACGCGCCTGCTCGACACGGAAACTCCGACCGGCGACTTCGAGGTTGTGTGGCCTCGCGAGATTGGTGTTGAATACGATGTCGAGCACGTAGTGGTTGGCACGCAGGGTCAACTGCTGATTGTGCACAACAAAGACGCCATCAACTGTGAGCTCGTGAGTGTTGCGGCCGATGATGCTCTCGGCGAGCGCCGCGTAATTCTGGCCCACAACGAATCGGTTCGGCTTGAGAGCGTGGATGCTTTCCGTGACTTTGTGGCGATCGAGTACCGCCGCGAAGGCCTCACCCGTGTGGCCGTGGCGATGGTCCCCCAGCATGGCGGACGCTACGAAGACACCCCACACGAGCTGCAGTTCGACGACGAACTTTTCACCGTGGGTCTCAGTTCTAACCCCGAGTGGAACCAGCCGAGCATCCGCCTCAGCTATGGCAGCTTCGTCACCCCGACGATCGTCTACGACTACGTGGTGGATGAGAACGAACTGCTGCTGCGTAAACAGCAGCCCGTGCTTGGCCGCTTCGACCCAGCGCTGTACACCCAGCGTCGGGAGTGGGCCACCGCCTCCGACGGCACCCGAGTGCCGATCTCTCTCGTCTACCGCAACGATCTCGTGACGCCCGGAACTCCTGCGCCGACCGTGCTCTATGGTTATGGCTCCTACGAGATCAGTATTGACCCCGGCTTCGCGGTCGGCCGCCTGAGCCTGCTCGACCGAGGCATGGTCTTTGCCGTCGCCCACGTGCGCGGTGGCGGCGAACTGGGTCGCATCTGGTACGAGGGCGGAAAGAAGCTGCACAAGCGCAACACCTTCACTGACTTTGTGGCGTGTGCCAGACATCTCATCGATATCGATGCCACGTCGAGTGACCGACTCGTTGCCGAGGGCGGCAGCGCTGGCGGCCTGCTGATGGGCGCGGTCGCGAACCTTGCCCCGCAACTGTTCTCGGGCATCCTCGCCGTCGTACCGTTCGTCGACCCGCTCACCTCGATCCTCGACCCTTCGCTACCGTTGACGGTCATCGAGTGGGATGAGTGGGGTGACCCCCTCCACAACGAGGAGGTGTACCACTACATGAAGTCGTACTCTCCGCTCGAGAATGTTCACGATACGCACTACCCGCGTATCCTCGCAGTCACAAGCCTCAATGACACTCGCGTGCTCTATGTCGAGCCCGCCAAGTGGGTGGCTCGACTACGCGAGGTCGGTGCGGATGCTCTGCTCAAGACCGAGATGGCGGCAGGCCACGGCGGCGTCTCGGGGCGCTACGATGCGTGGCGCGAGCGGGCGTTCACTTACGCATGGACGATCGACGCGGCGCGAACGTCGGCGCACTAGGAGGAGAGGCCTGTGATCATTGCAACTAATTCGTTGTGAGTAGTCACGGAGAGATCCTTGACACCAACTTGGACGCCCCGGCGAAGCACAGCAACCCGATCCGCGAGTCGAAATACTTGGTCCATGTTGTGGCTCACGATAAGCACTGCGGCACCACGGTCGCGAAGCTTTGCGATTAGCTCCTCTACCTTGGCGGTTTCCGCAACTCCCAGAGCCGCTGTGGGTTCATCCATCAGCACGAGGCTGCTTGCCCAGTGCGTGGCGCGGCAGATCGCTACCGCTTGACGTTGACCGCCGGACAGATCGCTGAGCGTAGCTTTAGCCGACGGAATTCGCACATCGAGGTTGTCGACCAAAGTCTGAGTCTCGGTGGCCATGCGACGGCGGTCTAAGACCCGAAGCGGTCCCCTGGTAAGCTCTCGCCCCAGGAACATATTCATGTAGACCGGCTGCTGATCGACCAGCGCAAGATCCTGATAAACAACCTCAACGCCGTGTTTCTGGGCCGCGGACGCATCGGCGAAGCTTACCTTTTCGCCATTGATCCAGATCTCGCCATCACTGGGCTGATACAGACCCGAGATGATCTTCACCAGTGTCGATTTACCGGCACCGTTATCGCCAACGAGTGCGACAATTTCTCCCGCATTGACTTCAAGATCGAACTTCTTGATCGCGACGACGCCACCAAAGTTCTTCGTGACGTCGACGAGGCGGAGTGCGGGAGTTGTTGATGCATCCATGAGGGTTTCTCTCCGTTGGTCTTCGTTGCTGTGGATCATGAGTACACCGGTTCGAGCAGCGCTGCGCCGGACGCCGACCAGATCCCGTCGACGCTCGCGTTACCCGATCCGACACTCGAAATGGATGCGGTGAGCGCTCGCGTAACGAAGGCTTGCGGGCGGAAGCCGAAGATCACGGTATCTCCGACGCTCACTCGCGCACCCTGCGCACCATCAAGTGAGATCGTGGCGTAGTAGTCAATTGCTTCTGGCGCCGGCATAGAAACGTGAAGCGGCACGGCATCCGCGACTGATGCTCCTGGGGCAACGACCAGTGCCTGGGTTTCTGCGCTTCCGAGAACGGGGTCGACGTAGAGTCCACCGCCGAATACGTATGCAACACCATTCCAAATATGTGAAACTTCGCTGACGTATGCGACAGCCGGAACCTCTACGAGATCCTCAACAGCGTGAAGCGGAGTGGTGCCAGTGAGCCCATGGCCGGGCTCGACTTGAGTCGCCCCGTCGTTGGCAAGGCCTTCAAGCACTGAAATCGACGTGGTCCCGGGCGCGTTGACCGCGAGGTTTTTGTGCCCTGCTGCTTCGAGCCGTTCGCGCGCCAGCTGCAGCGTCGCGCGGTTTGGCGTTGCTTCAGCGATTGATTTCTCAGCGTTGAATAGCGTCGCGGGGAAGGTCGTGATTCCGGCAAAGCGCAGTCCGTTGATCGCACCGACGCTCTGGGCGGCTTCAACGATGTTCGACAGCTCAAACCCGCCCTCGTGGCCAGGGTAGAAACGGTCGCTCGGAGCGAAGACACGCAAGAGTACATCCTGCACGCGTCCGGCTCTGACGGCAGCAGCCGCCGCTTCGAGTGCCTTGGTCTCGTTGAATACGGTCCAGTAGAGGGGCGACAGTGCCGCTGCGCGGTCTGCCTCGTGGCGCGGAATCTGCACGAGATGACCGAGGTGGCCCACGCGGAATCCACCGGTCGTTGCTGCCTCGGCACACGCAAGATCAACACCGACGGCGTGCGTGATGCCTGCGCGAACTATTTCTCGAGAGATATCAGGGTTACGGCCAATCTGCTTGGTCATCGCAAACGGGGTCAATCCGAGTCGAGTTGCCTCGGCGGCGAAAGCTCGGGCGTTTGCGCCGACAGCATCGCGATCCAGGGCAAACGTGTTGGCCCGCAGCATCCCGCTGGCGTGCAATTGCGCAATATCCTCGAGAAACTCTGGGTTTCGACGGCGAAGAAGTGTGAGAAACACCGGTAGTCCTTTCTTCGAGAGCTAGGAGCTCTTCTTGCCGCGCAACGAGAACGAGACGGCGATGAGAATGATCGCTCCGCGAACGATCATCTGCTGCGATACGTTAAGGCCGGCCAAGATAAGACCGTTGTTGATCATGCTCATCAAGAGGCTTCCGACCAACGCACCGATCACGGTGCCTCGGCCACCAAACATGCTGGTGCCCCCGACGATCACCGCCGCAATGACGGTCATCAGATCTGCTTCTCCCAAGGTGTACCGTGCCCCCTGCAGCCTTCCCGCGTACAGCAAACCCGCAAGGGCTGCGGTCATCGCGCTGGCAACAAACACCATGATTCGTACCCTGTTGACCTTGATGCCACTCACCCGTGCCGCAGAGGCGTTGTTGCCAACCGCAAGAGTATGAGCACCGAAGCGACGTTGGCGAAGCACATGCCAGCCAACAAGCACTCCCACGACCGTCCACCAGATCATGATGGGAACTCCCAGCAGGGTTCCGCCACCAAAGATAAACGCAAAGATCGGATCATTCACGGGCACTGATTGCAGCTCCGTTATTTGCCGAGCAAGCCCTGCCACGAGTCCCATTGTGGCCAAGGTGACAAGAAAAGACGGCAGGCGCATCATCGTGACAAAAATGCCATTCGCTGCGCCTACGGCGGCGCCAACGGCTAGACCAGCGATCGCGGCGACCCACCATATTCCGGTGTTCTGCAATACAACGGCGGCAGAGAGGGATGTCAATGCCACAGTCGAGCCAATGGAGAGGTCAATCTCTCCCGTGCTCAACACGAAGACCATTCCTATGGCCATGATCGAGATGGGAGCAGCTTGGATGATGATGTTGGTGAGATTAGTGGGGTTCAGAAAGTACTGCGTCTGCGTGATCGCAAAAAAGAGGAACACGAGTCCGAACCCGATATATACGACATAACTGCTCCAGTTGACACTGCGCAATCGGTCGAGCAACGTCGCACGATTCACCTGGGTGGAATTCGTCATCGACTCAATCCTGTCAATAGGTTTACATCATCCATAGCTGACTCGATAGCGAGCCGCACGGCCCCCACAATTGGTGCGGCTTCCGCCAGTTGGCTCTGGCGAACATCGAGTCCCGATACGCCAAGTCGATCTAGCCACGGCCGCACCAGGGTGAGAATCTCAGGTTGACTGCCGATTCCTCCCCCCAGCACAAACGCCGCAGGGTTGATGACGACGTCGACCGCCACTATTGCTCGTGCAAGCCACTCAGCTTCGTAGTCGATCGCCGCGATTGCGTCGGCGTCGCCAGCACGCGCGCGTTCGAAGACCGCTCGCGTGCCGATCGACTGCGTGGTTCGAGCGTGATAGTGGTCGGCAATCATGTGCCCCGCCACCATCTCTTCAAGCGGACCACGTCGATGGTTGGCTGAATCTAAAGGGTCTGCCCCGAACGGCAAATAGCCGATCTCGCCAGCACGTCCGCGACTACCACGCACCAGCCGTCCATCGATAACGATTCCCATGCCTATGCCAGTCCCGACCGAGATGAATACAAAGTTGTCACGCTCTCTTCCGATTCCCTCGGCGAGTTCCCCGAGAGCGGCGACATTGACGTCATTTTCAAGAACTACCGGATGCCCAAGTCTGCTCTCTAACTCGTCGACAAGTCGAACCGTCTCGACTCCGCCCAAGCTCGGTGCGAGGTCGAACGATGCTGTCTCACCGTTGGGAACTCCTGCACCCCCGATACCCGTTGCGATGAGTCGATCTAGTGAGATATCGAAATCGGAGCACAGCATCCGGACAGTGCGCTCGAGTTGCGTCAGCACTGATCTCGGATCAGTTTGCTCGGTCGGTTCGGTGCGTTCTGCCACGACTCTGCCCTCTGTCGTGGCAAGAGCGGCGTGCAGTTTCGTACCGCCGAGGTCAATGCCGACAACGAATCGACTAGCGGGATCCGCGCGAATATCGTGCGTCATAGGGTGGCTTTCTGGGTTGCGGTTGTTCCGTCAATCGTTAAAATACGTGCGGGATTGCCGCGCAGCATCTGTTCGCAGTCTTCTTCGCTCACTCCTCGCTCACGGAGCAGAGGAATGAAGGTCTGGGCGAGATAGCTGTAGCCCTGTGTTCCATGAGTGTCAGGATTCATCCAGATTTCTGCGCCGGTGAGGTCTTGCGCGAGCAAAATCCGGTGGGCCCACCCCTGTTGCACTAACCGAGCTACGAGATCGGCGCGCCGGGCATCTGCGCGAAAGTACTTGCGAGAGGCAAACTCGCCCTGTTCACGCTCGGCGGGTGCTGGCCCAAGAAAGAACTCCCACACTTGTTTGCCGATGGTGTCGATCGCAATATGTGCACCGGCCTCAAGCACTTCGTGAACCTCAGTTTCGTCGGCGCCTGTGTCCATGTGCCCGATGACTACCCGGTCGAGTGCGACCCCTTCGCTCTGGAGAATCTTCACTTGTTCCATAGCCATCGTCGCGTGAGTGGTGTGCGTCGCGATCGCCAATCCCGTCACGCTGTGAGCTCGTGCGACAGCGCGGAGACACTTTTCTTCGTGCGGTGTGATCTCTCCAAGGCTGGTCGCCTGTTCGCCGTAGATTCCGGCGGCGATTCCTGTGTCACCGATGCCCGTTGTCGCGTCATCGATGAACCGTTGGGTGAGCGCGTCGATATCTGCCCGACGCGCCCACTCAGGTGAAAATGATTCAAGGTAGACCGCGCTTCCGGCAATAATGTGCAGGCCAGAACGCTCTGAGAGCTCGGCCAGCGCACGCACATTCGAGCCATCCGCATCGCGTCCGACCACCCCGTAAGGACTCAAATCCACCACTGCTCCAAATCCAAGTGCCGGAAGAGCGCCCAGAGCTCCGGCCGCTAGGGCGACGGAGTGATCTCCATCGCCACCACTCAGCCACGCGCCCGGTACGAGCGAAAACAGGTGCTCGTGCGGCATGACGCGGCCAAGATCGGCCGGGGCGACAGGGCCCAAAACGGTCTGAACGTGAGACATAGGTTTCCTTAGAGGAGTGATCGGACGACCGGTACGACTGTGGTTCTAGCCGGTGACGCTTGCGGGCGGCACTACTCCGTAGTCCTCAATCCATCCCTGCTCGATGGTGTCCGCGACGACGCGGCTTGGGGTGACGGCAACAAGCGCCGGGGCGTCCTTCTCGAGCACGCCAAATGCTGCGGCGATTGCCAGCCCCTTGCCGAGACTCGTCGAGCCATTACCAACGAGCCCGACAACGCTTCCGCCCTTGACCATATCGGCAGCAAGAGTGGCATCGAGGTCATTGGTGACAACCTTGATGTCGGTGCGTCCTGCGTCACGCAACGCGGCAAGGACTCCCTGCGCGGCGGTCGCCCACGCGACATAGATACCCGTGATGTCGGGGTTTCGCGCGATCATCGCGGCTGCGATTTCTTGAGTGCTTGCCTCATCGGCGAAACCCTCTTTGGCAGTGATCTCAATGTTGGGGTAGTCATAGCCGATCCAGTCGATGAAGGCCTGGTCTCGCTGGTTGGTGAACCAGAAATCAGCGTCGTGGAAGAGAACGCCGACCTTTCCTTCACTTCCCATAGCGTCACCCAGCAGTTCGGCGTTGAACTTTCCTGCCTCTGTAAGGGATACCGTCACGATCGAGACAAAGTCCTCACCCGCAGTGAAGCCGGCCGGCGGCGTTGTCATAATGACTAGCTTTGCGCCGCTTTCTACGGCCGGCGCAAACGATGCAGACGCCGACGTGGGGTCCACGGCCGTCGCGATAATAATGTCTGGCTGAAGAGCCATGACGGTTTCGATGTTGTTGGCTTGAGTCGCCGCGTCGAAGTCGGCCTGCGTACTGGCAACCACCGTGATGCCGAGTCGATCAAATTCAGCTGTTGCACTTGCTTCGACGGCCGAAACAAACTCGGATGAGGTGTGCCACACAAATGCAGCCGTAAAGTCTCCATCGGCAATCTTCGCCTCGTCAGCGCTATCGAGTGCGAGCGCATCCAAGCTTTCGGGAGCCTCTCCACCCGGGCCGGCGAACTCTAGGGTAGGTTCCGTGCGGGGCCCATCAGTATCCGCATCAGAGTCAGTACTGCTAGTCGCGGTGCATCCGCTCAGCAGAAGGGCGGCAGCGATTGAGGCAGCTGCGAAGCGAGTGGCGTTCCTGCCACTTGGGGAGAGAATTTTCATGGCGTCGTTGCCTTTCGAAGAATGTGATCTCGATAATTCGGAACACATTTTTGTGTTCGCGATGTTTCACTCGGTATTTTAGTTTCATACTGAAACCAAAAGCAAGTACACTTTTGTTGAGCTCAAGGAGATGGTTCATGCACGACGCACGCACAGTCAGCCGCGCAACAGTAATCACAGAACTTCTTCGCCTGCGACCAGCCAGCAGAAGCCAGATAGTCGACAACACCAGTCTCTCGCCCGCGACCGTGTCGCGCACCGTCGATCAACTCATCTCCGAAGGCTTGGTGAGGGAAATCTCCATCGTTGTCTCGGAGAGCCGGGGCCGACGCGCGGTACTTCTCGACTTTGTCCCGGACTACGTTCGCGTCGCTGGCATCGACGTCGGCGCTTCGAGTACGCGCTTTGTCATCTCCGACCTGGTGGGAAACATCGAGTGCGAACTCATCGCTGCCACACCGTCTAATGTGACGGCGTCAGCACTGGCCCACTGGCTGGCTGCGCAACTCGCCGATGCCGCAGGCCACGCTCTTTCTCAACTGCACTCGGCAAGCGTCGGTCTCCCCGGAGCGGTGAACCGGCATGAGCGAACGATCTCGAACGCTCCGAACCTTCCGGTGATCGAAGAGCCAGGGTTCGTGAGCCAGCTTGAAGACGCATTCGGAATCCCGATAGACATCGATAACGATGTGAACTACGCACTACTGGGGGAACTCCGCTACGGCGCAGCCGTTGACTATGACACCGCCGCAATGCTAACGCTTGGTGCAGGCCTCGGCGCGTCACTCGCCATCGACGGTTCTATCCTGCACGGCCGACGCGGTCTAGTAGGAGAGTTTGGCGCTCTGCCGATCGGCCCCCACGGCGAACGACTAGAAGAGCTCGTCACTGGCCCCGGCATCATGCGGCGAGCACTCAGCAGAGGCGAATACATCACGCAACCTTCCGAACTATTTCGCTCGGACTGCACGCCAGGAATCGCGGCGATGCGTGCAGAGTTCGATTCAGCGCTCGTGTTGGCGCTGACAGCGATCACAGTCAGCTGCGAAAGCGACATCCTGGTCCTCGGTGGCCGCATAGCGGGGTCCCTCACCGCAGACTTTGCCCGGTATGAAACGGAGATTCGCACGAACCTCCAATTCAGCCCGAAACTTGTGCACACAAGTCTTGGCGATCTATCGGGCGCTGTCGGCGCAGCAATTGCGGGCTTACAGCGGGCGTATCGTGAACTCGGCGTGCCAGAATCTGCGCTTGCAACATTGCCCGTAAAAAACGCGGAATGACGTCCCCTCGAGTGAGGTCTTCAGTGTTGACGAGGGCAGGGCGGGCACAGAATGTCTACGCGAGTGAGCGCACCCGCTACTCAATCCACCACTCGTCATACATCGACACCGGCACGGTGCGCTTGTGGCGGGTGTTGAGATACTTGGTCTCGATCTCCACAGCGACCTCGGCGGGCACGTCACACCCCTCGAGGTAG
>Ga0307486_1001855_pt1 | contig 15453 bp, 11 predicted proteins | sample CBIW02metaG_FD_203663 | JGI IMG/M metagenome (GOLD analysis project Ga0307486, IMG submission 203663) | Sea-ice brine microbial communities from Beaufort Sea near Barrow, Alaska, United States - CBIW 0.2 | ecosystem: Environmental > Aquatic > Marine > Coastal | place: USA: Alaska | collected... | reverse complement strand
ATCCAGGATGTAAAATCAGACCAGTATATTTAATTATTTGTCCAATTAAATAATACTTAGATCTATCTCTTATTTCTATTTCATCTAATATTTTATCAGAATCTTCTGATGGAGGATTATTATTTAAATGAATATCGCTTTTTTGGATACAGTTTTGAACATCTTGAAGATAAAACTTTCCTTCTGAGACTCCTTTACCTTTATATTCCTTGTCATCAATATCTAAAATATTAGTAACAAGTTCAGGATCGTAATATTTTGCTGTTAAAAAATTCCTGCGATAAGCAGAGTTTATTGACATCATATAAAAGGCGGAGTATCTTTCTTTAAAAAACATTATCTCCAAGGAGTTTCTTAATGAATCTATTACGACATGGGTGTCTTCCTTCTTATAACCCTTAATAATCCTATTTATCGTTTCCGCTATAGAATAAATATGAACGCCATTTTCTTTAAGGCCTCCAAAACATTTTCCAGATTTCCTGATATTGTTAGCTATCTGTGAAAAAAAATCAATTCTTTTAATAAAACTATTATCTTTTAATATTTCATTAAACTCAGACGATAAATTTTCAAAGTCTGAATGAAAAAATAATTCAGCCAATTTTTTTAAATGTTTCTTTTTAAGCTTATTATTTATGTTGGGAATTAAATTTATCTCCTTAATTAAAATCTGAAATTTTTCATATAACTCTCTAAATTCTTCTGTTTTATTTTCCCCATATTTATTTTCTTTAAGGAATTGTAAGAAATCATTATTTGGACTTCTTAAAATATGAATTAGGATAACATTTTTATAGCTTATAGTTTTATATTTTTTCCAATTAGCTTTTGCATAATTATATGAAATATTATATCTCCTCATCTTATTATTTAATGGTTCCTGTTTAAGAGGTTGGATATCTTCAATTTCGGAAAAATCATTTGAGAGAGTTTCAGCTACTGATGATACGCCAGCGCCGGTTCTACCGGTCAAACCTATAATCGTAAAGGAATTTTTTAATGAGTAAATTTTATCAGTTGGATCTAGCTGCATAGTTTAGTTGTAATATTAAATTCAAGATTTATATTTTCAGTAGTAAAAATCGAAATTTGCATTAAAAATAATTAAAGCTAACGTCCCGTGTCGAGTAGGTAAAGGGGAATTTCACCCCTAAACCTCTCACAGAACCGTACGTGATAGTCTCCCATCATACGGCTCTTGTTATACAAATCCCGAAGGATCTTGTTTCATTCCGTAAACTCATCCTCTTATCGAGTTGGTAAATGTAATAAAACAGTATAACCTAACCCCTTCGCTCCATTCCCATTACAGGAACTTCATCACTACTACGAGTTAGTCCGCCCCTGGACAATATTTCGGTATTCTGCCTCTAGGTTGATCCTATTGTGCATTTCCCTTAACACTATTGTACAGGTTCCCGAGTTCCGTAACTGAGCCCGAATAAAAGTCATGCCACCTGAATGACGCCTGCCGTACAGCCAGTAAAATAGGTTTCCGCCGTACTTGTCACTGCATTTTTACCTCTACAGCTTTTGACAGAATGTAAGCACTTTCTCGACACCTCTTCAGTGGTTCACTTTCGTTCATCTCTTTTATCCATACCTGATAAACTCATTGGTCTACCTTTTCCTAAACGCTCAGCACCATGGCTCTTTACCACAGCACCTTTAGGTGGTTTGCAAGCCCCGCCTATACAGCGCTTGCGGTGGGCCGTCCAGTAGAACTGGATTCCACCATCTCAATTACAGCATGCAATGATATTTTGCCGTCATTGCTTCTCGGCACACATAAAAACAGTGCGAGCTGGCGTGCGTGATTGACCGCAGGACAATCGGCTGAGCAAGCGAGCACGAAGTTTCGGTTCGAGACAGGTTTAAGCATTGTTTTTATATATTTGTTATGCACTGGCTTTTTCCTCCAGTAAATTCTGGTTTTCTATAATTTGAACAACTGCCATTTGTAAAACTTGCCAACAAACCTTTGCTGTATCCATAGTCGGATTAAATCCTGAATTAATCTGCTCAAATGGGTGGATATAATTTCTAAAATCTCTCATAACGTGACTGAACTTTTTTAAGTCTTCATTTATAAGTCCGATTTCATAAGCACTATTAATAAAGTCGTTCAAAGTCCATTGTGATAAAATTTTAACCTTGCCGCCTTCCTGTTTTGGTGAGCATTTGGTTTCATTAAAAGTTTTAGGATACTTCTTTGCCATACCAAGAAGAATACCTTCTAAAGTACTTCCCGTTAAAAAAATTACTGACAACGGTGCTTTAGCTTTTATTCCTTTAATGATTTCTCCAATTCTACTTTGCAATGTATTTAAAATGATATTATCAAAATTGAGCCCTACAAGTTCGATTGGGACAGGGTTTTCATTTTCAATTTCTTTACTATTGCGCAGTGAATTAATTTTTAGCTGTGAGACCTTCTTTACCAGCCAATTTTTTAAGTTGAGGGTAATGTCCGGCGCCTCGTCAGGCAAATTGTCTTGAACGGTGAACTCCGAATTTAATAATTTTTCAAGGTATATGATTTTATATTCAATGGGATAATTTTGGATCTCATTGATAATTTTAGTCGTCTCGTAATATAATCGGCCGCCTTCCCATCTAACAGATCTCCATTCGTTTAAGTCCGCCACTTTGGCTTTGACTTGGGCATCAAGCAAATCCAATATTTCACTCTTGTTCATTCGGAATAGTTCTTTTTAGCTGGTGCAAAACTTGTTATATAAAGTATAAAGTAACACAATATTGATGTTATCTTAGGTATAAACGTATGTTTTTATAGGTATTGTTCTGGTAATATAGAGTATTTGGATAATTACCAATGTCAAAATTATGTTACACTGGGCTTTTGAAGTGTTTACAAGAACCTTTAGTAGTGCAGAACCGCACTAACCGCTGCGGTTACTTATTTAGCTTCACGCTCTAACAGCCGCTGTTTACTCTTTTGCCTTTCACGCACTAACCGTGGCGGTTATTCTGAACAGTAACGGCGATAATAATAACAAATTAAAAAGCTAACAATCACAAAAATAGGCACTTAATTTTGCAACAACCACACTAACCGCTGCAGTTACTCTTTTGCCTTCTCGCACTAACCGTGGCGGTTATAATAAACAGTTACAGCGATAATAGTAAACAAATTAAAAAGCTAACAATCACAAAAATAGGCACTTAACTTTGTAACCACTATACTAACCGCCGCGGTTACTCCTTTACCTCACGATCTAACCGCCGCTGTTACTCTTTAGCCTTTCACGAACTAACCGTGGCGGTTATAGTGAATAGAAACGGCGATAGTATTAAATGAATTAAAAAACTAGCCTCTATTTGTGATAGCTGTTCTTATAGCCAGTTTTGTAAATAATCAGAATGTTTAGCAATGACATTATCTCCGTCTAATTCATTGGCGGATACTTCAAGTTTACCATCTCTCTCTAATTTAAAATGGAAAATCACTTTTTTAGTTCCTTTCTCACTTTGCTTAATCTTTGGTAAGTCTATTGTAAAAATTGTTTTTTCATAGCCATCAGATTTTTGAATTTCAGTTGTCGTATTACTTTGATTTTTTACAGCTGTATATCCAAATCTAGTAGTCTCAAATGGTAATTTCTCAAATGCAGGAATAGCCATTGAATATCCTTTTTCATACAGCAAACCTATTTCGAAAGGACTAACTTCAAATTCATCTTTACTATTTAACGTCTTTAATATTTCACTTCTCTGTTTTTTCAATTTTGTATTTCTACTATCTTCTTTTAAGACCTTTGAAATTAATTGACCAGCATTTATCTGATTTCCTTTTTCTAATAAATATTCAATTTGTAATTCATATTCATTACGCAAGTAATCCCTGGAATCTATTGATGAATAATAAAGAATCTCTTTATTTACTCTTTCAACCTGTTTATGTTTATCAGTAATTCTCTTAAATTCTTGGATAAAACTTTGGACTGCATTTTTATCCTCAATAATCGTTACGTTTTCCCAATTCCTCTTCTCTGCGTAATATGTCCAATTGTATGATCCAGTCAATATTCTCTGTTCGTCAATAATGCAAAACTTATGATGAACAAGTTCCCGAATATTTGAAAAATAAAATTTCCCTCCCAAATCAATAAACTTTTGAAAATCGTTTCCTTCAATTTTATTGTTAATTTGATCGTTAAGAACTACTAATTCAATGTGCAAGTCTTTTTCTTTGAGACTTTTCAAAACTTGATAAAAAATTTCATTATTAGTAAACCAGGTTACTGCAATTTTTATCGAACTTTTGGCAGACTGAATCTCATCAATAATCCTGTTCTGTATGTTTTTAAAAAGTATCATGTCTAAAAATTAGTTATTAGGGTCTAGTATAAGATTAGTTGCGTGTTTAATCAACTAATTTAGCAAATACAAACCGAATAGAAAATCCGCGTGGATTTTCGTAAGTAAGCTTGCATCAGCAATTAATTTTATAAGTTATTGTGCGTAGTACTTTATTGAATTCTTATTTTACTGATTTGCACATTGGCGTTATTTATTCCTTTTTTTGAAAGAATATCTTTTATTAATGCAATATTACCTGGATCCGATTTTGGACCTAACGTGATTTCTCCGTTTTCTAAACATTCCTGTCGAAATTCAACATCAATATACTCCGTTTTTATAATAGCAAACTGTTCAAATGCTGTCAGAACATCAAGAGAGCCTGCCATCATTTGAGCACTAAAAATTCGATACCTGTATTCTTTTTCGAAACTCCAATAATCAAATTTTCGTTGACCGAGAATCGTAGTATTAATTTCCCTCAAATCGAAATTTGCTTTATGGTTTTTTACAACTACATCTTTCTCTAATGATTCTTGAGTCTCATAGTAATCAACTTTAGAAGGTCCATAAACAGATTTAACTTCAAAGGTTTGATTATCTTCTTTAATTTTGGGTAAATTAGAAAGATCAACTTCTATCTTATAAGAATGATTAAGATTAGATTTTATCATAAAATCATCCATTCTACCCATTTTCACCACTTCCAATTTATCTTCGTGATGAAATAAATCTATAGGCATTCTTAGTCTTACCCCTTTGAGGTCCGTATACATTTTCCACATTGGTAATTCATCTCTAAATTCAGCCGTCCAAGAGGAGCTAAAAACATTTTTTCTGGAGTTGGCAAAGATCGAATTATGCCCCTCATAAGGGTCATTCATTTGATCCAATCTATTAAATCTGAATTTATTGTTTTCAATGATTAGTTGTAGAGTTTCTAAAGATGTATAGTGATAAAGGTATTTGGGTATCATTCTTTTTTATTTGATATTGCGCAAAACGTCCAGTCTAAAATCATTGCAAGCCATGATTTTAGACTAAAGACTGGTTTTAGCATTGATTTTAAATAAATTGTTGCCTTCAGTTTTCATCCAAATAATTCATCCATATGAGGTAATTTATATCCTTTGTTTATTTCAAAATATAGAGAAATAAGCATAAATCCTACAGAAGTCGGACTTACACCGTAGAGCCGAGTTTTATCAACCATATCGAAAAAAAATTCATGATCCTTTAGGTTGTTTCGAGTTATCTCATCCATATATTTTTGTTCATCACTATATTTTCTAAAATCTGGATAGAGAACTGGAAAAGCACTTTTCAATATCTGGGATAAACTGGGAGTACCTAATCCTAGCTCCATTGTTGAACAGTTTGAATAAATTAAATGCTGTACATCGATTAACCTGTAATCGTAATCCATAAAAGGTTCAATATATTCTTCAATATATTCATTAAAATCCTGCCAATTTTTAGATTGTGACACTTTGAAATAAATGAAAAACAGAAAACTAAAGGTTAATATTTTTAACTGATTAATTGAAACCTTTTCAATTGTAGTAATACTTTCGTTTAGAATAACTCTTTTTGTATCATTTTTATCAAATTGAATTCTTTTAACCAATAAGGTGGCTAAAAAAAGATGTAGTTCTTCATTTCCATTTCTTGCTCCAATTTCAATAGATTTATAAAGGTTAAAATGAAAGTCAGGAGTCTCAAGAATCTTACTGTCGAACGATTTCAGTCCGTTGACCTTATCGGCAAATTTCGCACTTAGTTTTTCAATATTTTTTTCTGCTTCTTCTTGGGCTATTTTTCGAAAGTGGGGAAAGTTTTTTTCAAACAGATCAGAGAATAATTCTTTGGATTCAGTATATGACAGGCCAATATTGACATTCTGGGATTGCTGAATATTTATGGAATTACTACCACTTTCCTGGCTCGATCTCTTAATCATTTCTATTAATCTTTACATTCTTACTTGATTGAATATTGATTGAATTCTTTCCGCTTTTTTGAGAATTCGAAGCTTTGTTTTTCTTGGTCAATTCTATAATAGAAATAATTATTCCTATTACAGTGATAATAGTTCCAATTATCCATTTCCAATTGTTGAGTAAAAATTCTTTCATTTATCTAAATTGTAGTAATAATTGCAGCCAAAGATCTTGGTTAAGGCAAGTTGCGTTAGTGTCTTTTTTTTTCTTGCCCATTGTCTTGTAGTAATACATCTCTTAATAAATATTAATTATTGGTATTAATTAGATTACAAAAAATTCTCCTTTTGAAGGGCTTAAAAATTCGTGAGGTATATAAAACTGATTTGTATTCTCTTTTTCCAGCTCAACCGCTTTTCCGGTATTTCTAAATAGAGATTTGACAATATCGAAATTGGCATTTGGATCCTGATAGATTACCCTTTTATAATCGGCTCCGCTTTCAAACTCCTTGATTAAGGCCTGATCTATCACTCGGTTAAAAGCAGGAAAAGAGTACCCAATAATAACGAGTATATTAGTTTCTTTCATTATTTGTTTTGCCCTTTCCAAACTATCTGATTTCATTTCCCAAGCATATTTTATACTAACCTGGAAACTATTTTCTTCAGCATCCAGCTTATCCCTATTCCCAATTAATTCTTTTAAATAGGCCTCAACTGAAGAAAACTTGGATTTATCGACTATTTCAAATTCCTCCTCCTGATTTATAAATACTCCACGGTAACCGTTTAGATGGAGAATTTTTTTTCCTGAATCCTCACCGTTAATTTTTGTGATTAAATCTGATAGTGATTTTTCTTTTTCCGGCAAAAAGGTTTCGTAGGCTTTTTCAAACTGTAAATCGTAGTTCCAAGTTATAAAGGACACATTCGAGTGAATGCAGGGTGAAGTGGCTCCGGGTTCAAGCAGAACCGAAAGCAAACTAAAATATCGTTTATCAATAGATTCATATTTCTTTTTTCCCTTCTCCTCCACTTTGGAGCAATCCATAAAACCGGATTCCCACAAATCAAAATAGATGCTAACACACTTTTTTAGATCATTTAGTTCTTTTTCGTTATTCAATAAAAATAGACGTTTAGCATAAATATCAATTGAACCAAAATCAATGGCCTTTTGACCAAATTTTTTTATTTTATTTGCCAACGAGTTTAAATAATACATTTCAGGATTATTCCCTGGAGAATTGATTTTATTAAATTTTAACTTTATTATTTTAACTAATTCTTCCCCAACTTCTATCATGGATCTACCCTGATTCCCCCAAATAGGAACTGCATTAAAACTCGCTCCTGCGCCAAGAAGGTATGTTACTTTTGAATTTGTAGTATCACTATACTTTGAATAAGTCATGTATACCTTTTAATTTTCTTCCCAAAAAACACTAGGAGCAAATGAATACTCCTGGTCTAAAATTGTCATTTCGCCGGAATAACTTCCTTGAAATTTTCTACCGTCAGTTAATTCGATATAGAATTCAAATCTGGATTCAGAAATAACCTCGAAACGAACATATCCCTGTATATCAAAAAGATCATCAGCTGACTCATATTCGCCATTTTTAAATTTGAAGTTATTATAGAAAATTACACCTTCCGTACCCTGGTTCTCATACATATCTTCTTGTGAATCATACGTTTGTTCAAGTTTTTTAGGCTTATGCATTCCTTCTCCTAGTTGCAATTCTAAAAAATCAATAACGTAGGATACATTATCTTCAGGATAGTAAATGTTGTCATCTGGGTTTCGAGTGAAATCACCATCGGAGATCACGATATCTGTCCAACCTTTAGGCTCTCCTTGTACGTAAACATTGTTGACTTGTAACGTAGTTATTCCATCATTAATTGGGTCGTCTGAAGTGCTCTCATCAGAGCAAGAAATCAACATTACGCTTAGGAGTAAAAAATAGATTTTTTTCATTGATTAGTAATTTAGGATATTAATATTTTTTATCAAGAACAGGTATACAATTGCAATGTGGTCTTACCTTCCCACATATCATCTTCGGCAATGAATTGTCGCTCAAAACTGTGAGGTTTATTATTATCCATCAATTTTTCTTGCAAATCTTCTTCGCGTGCGGTTAAATGCACTTTCCTCCCACTCAGCGTCAAAACCATTCCAAAACACCCTTATTTTAGTGATTCCATCTTTATACATTAGAAAAGTCATATCATCAAACTTAAATACGACATTATTGGTATTAGAATCTGAGCCAATATATTTGGATTGTTCATCCATAATGGTTTCAATTCGCTGTAAAACGGCAAATGCTTCAGACTCTTTTAAGTTTTTGAACGCATAAGCTTGGTAGATTACTCCATTTTCATTCCATCTATTTCCGAAAAATCCCAAAATCAAACCGCCTAAGCTTTGTTCATCACATCTATAAACTAGGGAAGTTAACTGGCCTGAATTCGCGGCAGCTAATGGATCAATTTCAAATTTAGCAACCTCTGAATCTAATTTTATTATTTCCGTCATCACATACTCTTTAGCCTTATATAGAGCCTGTTCTTTACTAAACTCCTTTGTCAGGTACAATCCGGCATGTGGGGACACCTGACCATAAGAGACAGAAAATACAATTGTAAATAATAATAAAAATAATGTTCTCATAAATTTCATAAATTAAAATTGATGTTTTAATTAATTGAGCTATTCACCACCTGCCCATACAAATGTTGCTGAAACCCAACAAAAGCATTTCTGATCTCCGGAATGCCTCCTAATTCCCGTTTAGCATCAGCAATTGCTTTGTATTTCAAAATTAGCAGTGGTGATAATTTTTCGTCATCCAGTTCATCAACTCCAACTTTTACATACTGTTCCAGTACAAAATTCAAAAACTCCTGTTGTTTGGGATTATAATCTTGAAAGTGGATTTTAGCTTTTTCTGCCCGCTCTACACGTGGCACCAATTCTTTGTGATAGGCGATATAATTTAATACATCATACAGGTCACTGTCTTCCCCGTGTACCAATTTCCTCAGGTCGTCCAGTTGAGCGCCGGAATAGCCTTTTTCGCTTAGTTCTTCGAGTAATTTCTTTCGGGTTCCCGGAAGGCTCCAAAGCTTTCTCAATTCATCTTCATCTTTAAAGAAACCTGGCAAATCCCCAAAAAGCTGTTCAATAAATTCCCCGGCTGAAATTGGCTGACCTGTTGCCGGATTCCAAAAGGAGGTTTTGACCATAGAATCAAATTCCCTCACTTTATTATCTGATAACTTTATCCTGACCATCTTCTTAGGCGATTCCTCACATACACAGGGATCATTTTTACAAACGTAACATAAGGGAGCAGGTTCTTCAGCACAGCTACAAGCTTCTTGTCCGCATTTTTTACAGGCTGTTTTTTCTCCTCTCAGCTTGGGAGGTTCCGGTTCTATAGGTTCTCCATCCCATTCCGGATCTTTAAAATGTTCATGGGCTTTTACAAAATCAAATACGGTGAAATAATCTTTTCCATCGAATAAACGCGTTCCCCGACCTACAATCTGTTTGAATTCCACCATAGATTTGATAGTCCGCAACAACACAATATTTCTGATCTCCGGTGCATCTACGCCGGTGCTTAATTTTCTGGAAGTGGTTAAAACGGTGGGGATATTTTTTTCGTTATTTTGAAAATCACGTAAATGTTGTTCTCCGATACCAAGATCATCTGCGGTTACTCTATGGCAATAATTTGGATTCTTACTTATGGAATATTGATTTATTAAATCCCTTATTGCGGCAGCGTGAATTTGGGTAGCACAAAAAACAAGGGTTTTCTGGGTTTGGTTTATCCTATCCATAAAAAGTTTTACCCGGTATTCTTCCCTTTCCTTTATTTCGATTATCCGGTTAAAATCGGCTTCTGTATATTTTCGATTTTGTTCAATTTCCCCGGTTTCAACATCATCGTCTCCGGTAAATTCATATTCATCTATGGTGGTGGAAAATTCCTTGACTTTAAAAGGCGTTAGGAATCCATCATTAATACCTTCTTTAAGGGAATAGATATAAACAGGATCCCCAAAATATTTATAAGTATCTGTATTCACGTCCCGTTTTGGGGTTGCTGTTAATCCAAGTTGCACTGCCGGACTAAAATGCTCCATAATCGCTCTCCAAGTACTTTCATCGTTGGCGCCGCCTCTATGGCACTCATCAATAATTATTAAATCAAAGAAATCTTTTGGATACTCACCAAAATAAGGTGAACCATTGGGACCACTCATAAAAGTTTGAAATATTGTAAAGAAAATACTGCCGTTTTTTGGCACTTTCCCCTTCTTTTTAATATCTGCCGGATTGATACGAATCAATGAATCTTCATCAAAAGCATTAAATGAATTAAATGCCTGGTCAGCCAAAATGTTCCTGTCTGCTAAAAAAAGAATTCTAGGACTGCGCTGGCCGTCGCGTTTAAGGTTCCATTTTGCATGAAACAGTTTCCATGCAATTTGAAAAGCAATTGCGGTTTTACCGGTTCCTGTCGCCAGGGTAAGTAATATCCTGTCTTTTTTTGCCGCTATGGCATCCAGTACTTTGGCAATGGCATTATCCTGATAATATCTTGGTTGCCAGGTACCGCTCCTATCCTCAAATGGAACTTCAAAAAGCCGTTCCTTCCAATTGGCTATTTCAATTTTGTATTCTTCTTTTGGTTTGGGAAAAGTCATTTCCCATAATTCCTCAGGAGTTGGATATGTACTTACATCACCTTCTGTGGCTTCCTGCATATCCATTCCATAAATTTGGAGACCATTGGTGGCGTAAGTGTACCTTATATTTAAACGTTCAGCATAATCTTTTGCCTGGCCTACTCCCTGGGTATAATATGAATCCCGGGGTTTTGCTTCAATAACTGCGATACGCCTGTTTTTATATTCCAAAACATAATCTGCAAAGATCATTGTAGCCCTTCTGCCCTGCCCTATCAACCGACCTTTGGTGATAGGAAATTCCAGCCTTATTCGGCTTCCTTCCACTTTTCCCCATCCGGCTTCACGCAACGCCGGTTCAATTAAATCGTGCTTGGTTTGGGCTTCATTCATTATTTGCGAGTAAGTTGACTACAGGTATTATTATTTTGTCCTAATTTGAACTACCGTATATTCCTCGGTAATTGCTTTTTTATCCAATTCTTTTAAATAATTACATCCAGATTGTATAGATTCATCTTGCGTTTTCGATCATCGCTTGCAACCTGTTCCAAAATGGAACAGGTTTAATTTTTATTCATTCCACTTCAATTGCCAATTCTTTCCCGGTTAACTCTCCTGCAAATGTTTTTTGAAGAATTGATTTTTTGAGATCTTCTAATAAAATTAACTTTTTAAAATAACTATCTTTTATTTTTTCTGAATTAGCACTCAAAACATTCATTTTTGATAATATATCTTTTTGCTCAGCCAGGGATGGAATTTTTATTTTATAACCCTCATAAAATTCTTTTGGAATCCTTTTATGCCCGACAGCACCAGTCATTACTCTTGCTCCATTTTTTCTAAATGTTTGTTGATTTAAAAAATGATATAAAAATTCCGGAAGTAGATTTCCGGAAGGTCTATAAACTATATATTCACTCGAACCAAAACCTATATTATTGATTAAACCCTGGGCGATTCCTAACTTCCCGTTTTCAAAACAAGGAGTTATTTTAGCTAATAAAACATCATTATTTTTAAAATAAGTATAACTATTTGAAACTTCTTGCAATTCTTTATATTGGACAGATTTAAAATACATTTCATTGATCCCCATTTCTTTCATTGGTACAAAAGAAACCATTTCATCTTTACCTAACTCTTTTCTTGCTTCTGTTTTGGGAGGTTGTATTTGGCAAACTTCACTCAAAGATATCTCTTCCCAACCATCACATTTCTGGCTAAAAATATCATTGAGTTTTGATTGAAAAAGCTCCTTTGCATTTTCAATATTTTTTTCAATATTGGCTTTTGCTTGGGCAATGGATTCAAATGCCTGATCTAATATGGTGACGATTTGTTTTTGTTCGGGGAATGGCGGATAATTAACTTCTATATTTTGCCATTTAGTTTTATTAATCATTGGTAATGTTGCCTGAGATGAAAGCTTCATTACTTCTTTAAAAAACATAGAAGAACTTAATAAATAATAGAAAAATTTTGGTTCATGATTTTTATTTGGAGTAAAAGTATTTATTTGCTGGTTACAAGAAATAGGCTTGTCACTTATTCCTGTTTTCCCGATGGTTGCTCCAATACAAACCATTAGAACTGAATTTTCCTTTATTAATCGACCTTTAGAAAGACCTTTTTCACTCAATCCTTCATTCCCATAAATTATACTACCATCTGCATTAAAATGTGGTGGTTTTATGAATGGAATATAATTCCCATAATATTCTTTTATTTTAGAAGGAGGCGTAGTTCCTGTTTGAACTATTCCAATTTCATATAATTTACTTGATTTCCAACCCTCTTTCATATCAATTTTTTAACGGATTCAAGAACAGTTAACGAGTCTGCTTCTATTTTTGAAAATGCAAACCATTTCTTTCCCAGATCTTTTAGAGAAGCCCCAATATGGTATACTTCCTTTTGATCTATAATTAAGAATCGGTCATGAGCCTTTTGAAAGGCTTTGACCTGGATTTTTGGGTATTGCATATTTGCTTTCTGAACATCCAAACTCAATTGTTTGCTTATATTTTTTGATAATATCAAAACTTCTACCTGTTCCTGTTTTTTAGTCAAAAGCGTAAGCACACTATCATCTACATAATTATCGATCAAAATTATTGATGTCCTGGCATTCCGTATTAATTTAGAAACAAAGGAGTAGGCATCGAATACCTGCCCATCAAAGAAAACACCTTGTTTGGGATTTATTTCTTCACCTTCCAAAGCCTTAAATATCCTTTCAAAATTTTCATTATTTTGAAGCTGGTGTGCTTCCATTTTCTCCATCCTTTGCAAAAGTGAAGCGTTTTTTATTAGGATTTTCCTCATCTCAACAAAAGCACCCATAATTTGAATACTCACGTTTATTGCAATACTACTTCGTAAAACTGCAGATAACATTGCCACTCCCTGTTCTGTAAACGCATATGGATTTGTGCTGGAATGTTTGAGATTTTTGAACCGGTCACAATTTGTGACCAGTTCATCTTTCTCCTCTGAATTTAACTGAAATTTAAATGCTTCGGGAAAACGTTCTATATTTCTGTTTACAGCTTGATTTAAAACTTTTGTTGGCACCTGATATAATTCTGCCAGGTCACGATCTATCATCACCTGTGAATTTCTGATAGTGAAAATCCGGTTTTCGATTTCTGATAATTGTAACTCTTCGCTCAAATTAATTCTTTTATAGATTTCAAAATAGAATTAGTTTCAGCATCCAATTTTTCCATTTCGGCTAAAATTATTTCGGGGCTTCGCAAAGGGGCTTCTTCCGGCGTGTTCGGGTTTTTAACCGAAAGGTCAAAAGTTTCCTCATTTACATCGGCGACTTTCGTATTCCAGGACTGCTCTGTTTCGGGCCGGGTTTTTTGTAGTTCAACAAAACTTTGCAAGTCATTATCGTTCAGGGAATTGGTTTTCCCCATATTGCGGCCCGGGTCCAGCTGATAATACCAAATGTTCCTGGTGGGTTCGCCTTTTTGGAAAAACAGGACTACGGTTTTAACACCCGCTCCCAAAAAAGTTCCGCCAGGCATATCCAAAACGCTGTACAGGTTACAACTTTCCAGCAATTGCTTTCGCAGCGCAACAGAAGCGTTATCGGTATTGCTTAAAAATGTGTTTTTAATAACGATGGCAGCTCGTCCCCCGGTTTTCAACGATTTCAAAAAATGTTGCAAAAACAGGAATGCGGTTTCTCCTGTTTTTATATCAAAATTCTGCTGTACTTCTTTTCGTTCCTTCCCGCCAAAAGGTGGATTGGCCAAAACAACGTTGTACCGGTTCTTTTCCTGTATGTCCCGTATATTTTCCCCTAAAGTATTTGTATGAATAATATTGGGCGCTTCAATGCCGTGCAGGATCATATTCATGATCCCAATAACGTAGGCAAGGTTCTTTTTTTCTTTCCCGTAAAAAGTGCTTTCCTGAAGTTTTTGGAGATTGCCCGTGGTTTTATCCATTCGTTCATACATATATCCATACGCCTCACACAAAAACCCACAAGATCCCGCGGCCCCATCGTAAACCCTTTCGCCTATTTGCGGATCAATCACCTGAATCATTGCCCTAATAAGAGGACGCGGAGTATAATACTGCCCGCCATTACGACCGGCATTTCCCATATTCTTGATCTTGGATTCATACAGGTGACTCAGTTCGTGCTTATCTGTGGAAGAGCGAAAAGGCAACTCATCGGCATATTCCAAAATTTCCCGTAATATATAACCACTCTGAATTTTGTTTTTAAGTTCAGAGAAAATTTCCCCGATTTTATATTCAATAGTTTGGGCACTGTCTGCGGTTTGTTTAAAACCTGCCAGGTAAGGGAATAATTTTGAATCGACAAACTGAACCAGGTCCGGGCCAGTCATTGCAATATGATGATCCAGTTTTCCATCTGTTCCCTTTGGCATAGCCCAGGCTGGCCAACGGTATTCTTCTGCTAAAATATATTGATAATCCTCTCCTTTTAGTGCAGATTCATCTGCTTTGTCTTGCTCTAATTCATCCAGATATCTCAAGAACATAACCCATGAGGTTTGTCCTATATAATCTAATTCACTGTCTGCCCCTGAATCTTTATAAAGCAGGTCGTCTATGTTTTTAAATGTTTGTTCGAACATGTATTTAAAGTATCTCTTATTTTAGATTGAAATTCACCTACGGCATAACTTGAACGGCATTTGTATTTAGCAAGAATTTTTTAGTTGTAGGGTACTGGTAAAAATACAAAAATGTTAACGAAAACCAAATGTTAACTTATTAAGGCATTAGTATTAATTATTCCAGACAGAAATATACCTGGAAAACCGTAATAAAAAATCAACTAATAAATTATTTGACTTAGGCGTATTGTTATTAGTCATGAATATAGTAAATTAGGGGAAACAAACTTATATATTATGGAGCAAAGATTCAAGAGCCTGTCCCTTTTCGAGTTCCAGGAAAGGTTCACCACCCGAGAG
>Ga0307486_1001854_pt1 | contig 15455 bp, 15 predicted proteins | sample CBIW02metaG_FD_203663 | JGI IMG/M metagenome (GOLD analysis project Ga0307486, IMG submission 203663) | Sea-ice brine microbial communities from Beaufort Sea near Barrow, Alaska, United States - CBIW 0.2 | ecosystem: Environmental > Aquatic > Marine > Coastal | place: USA: Alaska | collected... | reverse complement strand
GACCGTGCACGCGCTGCAGGTTTATCGACCCGACCACTTAGAGACACCTTCCGCGACGCACTGGCGTATGAGAACCAACGCACGCAACCTCGTCAGGCCGGCCTGACGGATGACGACGAACGCCGCGTTCGGGCCTCACTCAGTGGAGACATCTAACACGCCTAATCTCCCTCATTGATGCCCGCTGGATGGGACAGCAGATGCCGGACGGTGAATGCTTCGCAGAAAGCCTGCTCGTGTGGCCGATCTGCTACGGTTTGTCAGCACGATTGGCTGAGGAGGTGTTTCTTATGGAGTCATTTCTTTCCTCTAGCGAATCTCAGCTCACTTACACGCGCACGGGTACTGGTCGTCCCCTGATCTGTGTGCCCGGCGGCCCGCTCTTGACTGCCGAGTACTTGGGCGACCTGGGCGGTCTTGACCGGCATGCCGAGCTTGTCCTGTTCAACCCGCCCGGCAGCATCCCAGATGCGTCGTTGGGTGTGGATGCTTACCGGTGCGACAACGTTGCGGAAGACCTTGAGGCTCTCAGGCAGCATCTCGGGCTGGAGCGCCTCGACCTGTTCGGCCACTCGGCCGGAGCCAATATTGTCCTTCGCTATGCGGAGTACCACCCGGAACGTGTGAGCCGACTAGTTCTGGTGACTCCCAGCACTCGCGCCGTTGGCATTGAAATTACCGATGAGGCGAGATCTGAGGTCGCGCGATCGCGGGCGACCGAACCGTGGTTCGACGATGCGTTCGCCGCTTTGGGTCGCATCCAGGCCCAGAACGCAGTAGATAGCGATTGGGATGCGATAACGCCGTTCAGCTACGGCCGCTGGGACGCTGACGCGCAGATTTTTGATGCTCGCATGGAGGCAAGCAGAAACCTCGACGCCGCCGCCAGGTTCGGAGCGGCTGGCGCCTTCGACCCGCCCGTCACGCGGAGTGCTCTCGGGAAGCTTCGCGCACCGGTAACAGTTCTCGCTGGTGGAATTGACATCAGGGCTCCGATCCAGGCCATGGAAGAACTGACAGATATTTTCCCCACTGGAGAGCTCCTGATTCAACCAGATGCCGGGCATTTCCCGTGGATAGACGATCCGGCAGCGTTCGTGGCGCTCTTGGCTCCACACCGAGGTTCTCGCTTCCTGTGACGAACTTGTGGCAGATCAATCTGCTGTGCTGCCTGTCGACGACGTGCGTGCCTGCCTGGCAGCGAAGGCCTCGCCGCTTTCCTTTATCGTGGGATGGCCCGGGACGATCTCTGACCGGGCCTGCAAGCAATCGGGTACAAGAAGCACGTCGTCATCGCATACGCCGCGCTAAATGAAACGGGCACTGCTCGATCAGCGCATCCGCAGGTGTAACTCTAAGATTCAACTCGGGCTAGAGTCCACGCCGTCTGGCCGGTGTCGTAAGTTTGAGGTGTGATCACTAAACAGCGAGCAGGCGCACGACCGTGTGTGTCGACCGAAGGGCCCCAGACGCAGTTGACCCAGCAGTCCTCACCAGCACTCTGGGGCCAACTGGTAGCTCGCACCTTCGGCCTGGACTCAGTCATCGAAGGACACAGCCAGGTTTCCCCAGCATCATCACGGGCTGTCTTCTTGCTCGACAGGCTGGAGGAACATGCTCCTGAGACGTCGCTTGCGCCAGGAAAGCGTCTCGAACCGGTGCACCTGCACGGCATCTCCGATACGAGCCTGCACCTCTGCCTTCCCGCCAAGCGTGGTCAACAACTTACGGAGCTGAGCTGGGCTGAGCCACATCAATATGAGGATTTCGGCACGGAATTCATGATCTACGGCCCGCGAACGATGGCAGAGCTCGACATTGTGTTGTCTTTTATTGAGGAAAGTATTTCCTTCGCTCGCGGCACGACTGAGGCCAGATAAGGAGAGAGCCGCACCGCCCTAACGGTATTCGCCCATCCTTCGGGCATCACTGTCAACACGACCGTGATTGTGATTGACTCACAGCTCGCAGAGGGCCACAACCAGAGTACCGGCAGCGGTCGGCAGATTTCAGCAGGTGTTAGCAGTGTTAGTCGACAGGATCTGACGAGTCATCATCCGCGGGCTCCTTGGGCTCCTGGTCCGACACGTTCCAGGTTTTGACAATCGACCAGCCGACCGCCGCAATGGGCACCGACAGAACTGCGCCCACGATTCCACCGAGCACCGTACCCGTGGTCAACGCCACCAAAATCACCAGCGGGTGGATGTTGAGCGATTGCGCCATCACCACTGGCTGAAGCAGGTTTCCCTCCAACTGGTTGACGAGCACCACGATGCCGAGCACGATCAGTGCGACAACCCAGCCATTCGTCACCAGGGCAATAAGGGCGGCCAGAATGCCCGCAACAGTGGCGCCGACAAGAGGAATAAAGGCTCCCAGGAAGACGATTACGGCCAGAGGGAGGGCGAGCGGTACCTGCAAAATGAGCAGACCCGCACCAATTCCGACTGCGTCAACTGCGGCAATGATTGCTGTTCCGCGCACATACCCGCCAAGGGTCTGCACCGCTGTAGTGCCGACACGGCGGCCGCGCTCACGACGAACGCCGTGCACGGGGCGCAAGAAGAATTCCCAAATAGTGTCGCCGTCTTTGAGGAAGAAAAACAGAATAACCAGCCCGAGCAGCACACCGGTCACAACCTGAGCGGCCGCGGAAAACCCCTGAACTGCACCGAGCCCGAAGGAGGCACTCGTAAGAAAGTCTGTTGCCGCCTGCCAAGCGTCATCAAGAGCATTCTGATCAATCGGGAATGGCCCGTCGAGAGCAAACCCCTTGAGCTGCTCGTACCCCTCCACCGCAGATGTCGCCAGCTCCGACCACTGGTCTCTCACAGCGAACACAACTGCGGTAATGAGACCACCAAGCACGAGGATGCCGCCCAGCAGGGTGATCCAAGTTGAGAGTATTCGGCCCACACCGCGCCGCCGCATCCAACTCACCAACGGGCTTGCTGCCGCAGCGAGGATCACTGCGATCAACACAGGAATTACGACAAGTTTGAGTTGCGTCAACCCAAACACTGTCACTGATACGAGAGTGAGCAGAAGCAAAATCTGCAAAGCTCGAGTCGACCACGCACCCAGCCGATCCGTCCACATCGAGCGCAGACCGCTGCTCGAAGAATCAGAAGAGGAACCGGAAGTTGGCGAATTCTTCGACGTACTCATCTGGCCACACTAGCGGGAGAAACCTCACCAGCCCACGAGAAACGCGACCCGTGCGGCGACGCTAATCGAGCAGCAGTGCCGGCTCCTCAAGCACACTGGCAAGGTCCGCAACAAAACGGCTCGCGACATCCCCATCAACAATGCGGTGATCGAAACTCGCGCCGACAGTGGTCACGTAGCGTGCACGCACTTCGCCGTCGACAACCCACGGCTTGAGCTTGATCGAACCGAGCGCAATAATCGCCGCTTCGCCCGGGTTGATGATCGGCGTTCCCGTGTCCATACCGTACGAACCGATGTTGGTGATCGTGATCGTGCCGTTCGACATTTCAGCGGGCTGCGTCTTTCCATCGCGCGCCGTGATCGTCAACGCTTCCAGGGCCTTCGCCAAATCAAGCAAACTCAAATCTTGGGCATCCTTAACGTTCGGCACGATAAGACCACGCGGAGTTGCCGCGGCAATGCCTAAGTTCACGTAGTGGTGAACCACGATCTCTTTGTCAGTCCAACTCGAGTTCACGGTTGGATTGCGGCGCACAGCCCAATTCACGGCCTTCGCCATGATCAGCAGCGGGCTCACGCGCACGCCAGCAAAGTCAGTGGAATTCTTCAAACGCTTCACGAACTCCATGGTTCGCGTGGCATCCACATCAGAGAACACACTCACATGCGGCGCAGTGAACGCACTGTGCACCATAGCCTTCGCGGTCGCTTTGCGCACGCCCTTCACGGGGATGCGCTCCTCACGATCACCACCCCACAAAGGTGTTTCGATGTTGCGGAACACACTCGCCTGAGACGCGTGACGAATCACATCTTCGCGCGTGGTTTCGCCGGCCAGACCGGTGGCAACAACCTCGGCAAGCTCAACACCCAAATCTTTAGCAAGCTTGCGAATCGGCGGCTTGGCAATAATCGGACTGGCGAATGCTGCAGGCACGGATGCCGGACGCGGCTTCGACGCGGCAGTTGCGGCAGCGTCATTCTTCGCCGGCTGCGCACCCTTGCGACGCCGCGACGACACGTGCCCAGCGGAGCCGTAGCCCACCAGCACTGCGCCAGGCTTATCCTCTTCGCTGGCGATGGTCGACGCCGTGTCGGCAACCGCAGAAGCTGTATCAGACGAGGCGATGTCAGAGGTCGTGCCCTGGGCTTCGTCTTCACCTGAACCTGGGGCTGTCAGCTCAACAGAGCCGCCAGCTGACTGTACGGCAATAATTGGGGTTCCGACCTCAACGGTCATTCCCTCGTCGACCAAAAGCTGGGTGACGGTACCAGCGAATGGCGACGGTAATTCGACGAGCGACTTTGCGGTCTCGATCTCAACAAGCACCTGATTGACAATGATTTCGTCGCCGGGCGCGACCTTCCAGGAGACGATCTCGGCCTCAGTCAGCCCCTCACCCACATCGGGGAGAGGAAATTCAGATACAGCCACAAGGGCCTCCTTCGTCAGTAGGCCAACGCCCGGTCAACAGCATCCAAGATGCGATCAACACTAGGCAAATACACGGATTCCAGCTTGGCGGGAGGGAACGGCGTGTCATAGCCGCTCACTCGCAGCACGGGGGCTTCGAGTGAATAGAACGCACGCTCGGTCACCGTAGCGGCAACCTCAGAGCCAACGCTCACATTCCCGGGCGCCTCTTGAACAACAACAACCCGGCCCGTTTTTTGGGCGGATGCCACGAGCGGTTCGTAGTCGATGGGCGAGAGCGATCGAAGGTCAACAACTTCAATGCTCGTGCCTTCCTCTTCGGCAAGTTCTGCTGCCTGAAGCAGCATGGAGACAATCGCGCCGTGCCCAATCAGGGTAACTTCGGTGCCTTCGCGCACTACACGACTGGAGTGGGTGGCGATTCCGTTCGATTCGCGGTCGACCTCACCCTTCTGCCAGTAGCGGCTCTTGGGTTCGAAGAACATCACTGGGTCGTTGCTGGTGATGGCTTCTTGAATCAGCCAGTAGGCATCGTGCGGGGTCGCTGGGCTCACAACGCGCAATCCAGGGGTGTGAGCGAAGTACGCCTCAGGGCTCTCTTGGTGGTGCTCAACGGCACCGATGTGCCCGCCATAGGGAACGCGGATCACCACGGGCATCGACACGGAGCCCTCATGGCGGGCGGTAATCTTGGCCAGCTGAGAGGTGATCTGGTCGAAGCCCGGAAAGATAAATCCGTCGAACTGAATCTCACACACTGGACGGTATCCGCGCATCGCGAGACCGATTGCGGTGCCCACAATGCCCGACTCAGCCAGCGGAGTGTCGAGTACACGCTTGTCGCCAAACTCAGCCTGCAGGCCCTCGGTGACCCGAAAGACACCACCGAGCGGCCCGATGTCTTCACCCATGAGGAGAACTTTGTCGTCTGCTGCGAGTGCGGCGCGGAGCCCCTCCGTGAGAGCTTTGGCCATCGTTAGTGTTTCAGCCACGTTATTGACCCTCCTCAAACGATGTTTCGAAATCGGCGAGCGCCCGGCGCTGCGCGTCCATCAATGGGTGCGGATCCGAATAAACGTGGTCGAACATTGTGGAGTTCGCGGGAACCTCAAGCTCAGTGATGCGCTTACGGATGTCGGCCGCCAGGTCGTCACCCTCGGCAGCAATATCAGCGAAAACGGTATCGCTCGCGCCACGGCCGCGCAGGAAAGTTTCGAAGCGAGTGATCGGGTCACGTTGGGCCCAGAACTCGAGTTCGCTGTCATCCCGGTACTTCGAGGGGTCGTCGCTCGTGGTGTGCGCACCCATGCGGTAGGTGAGGGCCTCAATGAAGCGGGGGCCCTGACCTGAGCGGGCGGCATCCAAGTTGTCCTTCGTTACGGCAAAACTTGCAAGAACATCGTTGCCATCGATCTGCACGCTCGGGATGCCGAAACCTTCGCCGCGCAAATAGAGTGGTGTGCGCGACTGACGTGAGACGGGCACGGAGATTGCCCAGTGGTTGTTCTGCAGGAAGAACACTTGTGGGGTCTGGTAACTGGCAGCGAAAACCATTGCTTCGCTCACATCACCCTGGCTTGTGGATCCGTCGCCGAAGTAGACCATGACGGCGGTGTCTGTGTCTGGGTCGCCGGTGCCGGCCATCCCATCGAGGGTGATTCCCATGGCGTAGCCGGTGGCGTGCAGCGTTTGCGAGCCGATGACGAGCGTGTAGAGGTGAAAGTTGTTGTGCTCCTTCGGGTCCCAGCCGCCGTGGCTGATCCCCCGCAACATGGCCAAGATCGTCACCGGGTCAACCCCTCGAATGCGAGCAATCACGTGTTCGCGATAGGCGGGGAAGATGTGGTCCTGTGGTTGTGCTGCCAGCGCCGACCCCACCTGGGCAGCCTCTTGCCCATTGCTGGGGATCCACAGGGCGAGTTGACCCTGCCGTTGAAGGTTCGCCGCCTCAATATCAAAGCGCCGCATCACCACCATGTGGCGGTGAAACTCATAAAGAGCGTCGTCACTGAGCTTCTCTACATACGGGATGTACTGTTCGCTGGCATCGCTGTGAACGAGCGTGCCCTCGGGAGAAAGCAGCTGAACCGTCGCGGCGGTATAAGGCATTCGACTAATCTAACGTGGCTGGTGGGGGTTCGTTTTCGCGGGAACTCACAATCTCTTGCGCCGCCGTTAGGAGTTTCTCCACAGATTCCTCCTCGCCGACGCTCACCCGAAGGCCCTCACCAAGCGCCCGAACGACGATTCCGTGGGTGCGAAAGACCCCTGCAGCCCAATTGGTTACTGCCCCCGTTGGCAGCCAAACAAAGTTTCCGCTCGGCGCTGGCACGTGCCAGCCCTGGCGGTGCAAGCCATCCACGATGCGGTCACGCACAGCATTAATTCGGTTCACCCGCTCCAACAATTCATCTTCATGTTCGAGGGATGTGAGGGCTGCGGTCTGTGCGAGTTCGGTCACCGACAGCGGAATTGCTACCGCTCGCGCCGCATCCATCACATATTCGGGACCTACTGCATACCCGATTCGCAAGCCAGCAAGCCCGTAGGCCTTAGAGAAGGTGCGCAGCAGCACCAGATTAGGGTATTCGCCGAAGAGGGTTTCCCCGCGCACAGCATCAGGATCAGTCACGAATTCGCGGTACGCCTCATCGAGCACAACGAGCACATTCTTGGGAACGCCGACCATGAACTCGCGAAACTCAGCCTCGGTGACAATGGTGCTGGTCGGATTATTTGGGCTGCACACGATGACGACACGAGTGGATGCCGTAATTGCGGCGCCCATCGCCGCCAAGTCGTGCCGATGGTCGGCTCCATTCGCAATCTGCACGCTGGTGGCGCCCGTTGCGGCTACCAGCAGCGGGTACGCCTCGAAGCTGCGCCACGGGTAAACGACTTCGTCGCCGAGCGTTGCGGCTGCGCTGATGAGTTGTGCGAGCACGGCGACAGATCCGGCCCCGACCTGCACGTTCTCTGCGGTCACCCCGAAGCGTGCTGCAATGTGGGTGCGAAGTTCGTAGGCCGAAGCATCCGGGTAGCGGTTGATGCTGTGGGTGGAAAGTTTCTCTCGCACTGACGGCAGTGGTTCAAACGGGTTTTCGTTTGACGAAAGTTTGAAAGCGTCAGCATCGGCGGGGGCACCCTGACGGTAGGGTGCGAGGGCAGCAATCTCGGGTCGAAGCTGTATGCGGTTGGTGGTCACTGCCCCAGCCTAGAGCCGCCAGCCTGTGCGGTTGATTCGCCGCGTCAACAAATTATGTCTCCCGTAAGTGGTAGCGATCATGCGGTGAACATTGCGGCAAAACAAACGGGGGGTGCATAGTTGGATCATGAGAATTGTCGTGCGCTTGTTGATCAACGCTCTTGCCCTCTGGCTAACTACGGTGCTTGTCGCCGGCGTGGAGTTGGTTCCTTTCGAACCGGGAGGAACCCTTGAGACCGTCCTCACGTTCTTGATGGTTGCTGCGGTATTTGGAATTGTTAACGGTGTGCTGGGCAATCTCATCCGTATCGTCGCCTTCCCCCTCTATGTGCTGACGCTCGGTCTTCTTGCTCTCGTCGTCAACGGTTTGTTGTTGCTGCTTGTCAGCGGGATCTCGAGCCTTTTTGGTTTCGGTCTCGTCGTCAACGGCTTCTGGTGGGGAGTGCTGGGTGCCCTCGTCTTGGGTATCATCAGCTGGTTCATGGGAATCCTGGTTCGTCCCATCGTGGGGAAGAAGAACTAAGGCTGCACCGCTAAGGCTGCACCGCTAGGGCAACACCCGTTCGTAATGGTACGAGGTGACGGTCGCTGTCGTTGCACCGCGCCCAAACAGCGCCATGCGCTTGGCGTCACCCTGAAGTTCGACGCTGTCTGACTGATCCATCAGTCGACCGGTCTCGGCGTATTGAGTGAGATGATGGGCGGGCACTGCCTCTCCTGCGGGCAAAGCCAGACCACCGTAGGCCTGCCGCTCAACCACAAGCGCGTGCTGGTTGTCTTGTAGCCCTCCCGCCGCCACGACAAGGTCATCCGTGTGCTCAACAATGATCGTCGGAACGTCGTCAGGGATCACAACCTGACCGATGTTTCCCCCCACCGTAAACACCCCAGCGGTGTTGTACTCCCCAGACTCGGCCAGTCGCGCGGCGGCGGCCGCGCCTTGCGAGTGTCCGGTGAACGTCACGGGGCTGTTGCTCGTGATACCCGCCTCGCGCATAGCGGCAGCGACCGCAGCGATTGACCCTGATGGTCGTGCTGCCGCAAGGGAGAGATTGCTCGTGCCGTCAAACGATTCGGTGGTGTCGGATACGGCAAAGTCGACTGTTCCCGAAATGTAGACCTCAAACTGGTCAGGCTCCCCCGGAGTTTCGTACTTTTCAATGCGCACCTGCTCAGGATGCGCGTCCGTGGGCTGGGGGATGCGCTTGACGCGCTCTTCGACCGATTGTGCTGCGGTGACGGGTTCGGGCTCAGTGGTGTGCTTTAGTGTTACCGGGGTTTCCTTGAGCACGCCGGCGATCCCTCCAGCGCCCTGAATGAGCCCGGCGGAGGACGCCAACCCGATCACGCCCGCAGCACTGAGCAACGACACCACAGCGGGAGGTACCCCGGATGCTCCTGCCGAGAATTCATCTACCGTCATGACACCGTGCCGCAGCGCGAGAACGAACGCCGGGTCGCTGATGAGCTCATTCAGTTGGGCTGACATCCACTCGTGGTCGACTACCAGAGGGTTGGCTTTGCCGAGCACTGCTGTGGCCACCGCGATCCCAGCAAGGATCGGAAGCAGGGGACTGGTCACCACGACCGTTACCGCCCATACGGGGAAGAAGAATCCGATAACGGCAGCGGCATCGGCGGCCACTCTGCGCACGACACTCTCGGCGACTGCCTCCCCCAGCCCGTACGTTTGTGCGGCGAAGCGCACAAGGCCACTCATGAACTCCGCCCGGTCAGCAAGCTGGCTCAGAGCGAAGTGCGCATAGTCGAGATCGGTTTCGGCGATGGCGGCTGCGGTGGGGATGCCCAACGATTCCAGTTGCCCGATCGTAAGTCGGGCATCCACCATCTGGATGGCACCAAGAATGTCGCGCGTCTGTTCTGCCGCCCGCAACAGGTTCGCCGCGTTGCTGAGCATCTCGTCTGTGGCGATGGCGCAGCTCCCGCCGCCCGAGATGGTGAGTTCATCCGACACGAACGCTCATCTGGTTGGCTGCGGTCATGGTGCGATGTTCTGCAGCCTCGATCATCGTGCAGGCGCTTGCCAGATCGCTGTGCAGTTCCTGCACTCCCGCATCGAAGAGCTGCTGGGCCGGCCCGCGCCAGTCAGCGCTCTCGTTCGGCAATAGCGCTCGCACGTAGGTGAGCCGCTCACTAATCATGCGGAGCTGTTGGGCCTGAAATTCGAGTGCAACCCGAGCAGTGGCATCCATAAGATTCGTCATCTATCGCCTTCCGAGGACCCAACTCTCGTGAAACTTGCGAGCCCATTGAGATGGCGGGCCCGCATCCGGGATATCAATCCCTAATCTCACCCTGTTGAGGAGTCGAAACTGCGACACTATGAAGTATGACCTTCGAGCGTGCTCTCTCCGACTCGACGACCTTCAAAGTATGTTTTGTATGCACGGGCAATATCTGTCGCTCTCCGATGGCTGAAGCGGTCTTCACCGACCTCATTGCCCACGCCGGACTCAACAAACGCATCGCCGTCACATCGGCCGGCACCGGTGACTGGCACGTGGGCGAACCCGCCGATGATCGCACCATCAAGGCCCTCGCGGCGCGCGGCTACAATGGTGCTGGGCATCGAGCCCGCCAGTTTGACCCCGAATGGTTCAGCAAGCTTGACCTCATCGTCACATTTGATCGAGGACAAGAACGAATTCTGCGCACCTGGGCGCCCAGCGACCAAGACCGGTCGAAAGTGCAGTCCATGTTGGGCTTTGATAGCGACCTCGCTCATCTCGTTGACGTTCCAGACCCCTACTATTCAGATGCCGCACTCTTCGACCAAGTTCTCGGCATGATCGAGAAGGCGTGCGGCTCACTATTTCGTCAGATCACACCAGGATTCACCGCACACACCGCAAACACCTAGGGAGCCCCATGAGCCCGTTGCCCGTTCAACCACTGAGCCCCCTCGATGGTCGCTACCGCCCCGCTGTGTCGGCGCTAGGGGAGCACCTTTCCGAAGCGGGACTCAACCGGGCCCGCGTGCACATCGAAGTTGAGTGGCTAATCTTCCTCACGGGTAAAAGCCTCTTCGGCTCCCACCCGCTGGCCGCCGACCAGATCAGCGCGTTACGCACCTTCGCCACGGATTTTGGTCAAGAACAAATCGACGAACTTGCCCGGCTCGAAGCGACCACTCGCCACGATGTCAAAGCCGTCGAATATTTGGTGCGTGCCAAACTTGACGAACTTGGCCTCAACGTGATCGCCGAACTCACCCATTTCGCCGCAACCAGCGAAGACATAAACAACCTCTCTTATGCGATCACCATCTCGGATGCGGTGCGCGAAGTGTGGCTACCCAAGTTGCGTATCGTGCTCACTAAGTTGCGGGTGCAGTCCGAACTGATGCGCGACAACGCGATGCTCGCTCACACCCACGGCCAGCCCGCGACGCCCACGACGATGGGCAAAGAGTTTGCGGTATTCGTGTACCGCCTTGAGCGCATCCTGACTCGCATTGAGGGCATCAGCTACCTCGGTAAGTTCAGCGGCGCTACCGGCACCTTTGCCGCACACCTCGCGGCTGACCCTGAGCAGAACTGGCCAGCACTCTCGAAGGAGTTCGTGGAGTCCCTGGGCCTCGACTGGAACCCGCTGACCACCCAGATTGAGTCACACGACTGGCAAGTGGAGCTTTACCAGGCCACCAGCCACGCCAACCGGGTGCTGCACAATCTCTGCACCGACGTGTGGTCGTACATTTCGATGGGCTACTTCCGCCAGATTCCGCAGGCGGGCGCTACCGGCTCATCGACGATGCCGCACAAGATCAACCCGATCCGTTTCGAGAACGCCGAAGCCAACCTCGAGCTCTCCAGCGCGCTGCTCGAGTCGCTCGCCCAGACCCTCGTAACCTCACGGCTACAGCGCGACCTCACCGACTCCACCACCCAGCGCAATGTGGGTGTCGCCTTCGGGCACTCGCTGCTCGCCCTCGACAACATCGAGCGCGGCCTGCGCGAAATCGCCCTTGACCCTGTCGCTCTCAATGCCGACCTCGATCGCAATTGGGAGATCCTGGGCGAAGCCATCCAGACGGTCATCCGTGCTGAAGTTACCGCTGGCCGTAGCACCATCAGTGATCCGTACGCGCTCCTCAAGGGACTCACGCGGGGCAGGCGCATCAACCCAACCGATCTCAGCGAATTCATCGCTGGACTTGACATTGGTGCGGATGCCAAAGCTCGACTGCAGGCGCTGACGCCAGCCACCTATGTTGGGCTTGCCAGCTCGCTCGTCGACTATCTGGGCGACAGCAAGTAGCTCAGACTGTCGCAAGTGCGCGGCAACATTTCGCTCTGCACACGGTCGGTCTCCTCAGGAGGCCGGCCTTCTGTGTTGATGGGCGCCGGCAAATTAGTGCGCCGACTCTCATCGGACGGCGGGCGAGTGCTGTGCCTTTCCCCGCCCCTTCAATGTGGAAATTCAGGAAGATGCGGCGACGCGAGACATCCGATCCCAATAATCCGGCCAGTTTCGTTCATCATGAGCCCAAGCCGCAAACGCTTTTCCTGAGTTTCCGTGGGCGCAGCGGCGTTATCGCGACGCTCGCCGAGCAACTGCAGACGGCGTGGCATCTGCCCTCTGTGCTTGGCCACCCCTGCGATCAGCCGCAGTACAACGGGTAGGCCGACCTGTTAACCAGGGAAAGCAAACGCAACTGCGTCACGACGCGGTCGAGGCGAAAGCAGCTCTTTTGCGAACTTCCGTGCGGACGCGACTAGTGCCCCGCGTCGCGGTCCTGCTCATCCATATCAAGCAGTTCGTTCTTGTCTGGACGTATCGCGAGCACGAGCATCGCGATCACGACGAGGGAGACTATGAAGGCGACTCCGGCAAAGATGAGGCCGATAATCCACTCGCGGGTCGACATGAAGACCACGAGGCCGGTGAATATCCCAAAGATTGCGGAAAGACCGAGCATCTCAGCGGGGCGTGTGCGGTCACGCTTATTGGGGGAAACCACCTAATCCTCTTTCTGTTGCACGGCTGCGGCGACCGAGTCGTGATCTTTGTTGCTCCACTTGAGTGAGAATGCGGCAATCACTAAGTACACCCCAAGGATGGCCCAATAAGCTCCGAGTAACCCGACTACCACAATGGATGCCGTCAATTCACGGTCAATTCCGTCGGGCCCGGTATATGGCTGGCTAAATCCTGGGGGCACAAGCAGCACGATAATGGCGAGTAGTGCGGTGAGGGAGCCAACGAACACCCAGTCACGCGAAGACGCATCGCGGCCGCGGCTGCGGAGGCCGAGGTATAGCTCGATAAATCCGGTGATTGCCGCAAACGCTGTCAACAGGAATACGAGGTAGGCCTGCCCGCCACCGGTGGCGACGAATGCGGCGATCGCGGTTGCAACGGTGACGACACCCTGCGTGATCCACAGGTTGCGTGACACGCCACGATGCGCAGAGAGCACACTGGCTGTCAGAAGTACTGCGCCGGCGACGAGCGTGAAGCTGGCAAGCGTGACAAGCCCGAGCCGAGCGGAATGATCGGCGGAGAAAGTGATCACGACGGCTAGGACAAAAGCCGGAATTGCTCTGGCTAACGGCACGTACCACGCAGTGGATGTCGGCAGCGGCTGGGCGTGAGCACTAGTCAAGCGATCGCCTTCTTTCTGAACGTGCGGTTGCCTCTAGTCTAAGCCGCTTCGCGTGGCTCGCAGACGGGCCTCTGCCAGCCGTGTGAGGCGACTGCCCTGACTGTCAATCCCCTACGAACCCGGTGGTAGGTCAACGAAGCGCGAGAAGTGTCCGTGGAAGCCGACGGTGACCGTGCGGGTTGGTCCGTTTCGGTGTTTGGCAATAATTAGGTCAGCTTCGCCAGCCCGAGGGCTGTCTGCTTCATAGGCGCTTTCGCGGTGCAACAGAATGACCATATCGGCGTCTTGCTCGAGTGATCCCGACTCGCGAAGGTCGGAGAGTGCAGGCTTTTTGTCGGCACGCTGTTCAGGTCCACGGTTGAGCTGTGAGATGGCGATGACGGGAACTTCGAGTTCTTTCGCAAGGAGCTTGAGCGCACGCGAGAACTCACTGACCTCTTGCTGACGCGATTCAACCTTTTTGCCGCTTGTCATGAGCTGCAGGTAGTCGATGATGACCATGCGCAGGCCAACCTTCTGTTTGAGTCGACGGCATTTGGCGCGAATCTCAACCAGGGTCATGTTGGGACTGTCGTCAATGTAGAGCGGCGCATCGTTGATGCGTCCGCGTGTCTGAGCGATTGTGGTCCAGTCATTGGCGTGCACTGAACCTTTACGCATGTGTTGCAGGGGAACACTTGATTCTGCTGACAGCAGTCGCATGGCAATTTCGCTTCGACCCATCTCTAGGGAGAATACGATCGACGGCAAATCGTGGTGGATGGATGCTGCACGAGCGAAGTCCAAGCCGAGAGTCGACTTACCGATAGCGGGTCGCGCAGCTAAAATGATGAGCTGACCGGGATGCAATCCGTTGGTGAGTTCATCGAGTTCGGCGAACCCGGTGGGAACACCGATCATCTGCCCGTCGCGGCCACGAGCTGCTTCGATTTCGTCGATCGCGCTTTCGACAGCGGTTGTCAGCGGAACATAATCTTCGGTTTCTACACCGCCGGTCACCGAGTAGATCTCTGCCTGGGCGTTGTTGACGAGGTCAAGAACTTCACCCTCGCTGGCGTATCCCATCTGCACGATTCGGGTTCCGGCTTCAACGAGGCGGCGCAGCACAGCTTTTTCGCTAACTATGTTTGCGTAGAAGCCTGCGTTCGCCGCGGTGGGGACGACACCGGTGAGGGTGTGCAGATACTCCACGCCACCGGCTCGCGATAGTTCACCGGTCTTGGTCAGTTCGTCAGTGACGGCGATCACATCAGTGGGCTCACCGTGGGAGTAAAGCGTCAGTACGGCGTTGAAGATCGTCTCGTGCTTGGGAACATAGAAGTCTGCGCCGCGAACGGTTTCGATGACGTCGGCGACAGCATCTTTGCTGAGAAGCATGCCGCCAATCGCGCTTTGTTCAGCGAGGAGATCGTGAGGGGGTACGCGGTCGCCGCGTGAGCCACCGCGAGATTCGCCCGACTGACGTTCGTCACCGGCGAGACCCAAGTGCGCAATAGACATACGTTTCCTCCTAGTGGGGCAGCCCTAGTTATACGCGCCACCCCCGACACTCAAGCGGGCGCCACACCGGGACCCGCTCCAAGGCTGTTTTAGAATACGAAGCTGAATCAGCAACCCACAACTGGGGCTGTGGATAGGGCTGTGCACAACTCGGGTGAAACGCCGGAAGTATTGTGAGCAAGCTGTGGAAAAAACTGTGGAAACTCACGCAACTATTACACATAAAACAGCTCTGACCGGCATTTTTATAATCCACACACAGTGTGCAAAAACATGTCTAAAGTCCGGCTTGAGGGTTCTGCATCTTTTCGGATTCCTGTGCATAAAGGGCTTGACAAGTCGGCTTAAACCACAAGGACGACGAGCCAATTGGCTCGTCGTCCTTGGAGAACGTCAGTTACTTGCCGGCAACAACCTGAAGGGTGATGGTTGCAACGATGTCATCACGCAGACGGATCGTCGCTTCGTGGTCACCAACAATCTTGATTGCTGTGGGGATCTCTATCTTGCGC
>Ga0307486_1001853_pt1 | contig 15462 bp, 14 predicted proteins | sample CBIW02metaG_FD_203663 | JGI IMG/M metagenome (GOLD analysis project Ga0307486, IMG submission 203663) | Sea-ice brine microbial communities from Beaufort Sea near Barrow, Alaska, United States - CBIW 0.2 | ecosystem: Environmental > Aquatic > Marine > Coastal | place: USA: Alaska | collected... | reverse complement strand
GGTACGGACAAGTCCAACGCAAGGCACGCCCGTGGCGGCCAATGTTCTCGTGAGTCACGAACCAGGATAAACAACCAACACCCACCCCGCCAGCCAGTCCCAGACCAGCCCTACCAAGACTCACAGTGTTCTTGGGGTCCGCACCGAGCCGGTTGCTGCGTGCGATGAGGTCGGTGACCGGTGTGGCGCTCATAGTTGAACTTCCTCGTTCGGTTGCCCTGCGGCAGCGTGCAAGTGACGCCGCGCAAGGAGTGGGGTCGGTTAGCCGTCTGGGGTGACGCCCTTCCTCAGTAAGGCATTGCCATAGACGCGTGTCTCGGTTGTTCGCACGATCAGATTGGCGCGTTCGGCCAACTGGTAGAACGCATAGCGATCGATCGCGCCGACGTCGGCCTCGAGCAGTCCCGAGGCTGCGACCAACTCTTGCTGGACCCCGTTCCACTCCTTGCCAGAGTCCATGAGGACAAACGGCTCCACGTCATCGAATTCGAGAACAGAACAGATCGCTCTGGTCGCGCGCGGGCTGCCTACCGCCACGTCGACGACGCGCTTCCCGACGCGGTAGGCCGGGAAATGAGCGTCGACGATGGCGACGAGGTCGGAGTGCCCCATGCGATCGAGGTGGAGCAAGATCTCTCCGGTCAGGACAGTATCAATTCCCTTGAGCATCGCATTGATCCTCCCGCACTGTTGTTGTGGGCCCTATGCCGTCGGCAGGTTGACGTCGCCACAAAGGTGCACTGCAACGCCCAGTGAGGCGAACGCTGCGGCTTTTGCGAGGAGGGCGCGATCCGCCGAATCCGCATCGTCCGCGTAGGCGACCTGCAGATGGTTCGCTTTGTGTCGCGCCATGAACTGGTCCCGCGATATCCCGGGGGTTACGCCGTGCATGATCGGCCATTCAGGGTTCGTGGCCGCCCACCGGCGTTCCGTCTCCTCTTGTGGCAACTCGATAGCCGTGCCGCGTCCGATGTCGAAGTGCAGGGCACCACCCTCGATGAACAAGCGCGACCACACGTACTCGCCAGGCTTGCAAACACCACGGATGGTACCGCCGCCGAGCGGGAAGTACATGGGCGCCTGACGCCAACTCTCGGCCTCCGCATAACCCGTTGCGAAGTGTGACGGCGGCACGGATCCAGAGATCTCTAGGACCCACACGAAATCGTCGCCATAGGGGTCGCCCCACCGTACGTCGTGGAGGGTCGTGGCGGGATCAAGCCCCATCGCGACCCAGACGCGGTTGGTGATCAGGGCGTCTACTGCGACTCCTTGGTCGACCTCGTTGAAGTGCGGCAGAGCCCGTTCTTCGTAGAGGACGCGGGATCCGTCGCGGCTCTTCACCGGGGGGCGGTCGACGTTGTTAAGCAGACCCTCCGCGAGGTCCGACGCGGGAACGAGATCCTTTAGGCCCTGCTGATACTGGATCCCGATCGCGTCAGCGCCGAAGTCGTCCGCGATACGTAGCGCGGCGATGTACATCTTGAATTGCCAGTGCAGTTGGGCCTCGGTCAACTCGGTCGCTTCGTCGGTGCCGACACGGAAGGTCATGCCCTTCGCATCGAGCCAGGCCTTGATGGCCTTGGCCTCCCCATCGGGGACCTGCAGCATCTCGGCGTACAGGGCACTCTGTGAAAGGCGTTCCTTATAGATGCCAAGCGGGTTAAGCATCTCGTCGTCGATGATCGCGTTGTACATGCCCATGCAACCCTCATCGAAAATGCCGATGATCGCCTTGTCGGACTTGAGCTGGGCCGCGATTGCCGCCCCGACCTCCACCTCTGCGGGCGAGAGCGAGTCGAGTGCCGGAAGGTCGCGCACATGCGATGTGTCATGGACGATGGTGCCTGTCGACAGCCACTGCTCGATGTGTCCGAGCGCCCAGTGGTCGGTGAAGTCGATGCTCCAAATTGTCGAATACGGCTTGCCCATCTTGGTCAACCCGCCGTTCAGGTTGAGCATCCCCACGAGCCCCGGTGCGGTTCCCGCGAAATTGGCCGCGGTCAGAATCGGACCTTGGTGATCACGCAGTCCCGCAAGGACGTGGTGGCTGTACTGCCAGACTGCTTCGGCGACGACCAGAGGGGCGGTCTCAGGGATTCCCTTGAACACCTCGAGTCCGGCCACTTGGCTGGAAATGAAGCCGTGTCCGACTTCAGAGTCCTCGGCGTGCGCGCGCTTGAGTTTCCACCCAAATCGGTCAAATGCCGCTGTCAGTGCAATCTCGAGTTCCTGCTGCGGGCCCCATCCCGATCGGTTCGCTGCGTGGCGTAGATCGCCGCTCGCGATGAGGTATGCGGTCTTGGGCTCAGGTGCGGGCCTCGCGGCAACCTTGGGCACGTTATATGTATTCATACTGGTTGACCCCTTTGTCGAAGTGAATAAGTACGATACTATCAGGAATCGATTTCTTGCGCCTAAGATCTGCAATAACGACCTGGTCGCCACCATGGGTCCTGGTCATCCCACCGGAGGAGCGTGTCGCGATTGGTCAAGATCGTCGACGTTGCTCGTGCCGCCGGGGTCTCACCAGCGACGGTGTCTCGCGCGCTCAACGACTATCCGACGGTCGGTCCGGAGTATGTGAAACGGGTGCGCGCGGCGGCGGCCCAACTCGGATATCGGCCCAACAGCGTCGCCCGGAACCTCCGCCGGCAGCAGACCGACTTAATCACCCTCATCATTCCGGACGTCAGCAACTTCTTCTGCACCCTCATCACGAGGGGCGTCGAGGACGTCGCTTGCGAAGCTGGCATCTCGGTGTTGCTGTGCAACTCCGACGAGGATCGAGCTAAGGAAGCGAAGTACCTCGCCGTCGCGGAGCAGGAGAGGGTGGCAGGCGTCATTCTCTCTCCGCACGACGAGAGTGCAGACATTTCGCTCCTCGAAGCAGCGGGGATTCCAATTGTCGCAGTCGACCGCCCTCTCGGCGCTCGCATCGACTATGTGGCCAGCGATTCCTTTGCCGGCGCGGTCATCGCGACCCAACATCTTCTCGACCAGGGATGGCAACGACCCGGCTGTTGCGGTGGCCCGGAGGACATCGAGACCGCCCAGCGTCGCGTTGCTGGATACCGAGCTGCGCTCAAGGATTCGGGCATCGAGGCCCGGGTCGCGTTTGGGGAGTATGACCAGGAAGGCGGCGCTCGGGCGGCCGGCGCTTTGCTTGATCGCGACGACCCGCCGGACGCGCTCCTCGTGTCCAACGAGCGGATGGCGTTTGGTGTCCTTTCCGAACTCAGCACACGGGGAATCCGACCGGGTATCGACATCGGCGTCCTGACGTTCGACGACACGCCATGGGCGCCGTTGATGGATCCGCCGATGACTGTCATCGAGCAACCCGCGTACGAGATCGGCGCGCGCGCGGCACGAATCCTCATTGACCGCATACGCAATGGGCCGGACTTCGAGGCACAGCATGTCGAGCTTCCGACCCGCCTGATCGCCCGACGAAGTTCCTTGCGCCCCAAGTCGGACGGCGGAACCTCTCACCCCGTCCCTTGACAAGGCGACCGCCACCTAGGTAAGTTCCGAGGAATCGATTTCTAATCGTTACCTTCTGAGGTCACGTGCATCAACTGTCGCCAGTAGTCTAGTGACGATCCGTATTTTCCTGTAGTCCGGTTACCACTCAATGAGGAGTGACAGATGGCGACTGATTCGACCGCGCAGGGTCCACCGTCTTTGTTGCGGATTCGCGGGGCTCTGAAGAGTTTTCCGGGTGTCCGAGCGTTGAACGATGTTGACCTCACACTGGGATACAACGAGGTTCTTGGCTTGGTCGGCGAGAACGGCGCGGGTAAGTCGACGCTCATGAAGTTGCTGTCCGGTATCTACCAGCCTGACGGCGGCGAATTCTTCCTTGAGGAACGCCCGTTTGAGCCGATGTCCCCCAGGCACTCGCAGGAGTTGGGCATCAGCATCATCCACCAAGAGCTCAACCTCATGCCGGACCTCACCGTCGCCCAGAACATCTTCATCGGTCGGGAACCGCATCGGTTCGGTGTGCAGTCCGACAAGCGCCTCAACGCGATGACGACCGAATTGCTCGACCGTTTGGGATTGGCCCTCGACCCCACCTTGCTCATCAGCGAGCTTTCTGTCGCCCAACAGCAGATGGCCGAGATTGCCAAGGCACTGAGTTACGAAGCCCGGGTCCTCATCATGGACGAGCCAACTGCAGCCCTGAACGACAACGAGGTGGATACCCTCTTCGGAATCGTTCGGCGCTTCGTGAGCCCGACGACCGGCGTCATCTACATTTCCCACCGGATACAGGAGCTGTCGCGGATTGTTGACCGCGTCACGGTGTTGCGCGACGGTGAAAACGTCGGCGAGCGGAATATGGCAGAGACGACCGATGGCGAGATCATCTCCATGATGGTAGGCCGCAAACTCACCGGCAAGGAGCGTCCGCCCGCGGTCAAGAATCAGGGCAAAATCGTTCTGGCCGTGAAGGGATTGAGCACCGCCAAGCTTCTTCGCGATGTGACCTTCGAAGCGCGCGCCGGCGAGATCCTCGGGTTCGCCGGACTCATGGGCGCGGGCCGTACGGAACTCGCGCGGGCGATCGTCGGTGCGGATCCGAAAACCTCGGGCACGATTTCTGTGCATGGCTCGGAGGTAACTATCAATTCCCCCGCGGACGCGTCCCGGCTCGGGATCGGATACCTCTCGGAGGACAGGAAGAAGTTAGGAGTTCTCGTTGAACGCAATGTCCGCGAGAACATCGCCTTGCCCTCGCTCGCATCCTTCGTTCGCGGCCTGACGGTGAACACCGCCTTGATGGATGTCGCCGCGCATAGATACATCGACAACCTTCGCATCAAGACTCCGTCGACGACCCAGGATCTAGGCAATCTGTCTGGCGGAAATCAACAGAAGGTAGCGATCGCCAAGTGGTTGCTTCGCGACTGCGACGTACTGATCTTCGACGAGCCGACCCGCGGTATCGACGTCGGCGCTAAGGAGGAGATCTATGCCCTCCTCAATGAACTCGTGTCAGAGGGAAAGGCGATCATCGCAATTTCTTCCGAACTGCCCGAGGTGCTGCGCATTGCCCATCGCATCGCCGTGATGAGCGACGGCAGGCTGACCACCATCATTCCGAACTCGGAAGCCACACAGGAGAAACTTATGGAATACGCAACCAACGCAACCACTGAAGCGGCAACAGCATGAGTAACGCCAAGAAGTCAGTCGCGCCGGTCGCGGATGCGTCGGTGGGGGCGCGCGACACGGGAAAGTTGAGCCACCGATTCCAGGGGTCGATCCAGCAGGTGCTGGCGTTCGCAAGCCTCCTCCTGATCGTGGTGATCTTTTCGGTCCTCAGCCCGCACTTCTTGACGGCGAACAACGTCACGAGCATCTTGACTGCGGCTACCGTCACCGGACTTCTTGCCCTCGGTACGACCTTCGTGATCATTACCGGAGGCATCGACCTCTCGATCGGCACCGGAATGGTCCTGTGCGGCGTGATGGCCGGGGTGTTCCTGACCTACTGGGGTTGGCCGATCTGGGCGGGGGTCATTTTCACGCTCCTCGTCGGGGCTCTGATTGGTTTCACCAACGGCTTCAGCGTCTCAATCCTTGGGATTCCGCCGTTCATCGCGACCCTCAGCATGATGCTGATCACCACGGGTCTCGCGCTCGTCATCTCGGGCACCGCGCCGATCTACTTCAACGACACACCGGATTTCCAGAAGATCATGAACCTCACGATCATTCCGGGAACTCGATTTTCCATGGGCGTCCTCATCTTCATTCTGATGATGCCGGTCGCCGCCTTCATCCTTTCGAAGACGATCCTTGGTCGCTATACATTTGCCATCGGGAGTAACGAGGCCGCTACAGCCCTCTCCGGCGTCAACGTCCGCAAATGGAAACTCGCGATCTACACGCTGTCCGGCGTCTTCGTCGGACTCGCAGGAATCCTGTCTGCCTCGCGTCTCAGTTCGGCGCAGCCCACAGGAGGGCTAGGCCTCGAACTTCAAGCCATTGCCGCCGTGGTCATCGGAGGCACGTCACTGGCGGGCGGCAAGGGCTCAATCATAGGGACCGTCATCGGCTCCCTCATTATGGCCGTCCTGACCAACGGCCTACGAATAGTTTCGGTCCCGCAAGAGTGGCAGTCCGTCTTCATTGGGATCGTAATCCTGGTCGCCGTATACCTCGACATGCTGCGAAGGAGGCGTGCAGCTGCGAGATAAGGCAGCCGCGGAGCAAGACATGACCCAAGTACCCAACCACCCCCGTCCCCTAGGAGGAGACATGAATAGCAGGACAAAGATTGCAACCGCCGCTGGCGGTCTCGCAGCGCTCATGATCGCGTTGTCGGGATGCTCGTCTGCGAGCGAGACGCCTGCTTCGTCGACGTCGTCGACGTCGGACGCGCCTGTGGACACGCCTGCGGAGAAGCCGTACGTCGCGCTTATCTCGAAGGGCTTCCAGCAGCAGTTCTGGCAGATCGTGCAGACCGGTGCCGAACAGGCCGCTGAAGAGTTCAACGTTGACATTACATTCGAGGGCCCCGACTCCGAGGCAAACGTCGACCAACAGATTCAGCAGTTGCAGGCCGCGCTCGACAAGTCACCGGATGCAATCGGGTTCGCCGCGCTCGACTCTCAGGCTGCTAGCCCCCTGTTGCAGCAGGCGGACGACCAGGGCATCCCGGTCATCGCGTTTGACTCGGGCGTCGACAGCGACATTCCGCTGACAACGGCGACGACCGACAACAAGGCTGCGGCGGCCGAAGCGGCCAAGCAAATGGCCGACGCCATCGGCAACGAGGGTGAAGTGGCACTCGTCGTTCACGACCAGACGAGCATCACGGGCACGGACCGTCGCGACGGCTTCCTGGAGTACATGGAGGCCAACGAGCCCAACATCACCATCGTCGATGTGCAGTACGGCGGTGGCGACCAAGCAGAGTCGGCCGACCTCGCCAAGGCGATCATCGCGTCGAACCCTAACCTCAAGGGCATATTCGGATCGAACGAGGGTTCGGCCATCGGCGTCGTTCAGGCCGTCAAGGAACTCGGCCTGCCCGACGGGCAGCTGGTCATCATCGGATTCGACTCCGGCCTGGCTCAGACCGACGCGATCCGTAGCGGTCTCATGTACGGTGCGATCACGCAGAACCCCATCGGGATCGGATACGAGACCGTCAAGGCTGCGGTTGCCGCGCTGAACGGCGAGACCTTGCCGTTGGTGATCGACACCGGCTACTTCTACTACGACAGCACCAACATCGACGATCCCGAGATCGCCGCGGTGCTCTACGAGTAGTAAGCAGTCTTCACTTCCATCGTGTGCGTGAACGAGAAGCGACCGCACACGGGGCGAACCCGGGATCGGTGCATGAATGGCCGGTTCCGGGTTCGTCGTGCGGAGCGTTCATTTCACATGCTGCGTGGTCATGGATCTCACCGAGAGGAATAACCGTGTCCACGACTGATCGGATTCGCGTATATGCAGCGATCGACTTGGGTGCGAGTAGCGGTCGCGTGATTGCGGGCGTTGTGGCGAACGGGAAGCTCGACGTTGTCGAAGTTGCACGATTCCCGACCCGGCACGACGACGACGGCACGTACCTCAGGTGGGACATTGTCAGCACCTTCGAAGAGACGGTGGCCGGCCTCAGCAAGGTGCAAGAGATCTGTCGCGAACGCCGGGCCGAATTCGCCGGAATCGGCGTTGAGTCGTGGGGCGTCGACTACGGTTTCCTGTCCGACGGAGCGGCGAAGCTCGACGACGTGCGGCACCACCGCAAGGCCGGAGTGCCTGACGACGTTTACGCCGCGTTTGCGAGGCAGCCGTCGGAACGCTATTCGGCCACGGGCGTGCTCGACCAGTCGATCAACACCGTGGTCCAGTTGGCGGCCCGTGGGGCAGATGGGTCCGTGCCCGAGGAATCCGTGGTGCTCTTCATCCCCGATCTCTGGGTCTACTTGTTGTCGGGATCGATCGGCACTGACCCGACGATCGCCTCGACGAGCCAGATCCTCGACGTTCACACATGTGACTGGTCGGAGACTCTTCTCGCGGAGCTCGGATCGAAAGCGCCGGCGATGCCTCCGGTCAAGCCGTCGGGAAGTCGCGCTGGTGCCACGACGTCCGAAGTCACCGAACGGATTGGGGCTACCGAGGCGGTACCGGTGTTCCGTGTGGCCGGACACGACACGGCGAGCGCCTTCGGATTCGCGCGTCCATCACGACGCGGCGAGCGCGCCACGGGCCTGGTGTCGAGCGGCACTTGGTCAGTTGCCGGCATTGCCGTCGAGCGACCCGTCACCACCGACGAGGCCCGGGAGGCTGGCTTCACTTTCGAACGCGCGTTGCGTGGCTTCCTCATGGTCCGCAACCTCAACGGGATGTGGTTGCTCCAGGAGTCGCTTCGCACGTGGGCGGACGAGGACGGTCGACCCGTCGATCTAGAGGCTCTCATCCGGGAGGCGAACGAGGTGGCTGGCAACGTGCATGCGTTCGACCCAGCGGACCACCGACTCCTCCTACCGGGACACATGCCGGATCGGATCCGGATGCTGTGCCGCGAAGCCGGTCGACCAGAGCCGGAAACCCGCGTTGAGGTGGTACGCGCGATCTTTGAGAGCCTCGCGAGGGAATACGTCTCGGCGGTCCGGACTGCTGGCCGACTCTCGGGAACCGACATCGACGGCATGCACATCGTCGGCGGCGGATCGCGCAACGCGCTGCTGTGCCAGTTGACGGCGCAACTCAGCGGATTGCCCGTACTCGCGGGACCTACTGAGTGCACTGCCATCGGCAACCTCGCCGCACAGATGTGGGCGAGCGGCATCGTCGAATCTATCGACGCCGCATACGACCTGGTCGATCCCGCGATCTGGACCCCCACCACTTACTATCCGACTGAAACCGAAAGCACGGTGACCTCGTGACCTCCTACCCCGATCCCGACGTATTGAACGACATCATCGAACTCTCGCGGTGGGTCGGAGAACCGTCGCGCGACCTGGTCTTGCTCGCCGAAGGGAACACCTCAATCAAGGTGGGCGGTGGGCTCCTCGTCAAGGCTTCCGGGGCGTCACTCGAAAACGCTCGGGACAGCGACTTCGTCGACGTGGAGCGCGCGCCGCTCGAGTCGATGATCGAAGCAGGGACCGCCAACGACACCGAGACTGCAGAAACCATGCGCGCGGCCGCCCGGTGGGGTGAACGACGTCCCTCCGTCGAGACCCTCCTCCACGTGGTCTGTCAACAGTATGAAACCGTCTCGACCGTGATCCATACCCACCCCGTCGTCGTGAACTCCCTGCTGTGCTCCTCGCGCGCCGACGAATTAGTCCGTGGATCCTACTTTCCGGACCAAATCGTCACGCTCGGGCGACACAATCTCCTGATCCCCTACGTCGACCCAGGGCTCAAACTCGCCCACGTCGCGCTCGGCATGGTGCGCGATCACGTCAGCGAGCATGGAGCGGTTCCCAAGGTCATCTACCTCGCGAACCATGGCATGTTCGCGCTTGGGGGTAGCACGGCCGAGGCGAAGCAGATCACGCTCATGGCAGTCAAGACAGCGAAAGTCGTGCTCGGTGCTCTTTCGGTAGGGGATCCTGTGCCGTTGAGCGAGCAAAACGTGGACCGGATTCATACCCGGCCGGACGAGATCTTCCGCCGAGCGTTGCTCGCGGGCGGGGACGATGCATAGGCGAAGAGTCTGAGGGCTACCGCAATCAAGAATTGTCGTCCTGCGGCGGAAACCGGCGCTCAATCCGGCTCTTCACAATTGAGGGTGTGCTGAGCGGGTCGGGAGTGGTTGGGGGTGGGGGTCGAGGTTCCCCAGGATGGAAGTTCTGACACTGACCATCTGGAGGACCTCGACTTGTTCCACGTTACCTTCGGTGTGCCCGGCCTGACCACGTTCTGCCGCCTTGACGAGCTCGGGCTCGTGGCTGTGGGCCAACGCCTGCGACCAGATCGGGCGGTGCTTGAGTGCCGCGTCACTGATGCCGACGACGGGTGTCGGTCCTGTGGTGGCCAGGGTCGCCCTTTGGGCACCGACTCCCGCACACTCGCTCATGAACCGTTCGGGGGCAGGCCGACGACGCTGCTGGTGCGGGTGCGCCGCTACCGGTGCACCGCGTGTGCACGCTTCTGGTCGCAAGACACGTCCGCGGCCGCCGAGCCGCGTGCGAAGGTCTCCCGTAGCGGGCTGGCGTGGGCGTTGCGCGCCCTCGTCGTGGACCACCTGTCCATCTCCCGTGTCGCAGCCGGGCTGGGGGTGGCGTGGAACACTGCGAACGACGCGGTCCTGACCGAAGGGCACCGGCGGCTCATCAACGATCCGGCACGCTTCGACGGTGTCGCGGTCTTGGGTGTCGATGAGCACGTGTGGCGTCACACTAGGCACGGCGGCAAGTACGTCACGGTCATCATCGACCTCACCCCCGTGCGTGACGGCACGGGACCAGCACGGTTGCTCGACATGGTGCCAGGACGCTCGAAACAGGTTTTCAAGACCTGGCTGGCTGAGCGACCCCCGCAGTGGAGCGAAGGGATTGAGACCGTGGCGATGGATGGCTTCACGGGCTTCAAGACCGCCACCACCGAGGAACTTCCGCAGGCAGTGGCCGTGATGGACCCCTTCCACGTGGTCCGCCTCGCCGGTGATGCCCTCGACCAATGCCGCAGGCGCATCCAACAGCAACTGACCGGCCACCGCGGGCGCGCTGGCGACCCGCTCTACACCTCGAGGAGGACACTCCACACCGGGGCCGGGCTACTCACAGACCGCCAATGGGTCAGGATCGAGCGCCTATTCACCAGCGACGAGCACGTCGAGATCGAAGCAACGTGGGCCATCTACCAACGCATGATCACCGCCTACCGCAACCCCGACCGCAGCGCGGCAGGACACGACCTCGCCGCACTGATCGAGTCCTTACGCACCGGCGTGCCCACTGCCCTGGTCGAACTACGCAAACTCGGCCGCACACTCAACGCTCGCGCCCACGACATCCTGGCGTACTTCGACCGCCCGGGAACCTCCAACGGCCCCACAGAAGCCATCAATGGACGCCTCGAACACCTCCGCGGCTCAGCACTGGGCTTCCGCAACCAGACCATCCTGCATCCACCGAGCCGAGGCCGTCACGTCCCTCAAAGAGCCAGACCAACCGGTCCACAAAATCCATAGTGAAGAGCCACTTAATGTGTGCCCTCTCGATGGCCTCGCGGGGGATAGGTGCCGTGAGGGCTTGGCGTGCCAGGCGGGCTAGCTGCTCCTGGAAGCCTAGGTCACGAGTGAGCGCAGCCTTCGCCGGGCTCGTGGGCGAGCGGGCAATACCTTCGTCGCTCTTGGTGGCCGCGAGTGCATCCCGCAGGGCCTGGCTTGGGTTCGGTGCGCGCCAGATCGGCAAGTGTTCGCTCGATAGTAGTGACCGGCATGCTGCGAGCAATGGTGATGTCGGACCGCGGGACATCCGCACGGTGAACAATGACATCGCTTCGCCGGCTTTGTTTACGGACGGGAGCGGTCATCTCGGGACGGTCCGCGTACATGTTTCCTATGCCGTGGACTGCGGCGGCGCTGCGATACGAGACAACGATGGGGTGGCCGAGGTCGGCTGCGCGCTCGGCGGCGTCGCGAGTGGGATCGGCGGCGACCAACATAACCTGGTCGATGTACTTGTGCGCGGTAGGAATCTCGGCGATGGACACGTCGAAGTCGTAGTTATCAATGCCGACCAAGTCAGGAATCATGCCCCGCTCAGCTTCCTGGGCGGAGATGGCGCGCTTCCTTGAAATACAGACTTCCTTTCTCGGTGTCAGAGTGATAAGCGCGCCTACGTCGATCAGTGGCACAGTAGTCCCATGGCTAAACCTACAGACGAAGCCCGGCTGGCAGTATTGATCGATGCTGACAATGCGAGCGCGCAGCACGTTGAGCGGCTGTTGGTCGAGATTGCGAAGTACGGCACGGCGACGGTTCGCAGGGCCTACGGCGACTGGACGTCGACCCAACTAGCCAAGTGGAAGCCGGAACTACTCGAGCACTCGGTGCAACCCATCCAGCAGTTCGCCTACACGACCGGCAAGAACTCCACCGACAGCGCGCTGATCATCGATGCGATGGACCTGCTCCACGGAGGCACGGTGGACGGCTTCTGTCTGGTGTCGAGCGACAGCGACTTCACGCGGCTGGCCGCGCGGATCCGCGAGCAGGGCCTGATGGCCTACGGCTTTGGCCAGCGGAAGACGCCCAAGCCGTTCGTGGCGGCATGCACCAAGTTTGTGTACGTGGAGAACCTGGCTGGCGAGGATGTCACTACGAAGCAGAAGACCACTCCTCAGGCAACGGCAACCGCGGCAAAGGCGAAGCCCTCGCTCAAGGGTGACGCGAAGTTCGACACGCTCTTATCCGAGGCGGTCGATGCCGCGGCCGATGATGACGGCTGGGCTCATCTGGCAACGGTGGGCTCTAAGCTTTCGAAGCTTGCGTCGGACTTCGACTCCCGTTCGTGGGGCTACGCCAAGCTCACGGACCTCCTCAAGGCGCACCCTGGCTACGACGTGGAGTCACGCTCACCGGGAGATGGCAAGCAGAAGGTGTCGGTGGTGCGGCGCAAGCCGAGCAAGTAAAGGTCGGTGGCGCTCGGCGCAAAGTCCCGAGGGGTTCCGTACGGCGTGAAACGACCGCAGCGTGCCCAAGGCCGGGGCCTAGGACACGCTGCGTCGAGGGGAGAGGGCGGTTTAGCGGAACCAGTTCCCACCGTTCACGTCCAGCACGATGCCGGTGACGAACGACGCCGCGGGGGAGGCGAGGTAGGCCACCGCCTCGGCGACGTCGTCCGGCACGCCGGGACGGCCCACGGGAATCCCCGCAATGGCCGCCTTTTGGCCGGCCTCCGGGGTGAAGGTCGCGTGGAACGGGGTGTCGCCAATGAATCCGGGCGCGATGTTGTTCACGGTGATGCCGCGCGCTCCCAGCTCCTTGGCGAGTCCGCGGGTGAAGCCCTCGAGCGCGGCCTTGGCTGCGGCGTAGGCCACGGCGCCGGGGCCGCCGCCGTTCTCCGCCGCCTGCGAGCCGATCGACACGACGCGACCGCCGTCGGGCATCTGCTGCAGCACGGCACGCGTGACGCGGAACGTGCTGGTGAGGTTGACGTCGACCACCGCGAACCAGTGCTCGTCCGTCATCTCCGCGAGCTGCTGGCGCCCCACGAGGCCGCCCGCGTTATTGACCAGCAGGTCGATGGGTCCACCGAGCGCCTCGGCGGCGGCCGCGACGACCGTGTCCACCTGGCGCTGGTCGGTCGCGTCGAGTGCGAAGGCCGCGGACTTGCGCCCGAGTGCCTCGATATCCGCGGCCACGGGGCCGCCGTCGTTCGAGCGGTAGGTGAGCGCAACATCGGCGCCCGCCTTTGCCAGGGCAATAGCGGTGGCACGGCCGATGCCGGTGCCGCCTCCGGTGACGAGGGCGCGTTTTCCTGCCAAAGAGTTTGTCATGACTACCTCCATAGGTATGTGGTGTGTTGGGGGATGAGTGGGTTAGCGGTCGACGCGGGCGCCGCCGCCGCCGGCCAGCTTGAGGACCTCGGCTTTGGTGACCATGGTGGTGTCGCCGGGGGTGGTCATCGCGAGCGCGCCGTGGGCGGCCCCGTATTCGAGCGCGGTCGCCAGCGGCTGACCGTCGAGCAGGCCGTAGATCAGGCCGGAGGCGAACGAGTCGCCGCCGCCCACGCGGTCCATGATCTCGAGGCGCTCGCGGTGCGTGGACTGGACCAGTCCGGTCTCGCGCGACCAGGCGAGCGCGCCCCAGTCGTTGATGGTGGCGGTGTGGACCGTGCGCATGGTGGTGCCGATGACCTGGAAGTTGGGGAACGCCTCCGCGGCGGTGTGGATCATCTTGGCGAAGCCGTCGACGGCGAGCGAGGACAGGTCCTCGTCCACGCCCTCGATCTCGAAGCCGAGACTCGCGGTGAAGTCCTCCTCGTTGCCGATCATGACGTCCACGTACGGCGCGATGGCCCGGTTGACCTCCTGCGCCTTGGCCTGGCCGCCAATCGACTTCCACAGCGAGGGGCGAAAGTTGAGGTCGTAGGACACGATGGTGCCGTGCTTGTGCGCGGCGGTGACGGCCTCGAGTACCGTGTCCGCGGACACGGCCGACAGCGCAGCGAAGATTCCGCCCGTGTGCAGCCAGCGCACACCCAGCTCACCGAACAGGTGGTCCCAGTCCACGTTGCCGGGCGACATTTGCGACGCCGCCGTCAGCCCGCGGTCCGAGACGCCCACAGCGCCGCGCACGCCAAAGCCGCGCTCGGTGAAGTTGAGTCCGTTGCGGACCTCGCGGCCGATGCCGTCGTAGTCCACCCACTGGATGAAGTCGGTGTCGACACCGCCCTGCATGATGAGGTCCTCGACCAGGCGGCCGATCTCGTTGTCCGCCAACGCCGTCACCACCGCGGTGCGCAGGCCGAACGCGCGTCGCAGCCCGCGGGTCACGTTGTACTCGCCGCCGCCCTCCCACGCCCGGAACGACCGCGCCGTGCGGATGCGCCCCTCGCCGGGATCGAGGCGCAGCATGACCTCGCCGAGCGAGACCGCGTCGTAGCGGCACTCGGAAGCGGGACGAATGGAAAGGCTCATTTTAACTCCTGGTAGGTCTCTGGTAGCGGGGGCGGCCGGTCAGGCCGTGAGCAGTGCGACGGCTGCGGCCGTCAGGCGCGTGATTTCCGCGAAGTTGCGGTCGCGAACCGTGGCGCGCGGCACCATCCACGAGCCGCCCACTGCTACGACCGCGGGAATCGCGAGGTAGTCGTGAAGGTTCTTGGGCCCCACCCCGCCGGTGGGCACGAACTGCACTCCCACAAAAGGCGCCGACAGTGCGGCGATCGCGGGCGCCCCGCCGGACGTTCCCGCGGGGAAAAACTTCACGGTCGTGAGGCCCAACTCGAGCGCTGCCTGCACCTCGGTGGCCGTGACGGCGCCCGGCAGCGCGAGCACGCCGTGCTCCTGGCATCGTTCCACCACGGCCAGGCTCAGCCCGGGGGAGACGATGTAGCTGGCGCCCGCCGCGACGGCGAGGTCCACCTGCGCGGGGGTCAGCACTGTCCCCGCGCCCACGAGCATGTCCCCGCGGGCGCTCATCGCACGGATCGACTCCTCCGCGGCGTCGGTGCGAAACGTCACCTCCGCGACAGGGAGGCCGCCGGCGACCAGGGCGGCGGCCAACGGGTCGGCATCGGCGGCATCGTCGAGGACCACCACGGGCACGAGCCGTGCGGCGCCGAGCTGGGCGAGTGTGTTCATTTTCGAGCTCCTTGGTTGGCGTGGAGGAAAGACGGAGGCATCATCGAGCGAGCCAGCCACCGTCGACGGCCAGGATTTGGCCATGGATATACGCCGATGCTGGGGAGGCCAGGAAGACCACGACATTGCCGATGTCCTCGGGCTGGCCCCAGCGCCCGGCGGGGA
>Ga0307486_1001851_pt1 | contig 15474 bp, 14 predicted proteins | sample CBIW02metaG_FD_203663 | JGI IMG/M metagenome (GOLD analysis project Ga0307486, IMG submission 203663) | Sea-ice brine microbial communities from Beaufort Sea near Barrow, Alaska, United States - CBIW 0.2 | ecosystem: Environmental > Aquatic > Marine > Coastal | place: USA: Alaska | collected... | reverse complement strand
ATGCACCCCGACGTTCCCCTCGTCGTCAGTGAGGTCAACCCCGAAGCCATCAAGCAGGCCGTCAAGGGCATCATCGCCAACCCGAACTGCACGACCATGGCGGCTATGCCCGTGCTGAAGGTGTTGCACGACGAAGCCGGCCTCAAGCGGCTCATCGTCAGCACCTACCAGGCGGTCTCCGGCAGCGGTCTGGCCGGCGCGTTTGAACTGGCCAGTCAGGTGCGTGTCGCGGCGCAGGATGAGAACCTGTTCCAGCTCGTGCACGACGGCAGCGCGGTCACCCTGCCCGAGCCCACCATCTACGCTCGTCCGATCGCGTTCGATGTCATTCCACTGGCCGGTTCCATCGTCGACGACGGCGAATTCGAAACCGACGAAGAGAAGAAGCTGCGCAACGAGAGCCGCAAAATTCTCGGTTTGCCCGAGCTGCTGGTCTCCGGAACCTGCGTGCGAGTGCCGGTGTTCACCGGTCACTCCCTCTCGATCAACGCCGAGTTCGAGAACCCGATCAGTGTCGCCCGCGCCCAGGAGCTGCTCAAGCACGCTCCCGGTGTCGAGTTGACCGACATTCCCACGCCGCTGCAGGCAGCGGGGCAGGACGCAAGCTTCGTCGGTCGCATCCGACAAGACGAAGGCGTAGCGGATGGCCGCGGCCTGGCCCTCTTCATCAGCAACGACAACCTGCGCAAGGGTGCCGCACTGAACGCCGTGCAGATCGCCGAACTCATCGCTGCCGACCTCATCGTCGCTTAGCGGCGTCGCTTAGCGGCGTCGCTTGACGGCGTCGACCCAAGCGCTGAAGGGTTCCAACGCAGGCGCTGAGGCGGCGCCGCTCCAGTCGTGAACGGCGCCAACCCTCCCGCTGAGCGGCACTGTCTCTACGATCGCAGGGATCTGTCGCCGTGTGTGTCATCGTCGCCTGGTCGCGCCGCAGGAAACCCCCTATTCGCGCCTCAGGAAGCCGCCCCTTCACACTGCATCAGTCGCGTTCCGGAACCAAAAAAGCCGCACGCAGGCCCTCTGAGCTGGACAAGTCGCGTAGGCTTCCATTGTGTGAGCGAAACTGGGGCGTCGGGCGTGTTGCAACGCGTCGCCTTTGGTGTGTTCGTGGCCGTGGGCCTGGTGTTCATTCCCGGCGCATTCGCCATGGTGCTGGCTTATCCTGACGGCAGAGTAGTCCCGGCTGTCTTCGGTATTGTGTGCGTCGCCGCACTCGAAATAGCCTGGATTCGAGTGGGAACGGTGCCGCATCGCACGCCCACGATCAGCCTGGCTGTTCTGGCCGTTCCGGCGCTGGCCCCTGTACTCCCGGGGCCGGCCATTATCGGCGTTGTGATGCTCGGAATTCTGCTGGCGTTGCTGTTGGAGTCCCGTCGGATCGGTGTGTCCGTCTATAGCGCGGGCCTCGCGGGCGTCGGGTGCGTGGTCTACTTCTTCACGGAGTGGCTCCTCGGCCGGTTCGGCGTGGACGCACTTCCGGCGGTGGCCGCAGCTTCCGTCGCCTACGTTGTGTTCGTGTTGGCGCTCGAAATGGTGCGGGTGCGCCTGCTGAATGCCCCCGCCGATAGAGGCGGGCGACCGCTCGTCTCGCCTGTGCGCTTGGGCGTACTGCTGGTCGCCCTCGTCTTTCTTGCCGTGTTCTCGGCCTACTGGGGTCAGAACGGACTGCCGACACCCGGGTCGGGCCGCACACACGTCCAAACCGCCGCCGGCACGCTGCTGGGAACTTTCAGTCTGGCGCTGTTCGTCATCATTCTGCGCCTGGTGCGTGACATGCGGCAGCGGCTGAGAGGGCTCGTCGCGGGCAGCACCGGCATCCTTACCGGCGCAGACAGCCTGGAAACCGTCGAGAGCGTCGCCGAGGCGCTCTGCGAGTGGGCGGCCAGCGCGATTGGCGTGCAGTCGATCGCCGTGCAGGCCAGCCCCGCCAAGGTCGGAGAGATCGGGGTGCAGCTCAAGTTATGGCCGGGCCAGCCACGTTTTCTCGTCGCCCGCCGTGACCCGATGGACGGCACGTTCTCCGGCATCGACCGTCGCGCGCTGCAGGCGCTCGCGGCCGCCGCCGAGCTGGCCGTTGAGGCACGGTCGAACATGGCCGGGCTCAAAGCGCTGGCCAGCACCGATCCGCTCACCGGCCTGCCCAATTACGGCGCCTTCCAGGAGGCGCTCGACACGATCAACAGCACCCGCAGCAGTGCGGAAGCCATCGCGGTGCTCTTTCTCGACCTCGACGGTTTCAAACGCCTGAACGACACCTACGGGCATCAGGCCGGTGACGAGGTGCTCAGGGCCCTCGGTAAGCGCCTGCGCGAGTCGGTGCGTTCCCACGACGTCGTCGCGCGGGTCGGTGGGGACGAATTCGTTATCATTCTCACCCAGCTCGCGACCCTCGCCGACGCCAAAGCCATCGCCGAAAAGGTCCTGGCGACTTCCGCAGCACCGCTCGCCGTCGGCGACGACACCATCCGCCCGAGCCTCAGCATCGGCCTTGCCTTCTCCGTGTCGGTTGAAGCGGATATTGCGTCACTGGTGCACGACGCCGACCACAGCATGCTCGTTGTCAAGAAGAGCCGGCGTCGCGGTGGCGTCGACGGTGAGGCGAGCATCAACGTATCGGGTCATCGCTCCTCGCAGTTCAACGACACCGTTGCACGCGTTATCGACGAGAACGCCCTGGAGCTGGCCTTTCAGCCCATCGTCAGTCTCATCACCGGCCGCATCTGGGCATTTGAGGCGCTGCTGCGCTACGTCGACCCCGAGCTGGGCGCGATCTCACCGCCGTCGCTGATCGAGAAAGCAAAGAGTCTCGGCCGGTTGGATAAGCTGACCCGGCAGGTTGCCGAAAAGGCGATGGCCGCCGCTGCGGAGTTTCGTCTGGTCGAACCCGGCATCATCTGCATGACCGTCAACGTTGAGGCCGGACAGCTGGCACCGGAGCGGCTCGGCGAGTTTGCAGAAGAACTAAACAATCGCTACCCCGAAATCACACTGTGCCTCGAACTCAACGAGCGCTCGGCCGTGCGTGTCTCATCGGAGATTCGTGAGCAGACCAACCGGCTGCGCGACGTCGGAATTCTGATCGCCCTCGATGACTACGGCTCCGAAGATTCCTCCGTCGATTCGCTGGTTCGGGTGCCGATGGACATTCTCAAAATCGACCGCAGCCTGGTCGATGACCTCGACGATATTCGCCAACGTGAAGTTCTCACCGCGCTGCAGGGGTTCGGCGACAAGCTCGAGTACTCGATGATCGTCGAAGGAGTGGAGAGCGCCCACAAGGCCACGCAGCTGGCCCAGCTCGGCATTCGGAGCGCGCAGGGTTTCCATTTCGGTGTACCACAGGACTTCACTGAAACCCTTGATCGCCTCGACGAATTTGGAGCCAAGGCCGTGCTTCCAAGGTCTGCCGTCGCGGCACCGACTTCGGCTGCGACGGTGACGCCCTCATGAGCCGGCGCCGGCGGCCACATCCGGCACGTCACCATCTGATCGAGCGATCCGTTTTTGTCTCGCAGCTGCTGGTCGGGGCGTCGACCCTGCTTCTCGTCGCGGCGTCGGGGATGCTCGACATCAACCCCTTCACCAACCAGCTTTTTCTGGCCGGCATTCTCATCATCTTCCTCACGACCGGGGTAGCGGCCGGGGTGCCCTGGCGGCGCATCGACAAGCGGTGGATCATGCTTCTGCCGATCGTCGATGTGGTGGGGTTGGTGATCGCCCGACAGGGCGAGCCGCGGCTCGGCACAACATTTCTGCTCGTTTTTCCCATCATCTGGCTGTCGACTCACTTCGGCGGCCGTGGCGCCATCGGGGGCGTCGTACTTGCTTCCGGTCTGCTGTGGACAGCCGGCTTGTTGCCGGAGGAGTCGACATCGAGCAGTGAAATCCCGCGACTGGCAATTGTTCCCATCGTGCTGGCCTTCGTCGCCGCCACGACATACATGACCACGAAGCGCACCGATGCGCAACGTGTTCTGCTCACCCAACAGTCCGTTTTGTTTGAGGGGGCTCTGCGTCGGACCCGCCGCGAGGAACGCACCCTCGACGAGATTTTTAACACCGTCGACTTCGGAGTCGTCGGATTCAGCCGCGAGGCCAAGCCGAACTTCATCAACCGGGCCCAACGCGAGATGTTCTCCCGCTTCGGGGTCAGAGACGGTCAACTTTCCTCCGTGGACGTGTACTACGAAGACCAGGTGACCCCGTATGCCGAGCAGGATCGCCCCTTCCAGCGGGCGATGCGCGGTGAGACAGTCGACCATATGACTATCTGGGTGGGAGAGCAGAACAAACAGCAGGCCGCTGTGCTCATCTCTGCCCGGCCCATCTTCGACGAAAACGAGAACTACGACGGCGGTGTCATGGTCATGCGGGAGGTTACTGCCGAGCTGCGAGCGGTCAGCGCCCGCGACGACCTGGTTGCATCCGTTTCTCATGAATTGCGTACCCCGCTGACCTCCATCATGGGATATCTGGAGCTGGCCCTCGATGACGCCGCACTCGATCAGTCGACCCGGCGCATGCTCGAGGTGGCATCGAAGAACTCCGATCGCCTGCTGGCGCTGGTAGCCGATCTGCTCTCCACGGCCGCCGCTACCAAGCATGAACTTGCGATTACCCTGGCACCGTGTGATCTCTCGGTGATAGTCACCGACGCCATCGAGTCGTTGCGGCCGGTCGCGGCCGAGCGCAACATCACGTTTGTGCTGGTGGCACTTCCCACCGTGCGGCTGCAAGCGGATGCCTTCCGCCTGCGCCAGGTCATCGACAACCTATTTTCGAACGCGATCAAGTACAACGCCGCATCCGGTCGCATTGAGGTGACCCTGCTCGATTCCGTCACGCAAATCGAGCTGCGCGTGGCCGATACCGGCCGCGGAATGACGCCCGGTGAGCAGCTGAACCTGTTCGATCGGTTCTACCGCGCCGATTCTGTGCGCGGGTCGAGTATCCACGGCACCGGCCTCGGCTTGAGCATCAGCCGGGATATCTGCCGCCAGCACGGGGGAGACCTGACGCTCGAATCGGCTCCCGGCAAGGGCACCACCGCGATCGCAACGCTGCCGCGCACACTATGAACATCAATCGAGGGGTAAGCGCATGCAGCTGGATACACTGACACTGCTGGTACTGAACGGTGTGGTCGTCGCATTGTGCGGGGTTTCCTTCATTCTGAATACCGCCTTCACTAGAAACGATTCGGTCGGCCGCGTCTGGAGCTTGGGCTTCATCGCCGCAGTCATGGTCACCCTCGCGCACACCGGGTCCGAGGCCGGGCAAATGATCTGGTGGGCCATCGTCGTGGCCAATGTGGCGTTGATCATCGCCGCCGGGTCGCTGTGGGCGGGGCTCCGCCTGAACAGCCAACGCAGCTACGGCTTCTGGGTGATCGCGGCGATCAGCGTTCTCGTATTCGCCGCGACGCTGCTGCACGGAGAATCAGCGGGCCGCTGGGCCGGAGCCGTCGAATTGTGGATCGGGCTTGCCGTGCTGTTGGCGCTCGGCGCTCTCGAAGCGGTGCGCGGTCGGTTACGCCGCAACGTGAACGGACGCATTCTGGCCATCGCCCTGTGGATCGCAGCGCTGGCCGCCGCTGCTCGCGCCGTTGTCTTCACCGTCGACGGTGCGACCGGTGCGGTGTTTCTCACCTATTTCAACACGGCCAACGCCGCCGTGCTCAGCCTGTGCCTCGTCGTGATCATGACCATCGCCGTCTCGGCACTCCGCGCCCAGCAGTCATCGAGCAGCGCCGTCGGCGACCTGACCGACGGCATTCACTCGGCGGCGGGCGTACTGTCGGCCGCCGCGTTTGCACAGGCGGCCGCCGACCACCTGGACCGCGCAAAAAAAACCGAATTCGGACTGGCCCTCATCGGCGCCGATATCGACAACCTGCCGGAGATCAATACAGTCTTCGGCCGGGTCGCCGGCGATGAGGCGATCACCCGGTTCGCGACCAAATTGCGCGAGAGCGCACCGGTGCTCTCGATCGTCGGACACCGGGCCAGCGGCCGGTTCCTGGTGCTCGCCGGTGCCGCGTCGGCATCCGAAGCCCGCGTGTTAGCGGAACGAATTCAGACCGCTCTCGTCGACGAACCGTTGCAGGAGGGCGCGCAAATTCGGCTGACCGCAAGTTTCGGCATCGCCGACACCTTCGACCACGGGTACGACTTGCCTTCGCTCAGCATCGCCGTGAGCGCCGCCATTGATGCCGTCAAGGTCGACGGCGGCAACGACATTGCTGTCGAGCTGGCGGCGATCGGTCGCGTCGAATCTTGATCAGATCTTGAGGTGCCGAGGATTCACATTACGCCTAGATCGGGGGTGTTCTATCAAACTTGCCAGAGTGAACCTCCCGAAGCCTGACGCCACCGCTACGAGCGGATGCCCGGCATAAATCCGCTCGTCGACTCGGCATTATTGCTGCGGCAACACGGCGATCTCGGAGGAGACGAGGGGCCGCGGAACCGGTTCGTGAATGCTTTCCTCGCCCTGTGGCACGATCGAGAGCGCCGCCTGCGCGCTGCGCTGGCCTCGGCCGACATCGAGGAAGCCAACATCGTTCTGCTGAGCATTCGTTCGAGCACCCGGGCGCTCGAAACCGTGCTCCTGGAATGCACCGCAAGTAGGCTGCACTCTTCCCTGAAGAGCCGGGATCTGCACGGCTGTCGGCAGCAGGTGCCCGGTCTCAGTGCAGTCGGCGCCGACACCTGCCTGGCGTTGTCACGGCATAACGCCAGATAGCCACCGTGCTTGGTCTGGCCGTTCTATTCGTGGGCGGCGAGGCGGTAGCCGCCGCCATGCACTGTTTCCAGCCAGCGCGGGGTCGCGTTGCTGTCACCGAGTTTGCGCCGCAGATCACCCAGGTGAACTTCCACCGCGCGACGATCCGCGTCGTTTACCGGGTCTGAACTCGAGTGGGCCCCGCCGCGCAGTAACAGGGCGAGATCGTTCAGACTACGCACCCGACGCTGCGATTCGAGCAGTGCCGCGAGCAGGTCGAACTCGGTTCGGGTCAGATCGAGCTGGTCACCGGAGAGTTGCACCAGGCGCTCGGCGGGATTCAATCGCAGGCTGTTGTGTTCGAACCAGCTGTTCTGCGGTCCGGCGTCGATCACCGGGCTCGCGGCGTCCACGGCCGGCACGAAGACGGGGGCGGACGCGACGGGAGTCTGTCGAAAAGCGCGTGACGGTGCGGCGCTGGTTGGCGCAGGCTCGCTGGGAGGGGAGACGGGCTGCCGCGCCGGCGGATCGCCGTCGGGCACATTGCCGGTGGGTACGTCGCTGGCGGGTACGTCGCTGGCGGGCACGGCAGTCGGGGCAGCGGCATCCGCTGTGACGGGCTGGCGGGGGCGCCGCAACATCGCCTCGATGCGGGCGCGCAGCTCTCGAGGGCGAAACGGTTTGGTCACGTAGTCGTCAGCGCCGGATTCGAGGCCCTGCAAGGTGTCAATTTCGTCGTCCCGAGCGGTGAGCATGACGAGGTAGGTGGGGCTGAAGACGCGAATGCGCTTGGCCGTTTCGAAGCCATCTATGCCGGGCATGCTCACGTCGAGGGTCGTCACGATCGGGTCGTAGGCGCGCACTGCGGCGATGCCATCGAGGCCGTTGCCCGTCGCGATCACTTCAAACCCGGCCTGAGCGAGAACGGCCTCCAGCAGGTTGCGAATGTCGGCGTCGTCCTCGATGATGACAGCGACGCGCCGCTGGGCATTTTCTGAAGGCATGCATTCCAGTATCCCTTACCCCGGATGACCGGCGCTGCGGTAGCGTCGGTCCCGTGCATATGCAGCCCGTGCCGGTCTCGGTAGAGAATTACTTCGATGACCTCACTCCCGTCGCTCGAGCAGTGCTCTACCCGGTGATCGATGTCGTGCGTGACGCGATGCCTCCCGGCTACGTGCTCGGAATGAGCTTCGGCATGCCCGGTTGGGTGATCCCGCTGTCGACCTATCCGAACACCTACAACGGTCAACCGCTGGCCTATGTCAGCCTCGCCGCGCAGAAAAATTACCACTCCCTCTACCTCATGGCGCTGTACGGCAACCCGCACGCGGATGCTGCTTTCCGGGCCGAGTGGGCCGAAACCGGATTGAAGCTGAACATGGGCAAGAGCTGCCTGCGCTTTCGGAACCTCGCTGATATCGACCTGGACATCATTGCCCGCTGTGTCGCGAGCATTTCGGTGGAGCAGTACCTCGCGACTTACGAGAGCGTCAAGCCGCCCGCACGTCAGTAGTGGTGCACATGCCGACCGGTCGGGTGCATCCGCTCGCAGCGATACACTCGACAGTGTGAATTCTCAGGGAACCGTTGACGTAGTCCTTATTGGTGGCGGCATCATGAGCGCCACTCTCGGCACGCTTCTGAAGGAGCTGCAGCCGGATTGGCGCATCGAGGTGTATGAGCGGCTCGGGGAGCTGGCCCAGGAAAGTTCGAACCCCTGGAACAACGCCGGTACCGGCCACGCCGGACTGTGCGAACTCAACTACATGCCGCAGGCACCCGACGGTTCGGTCACCGCCGACAAGGCCGTTGTCATCAACGAGCAGTTCCAGATCAGCCGCCAGCTGTGGGCGCACCTCGTGCAGATCGGTGCCCTGCCGGAGCCGAACAAGTTCATCAACTCCACCCCGCACATGACCTTCGTGCACGGCAAGGCCAACGTCGAGTATCTGCGCAAGCGTCACGCCGTGCTCGCGCCCCAGCCGTTGTTCGCCGGTATGGAGTTCAGCGATGATGCCTCCAAGATCGGCACCTGGACCCCTCTGCTCACCCGCAAACGCCCGGCCGGGCAGAAGATCGCCGCCACGCGCATCGCGAGCGGCACCGACGTCGACTTCGGAGCCCTCACCCGCTTGTTGTTCGAGAACCTCGAAGAGCACGGGGTCACGATGCACATGAACGAGCAGGTCGTCGGCCTCAGGAAGAATGCGGATGCCACGTGGCGCATCAAACTCCTGCGTCAGGTCGGACAGACCCGCAGCACCATCAACGCTCGCTTCGTCTTCGTCGGCGCCGGCGGCGGTGCCCTCGCCCTGCTTCAGCAGAGCGGAATCCCCGAAATCAAGGGATTCGGAGGCTTTCCGATCAGTGGACAGTTCCTGCGCACCACCAACCCCAAGCTCGTCGCGCAGCATCAGGCCAAGGTCTACGGCAAAGCGGCCAAGGGTGCCCCGCCCATGTCGGTGCCGCACCTGGACACCCGTGTCGTCGACGGCGAATTGTCGCTTCTATTCGGTCCGTACGCCGGTTTCAGTCCGAAGTTCCTGAAGACCAGCACCTGGTTCGATCTGCCTTTCTCGATTCGCGCGCACAACCTCGGCCCGATGCTCGCGGTCGCCCGTCACAACTTCGACCTCATGAAGTATCTGGTCGGCGAGGTGTTTGCCTCGCGCAACGCCAAACTCAAGGCCCTTCGCGAATTCATTCCCGCCGCAGTCTCAGACGATTGGGAGCTCATCACGGCCGGCCAGCGTGTGCAGGTCATGAAGAAAGACGCCAAGCTCGGCGGTGTGCTGCAGTTCGGCACCGAGGTTATTACCTCGTCTGACGGATCGATCGCGGGCCTGCTCGGCGCCTCGCCGGGAGCCTCAACGGCCGCGCCGATCATGGTCGACCTGTTGGCTCGTTGCTTCCCCGACCGCATTGAGGGTTGGAAGCCGCGCATCCGCCAGATGATCCCGAGCTACGGCACCACGCTGTCCGACGATCCGGCCGCTGCCGCAGCCTCGCTCGCCGCCACCGCAGAGGTTCTGCACCTCAGCAACTAGCCGTCTTCAGTCTCGGCGTAGCTGGGATTGAAGACCTTGCCCGTGTCCGGGATGAATGTCGGGGGCGGGCGCGTGGACACGTAGTGTGATTTTCAGTCGTCGACCTGTGCGCCTTGGTGCGCGGTGAGAGTTGTGTAGGAGGGCGCTGTCAACCCCTTGAATGAGGGAGTTAGTGGATGTGTACTTAAGAGTCCACAACGTCCCGGAGGCGGCAAGTGAACCCGAACAAAGGCGTTTCGGATGCGGACAAACTGCGTGTAGCGCAACTCGGCATCCTGCAACTCACCTCGACCGAATGGCTGGTGCGAGATGCGCAAATTCTCGACGGCGACCCGGCCGCCCTGCTCGGAGTCATCCAACAGAGCGGGGATGCCTACGAGGTGACCAAACTCGGCGTGCTGGGCACGAGGTGGTTTTACACATCGTTCGACCAAGCCAGAGAGAGCTTTCTCAAACCGTGCCAGAGCACGCGCACCCTCGTGTCGAAGGGCGTTGCTGCTGGATCGCGCGTCTCCGACTGAACTCGCAACCCTGAAGGGGAGGTCATGCCCGCTGACAAGAAGTCTCGATTGAAAGATCCCGAGCTGTTTGAAAAACTGCGCGACGACGGTGCCTCAGCCGAGAAGGCAGCCCGCATTTCCAACGCAGCAGCCAGCCGGGGTCGCTCGGCTGTTGGCCGAAAAGGTGGTCAGAGCGGGTCGTACACCGACTGGACCGTACCCGACCTCAAGAAGCGGGCTCGAGAGCTGGGGCTCAGTGGGTATTCCAAACTCCCCAAGGGCAAGCTCATCGACGCACTGCGCAATCACTGAACTGAGGCAAGTGAGTTAGGGGTGCCCGCAATCCGCCCTTACCGTCCTCCCTACAGTCGGTTTTGCCGTCGGGCTTTGTCATCGGGCCTGGTTCACCCGTGGTGAACGGTGGGCGGTGCGCCTGGGATGGTCGTCTTACGCTTCGTGACCGTCGGCATCCGTCTGAGCAACGGAGGCGGCATTCCGAGCGATTGTCTCGGCTTGGGCGATGACGTCGTGCATTGCCGGGTCGCCCCAGAGCTCGATGACTTTCGCTGTCATGCGCTGATAGGCCCGACGTGCGCCTTGGGAGCCGAGTAGTATCCCCGTCGCCATGCCGGCGAGGAACAGCAGCTTGCCCTTCATGGATGCTCCTTTGGTCAGGCGGTGGGTTCGGAGACGCGGGGATCTTCTTCGTCAACATCGTGGCCGACGAGATCGGGGTTCGACGGATCGTCTGCCGGATCGATATTGTCGAGACTCGCCGCGTTGTCACGGTTGTTTTGGTCGTCCTCCGCGTCGCTGTCTGGTGCTGCCGGGGTGGCGACGGAGGCCTCGCCTGGCGTCGACGCGTTCGTGCTCGGGTCAGGGCCGTCGGGACCAGTGCTCGCGCTGGCTGGCGGAACAGCCGTGGTACCGGTCTGTTCCGCGGGGGAATCAGTGTATTCCTCGTTCGGGCCGTCTGGGCCGTCTGGACCGACCAGCTGGTCAGGGTTGCTGGGGGAAGTCGGAGAATCGGGCGCGGTCCCGGTCTCGGGGGCGTCGAGTGGCGGTTGTTCAACGGGGTCAGAGTCGTGGGTCACAGCAAAACCTTTCTCGACGGCGGTAGAAAGCGCCCCAACTGGGCGGCATACAAGTTATACCCCGATCGGCCGACCTCCACTGAAAATCATTGCGCGTCGCCATCCACCCGACCAGACCTCACGCACCATCACCCAGAAAGAGCTCGCGCAGGGCCGTTTCGACCGAAACCCGGCCGGCGGGATCGATGGTTTCACCCACGAGGAACAGGTCGACAACTCGTGGGTCGACGTAGCTCGTGCGGGCGATCGCTGGAGTGTTGCCGAGAACGTCGGCGGCCTGCCGCATGGCTTCGGCAATCGCCCGGTTGTCGGCACGGCGGCTGCGCGGTGGTGTTTTGGGCGGGTGGGCAGCGGATATCTCCCCGGCACAGGCTGCCGCGAGGCTGTGGGCGAGGCTCTGTGCGGCAGCGGCCGTGCCTCGAAGGGTGCGAAAGTCTTTCGCGGTGAACTCGCCGCCGGTGCGTTCCTTGATGAATTCGTTGATGTCGGTGGCTGAAAGTGCTCTCTCAACGCCGTCCTGCATCCACGAGAGGAGGAACGACGACGGACGGTCACGCAGCCGGTCGCGCAGATAGGTCGCGAGGTCGGTATCCGTTATGACGCCCTGAAATTGCTGCCCGCTTTTGGCCGGAAAATTCAGCCGCACCACGTCGCCGCGCACCGTGACGTGCGAGCAGAGCAGCGTCGAGAGTCCGTGGCTGCCGTAGGTGTCGGCGTACCGCTCGCTGCCGATACGCAGCGATGCGAGGTCGAGCATGCGAAACGCAGCGGCTTGCGCCCGGGTTCGTGGCGGGCCCTCCCCGCGCAGTTCGCGAGTGACCTGACCGCGCACGCGGGGCAGGGAAGCGGCCAGTTGCAAGGCGCGCTCGAACTTGAGGCGGTCCTTCTGTTCCCTCCAGGCCGGGTGGTAGATGTACTGACGCCGCCCGGCGGCATCGACGCCGATAGCCTGGATATGCCCGTTCGGGTGCGGGCAGATCCAGACGTCGGTCCAGGCCGGCGGGATCGCGAGGGCCGCGAATCGCTCCCGCAGGCTTTTCTGCGTGACGCGCTGCCCGGCCCGATCGCGGTAGCTGAACCCTGTGCCCGAGCGTCGCCGGGAGTACCCCGGTCGACTCGGGTCGCTGCGTCGCAGCCGGATCATGCCGATACCGTCTCTGTCCGCATGCCGGAACAGTACTGCGAATTGCCGACGAGCGGATGCCGCCCCTCCTCGGAGTGTCGCGCCTCGCTCGCGGCACTTGTAAGAGTGGGTGTCACCCCTAAGAACACCTGCCGTCATCCCAGACGAGTGCCGCGAGGCGCGAGCAGCGCGCGAGCGGCGCGCGGTGGGGCGAGTGTACGGGTTTATTTGGCGGTACTTGCAATTCAGTCGTAGCTGTGTTCGACTTAGGATATGCGGTGGAGCGGGCAAGAACTACAGAACGAACAGGTTGGCGCACTGCCCGGTCTCGCCCGCCTCAACAACCTCGTGCGCACAGTGCAGACGCCCGAGTTTGCCGGAATCACGTTTCACGAGATCCTTGCCAAGTCGGCTCTGAACCACGTACCCGGGCAGAGCGCGACGCCGTTCAGCTACACGATCAACCCCTATCGCGGCTGCTCGCACGCCTGCACTTACTGCTTCGCGCGCACCACCCATCAGTACCTCGATCTCGACGCCGGCAAGGATTTCGACAGCGAGATCATCGTGAAGGTCAACGTGGCCGAGGTGCTCAGAAAAGAACTCGCCAAGCCCACGTGGGGGAGGCATCCGGTTGCCCTGGGCACCAACACCGACCCGTATCAGCGCGCCGAGGGACGCTACCGGCTCATGCCCGGCATCATCGCGGCCCTCGCCGACAGCAAAACGCCGATCTCCATTCTCACCAAGGGCACCCTGCTGCGCCGCGACCTCGACCTGCTCGTCGAGGCGAGCACGCACGTTCCGGTCGATCTCGCTATGTCGATCGCCATCTATAACGAGGGGCTGAGCGACGAGGACCTGCAACAGTCCGTCGAGCCGGGCACCCCCACCACGAAGGCGCGCCTGGCCACGGTCACCGCGGTGCGCGAACGCGGACTCGACTGCGGCGTCTTTCTCATGCCCATCCTGCCGTTCCTCACCGACACCAGAGCGCACCTCGACGAGGCCCTGCGTCAGGCCAAAGCGGCCGGTGCCACGAGCGTGTTGTACTCCGGCCTCAACCTCAAGCCCGCTGTGAAGGACTGGTACCTGCAGTGGCTGGAACGCGACCACCCCGAGCTGGTCGGCCGCTATCGAGACCTGTACGCCGGCGGCCAATACGCGCCCAAGGAATACCGCACCTGGCTGGCCGCCCGCATCAAACCGCTCATGCGTGCGCACGGCCTCGAGCGCGGAATCGCCGACCCTGCCACCGGCGGTCTGCGGTCCACTGCCCTCCCGGCCTCCCCGGAACGGATGCCCGGCGCCCGCCAGCAGCCCAGGTTTGCGCCCTTCTCGTCGTACCCCGACGGACTCACGGCATCCCCAGCAGCCCGCGCCACCGCAAACCCCACCGACACAGCGCCCCGATCACTGATCGCCGCGGAGCTGCCGCCCGAACTCGCCCCTACCCTGTTCTAACCCCAGCGACCGGATGCGCATACGCGTCGACTCCGCCCTATGGTCCCGAGTGGCTGACACGCGCGATCACCCTTCCCGCGAGCCGCCGCACCCCGGTGTCATACTTTAGCCAGGGGGAATTATGTCTCTAGGTCTACCCGGTCACCTGGTGCAGCTGACGCTGGCGCGCGCCCTCGCGCGGGCCGCGCACTGGTTTGCGCTGACCTGTCTGACGGCTGCCGCCGTGTCGGTGAGCATCCTCAGCCTGACCCGCAGCCCCGAACTCTGGATCACCGTGGTGGTCGTCGTCGCCATGGCCAGCCTGCTCATTCTCTTCACCCGCCATCGCCGCATCGGTTTTGCGATCGGTTACCTGATCGTTGGAACCTTCGGCGTCTATGTTTTTACGGCGAACGTGCTCGGCGTTCCCGACGCATTCCCCGCCTCGAATATGTTTCTCGTCGCGCTGCCGAAAATGGCCCTCGTCATGGTGGGCGGGGCCGGATCCACCGCCATCGCCGGCGTGCTGTGGAGCACCGGGGCCTTTCTTCTGGCCGAAGGTGCAGCCCTCCTCGCGATACTGGGAACAACAGTGCCCTACCGTGCCGACCTGTTCACCCTGTCGACCTACCTCGTGCTCGTGGTCGTCATGGTGCTGGCCGGCATCGACCGCCGCGCGAGCAGCGCCGCCCAGCCCGCTGTGCACCGAGCCGTGCAGGACGGTGCCAATCGGCAACTGCGCGACGCGCTCGACACTCGGGCCATAGCGCTGCTCAACGACACGACAGTCACGCAACTCGTCGCGCTGTCCCTCGCCGAACCCGGCGCCTTGTCGCCCGGGCTGCGCGCCAGCCTGACTCACACCCTGACCACCCTGCACGACACCAATTGGCTCACCGATATCGATGCCAGAGACACTGTCACCGCTGCCGCCCTCGACGGCCTGAACGACGCTCCGACAGAGACAACGGCCCTGCCGGGGCATGCCTGGCTGTCCAGCGCCGTCTATACCGCCATCGAGCGGTGTCGCGACCGCGGTCTCGTCGTCGACGTCACGGGTGACCGCGAGGCGCTCACCCGACTCGACGCCGGTAGCGACCGCGACGTCGGCCTCGCCGTGCAACAGTGCCTCGTCAACGTCATCCTGCACGCTGGAGTCGCCTCGGCCGAAGTCTCCATCGAATCCGACACCGACACCGTGTCGATTCTTGTGACGGATGCCGGCCGGGGCTTCACCGAATCCGAATCGGCCTCCGACCGGTTGGGGCTACGGCAGTCGGTGCGGCGCCGCATCGAACAACTCGGCGGGTCCGTCGTCATCTGGAGCCGCCCGGACGCCGGTACAAACGTGCGACTCACCGTGCCAACGCAATCACTCCCGCCGATCGACCCCCGCCCGGCCCCCTCGAAACCCCGGAAGCCCCGATGACCCGCGCCACCCCGACCCCGCGACGACCGCGGGCGCCGGCATCCGCTTCGCAGCAGCGACTGGACCCGATCGGAGGCCTCTCTGCCTGGCCGCTCGCTCCGGTCGTCGCGAT
>Ga0307486_1001850_pt1 | contig 15486 bp, 14 predicted proteins | sample CBIW02metaG_FD_203663 | JGI IMG/M metagenome (GOLD analysis project Ga0307486, IMG submission 203663) | Sea-ice brine microbial communities from Beaufort Sea near Barrow, Alaska, United States - CBIW 0.2 | ecosystem: Environmental > Aquatic > Marine > Coastal | place: USA: Alaska | collected... | reverse complement strand
GTGGCGCTCGTCCGCGAGCGTCACGAGGTACTCCATCTGCCGCAATTCCATTGATTACTCCTAGTTGTGAAAACCATCAGTCAAAGTCGTTGGACTTCTAAGTTACCGGTTCCTATGCTGAAAGCGGATCCATCCCTCAACTCTGGAGGTCACTGTGCGCGAGCGCACCATCGGTAACCGTTCTGTCTCGGCCATCGGACTAGGCGGCATGCCCATATCCATCGAGGGTCGCGCCGACCGGGCGCAGGCCATTGCCACCATCCACGCGGCGCTTGACGCTGGCGTCACGTTCATCGACCCGGCCTACACCAGTACCACCGCCCTGACCCCAAGGTTCCCTACGCGGACTCGATCGGCGCCATGGTTGAACTCCTGGACGAGGGCGTCATCGAAATGGCCGGCATCTCCAACGCCAACCCCGAGCAGATCCGCCTGGCCAACGAACTGCTCGGCGGCCGCCTCGTGAGCGTCCAGAACCAGTTCTCGCCCGCGTTCGTCAGCAGCTACCCCGAGCTCGAGCTGTGCGCGGAGATGGGCATCGCCTTCCTGCCGTGGAGCCCGCTCGGCGGCATCGCCCGCGCGGGCGCGGTGGGCACCAACAACGCGGCTTTCCAGCAGGTCGCCGATGCGCACGGCGTCTCGCCGCAGCGCGTCACCCTCGCGTGGGAGCTGGCCTTGGCCGACGTGGTCATCCCGATCCCGGGCGCCTCCAAGCCTGCATCCATCACGGACTCCGCGCAGGCCCCCGAACTCCAACTGACGGCCGACGAGGTCGCCCAGCTCAGCGCCATACTGAAAGGCTAGACACGTGAAGACCTACAACATTCCCGGCATCGACGTCCCGGCATCCAACGTGGTGCTCGGCCTCATGCGCATTCAGGACAAGACTGACGAGGAGGTGCGCACCCTGGTGGGCACCGCCCTCGACGCGGGCATTACCGTCATGGACCACGCCGACGTGTATGGCTCCCCCTTGCACGGCTGCGAGGTGCGCTTCGCCGAGGCCATGAAACTCACGTCATCCCAGCGCGAGTCCATGGTGATCCAGTCCAAGGCGGGCATCGTCCCCGATGGGCCGTACTTCGACTTCTCGTCCGAGCACATCGTCGCGTCCGTCGATGCGTCGCTGAAGGCGCTCGGCACCGACTACCTCGACCTGTTCCTCCTGCACCGGCCCGATGCCCTGGTGGAGCCGGAAGACGTCGCCAAGGCGCTCGACCAGCTCGAGGCCGCTGGCAAGGTGCGTGCCTTCGGCGTCTCGAACCACACGCCCGGCCAGATCGACTTGTTGCGCAAGCATGTGAAGCAGCCGCTCGTCGCCAACCAGGTGCAGTTGTCCGTCACCCACGCGCCGATCATCGCGCAGGGCGTGGCCATGAACATGGCGGGACTCGATCAGTCGATCTCTCGCGACAACGGCATCGTCGACTACTGCCGCCTGCACGACATCACGCTGCAGGCCTGGTCGCCATTCCAGGCGGGCTTCTTCACCGGCCCGTTCCTGGGAAGCGAAAAGTACCCGGAGCTCAACGCGGTGATCGATCGCCTGGCGGACAAGTACGACGTCCCCGCGCTCGCGATCGCGACGGCGTGGATCACGCGCCACCCTGCACAGTGGCAGGTCGTCATCGGCACCACGACGCCCGAGCGCGTCGCCGCCGCCGCGCAGGGTTCGGAGCTCCCGCTCACGCGTTCCGAGTGGTACGAGATGTTCAGGGCCGCAGGCTACGCGGTCTCGTAGCCGCACGGTTCCCTAGATCCGCGTCGCTGGCGACTCGGTCTCCCTGTGGGCACGTCCGGTACCCGGTTCGCGTCCGGGCCGCGTCCTGTGGGTCCGTCAGGTGCGCCTAATGCGAGGCGGCAGCGGGCGGCGCGGTGCTCTCGCGCACCACGAGGCTGGTGGCGAGCTCCATTCGAGTCGGTGAGACGGAGTGGTTGGTGTTGTTCATCAACAGCACCATGCGCACGGCCTCGGCTGCCATTTCGCTGTGAGGCTGGCGCACCGTCGTGAGCGGAGGGCTGACGTATCCCGCTATGGACAAATCATCAAAGCCCACCACGCTGAGGTCCCTGGGGATCTGCAAGCCTCGACGTCGGGCCTCGTCGTACACCCCCAAAGCTTGGAGGTCCGTGCCAGCGAAGATCGCCGTGGGGGGATCCGGCAGTGCCAATAACTTTGCTGCAGCGATTCTGCCGCCTTCTGGGAAAGCGTCTCCGTGCAAGATGAGGTCGGGGTCCACGGGGATGTCTGCCCGGCGCAGTGCCGCAAGATAGCCGTCGATACGTTCCGCACTGCACGCGAGGCGTGGATGCCCCCCGATTGTTCCGATGCGGCGGTGGCCCTGGCTGATCAGGTGTTCCGTCGCTGCAAGCCCACCGGCCCAGTTGGCCGCGCCAACGCTCGGTATCCGCGGGTCGCTGCTGCCGGTACGGTCCAGCAAGACGACAGGGACTCCCGCTTCGGCGAGCCCCTCCAGCATCTCCGCCGGGATGTCCGACACCACCAGAACGATGCCGTCGGATCGTCTCTTGGCCATCTCTTGCACCCAGCGCCCGCGCAGCGTGTCACCGTGAGTGGACGTCACGACGAGTCCCACTCCTGACTGGTAGGCGGCCTCTTCGGCACCGGCGATGACCTCAAGCACCCAGGGTGAATTGACACCATGGACCACAATGTCCACGAGCCCGGCGCGGGACACCTTCTTGGATCGCGGTCGAGGTCGATACCCCGTCTGGGCGATGGCTTCCTCGACGCGCCGGCGGGTGGGTTCGGCAATTTCCGGCTTGTTGTTGAGGACCTTGGAGACGGTGGGGACGGACACCCCGGCCCTCGTGGCGACGTCGGTGAGGGTGGCTCGCGGCTTGCTGCGTGACGGCATGTTCCCCATCGTACTGAAACTTTCGGAAAGTGCGCACCATTTATCGAGTCTCTTCTGTTACGCAGAAAGTGTTGAAATTTCACACTCGAGGAGATTACCGTGGGCTCGTCGGCTTAGTGCTGGTTCCCGTAGGACTTAATGAAGAGTCCAAGCTGAGCTGACTCAAAGGAGAGTTCATGTTCCGATCACGTCAAGAAAAATCCGGGTCACGGTCGCAGAGAGCGCGTCGAGTCATCCCCGCAACCCTGGCGGTACTCGCAGTGGGAGCGTTGGCCGCCTGTGGCGGGGCCTCCTCGTCGACCGACAGCGGTGCCGCGACTCCCGGTGGCGGCGACAACGGTGGCTCAGGGGCAGAACTGCAACTGTGGACGCTGCAGAACGAGGGAATCAACGGCGTCCAGCAGGCCGCGGTCGATCGGTTCAACGAGTCCAGCGACGCCCAGATCAGCCTGTCGACGTACGTCAACGACCCATATAAGACCAAGCTCCAAACGTCGATCGGCTCCGCAAACGCCCCCGACATCTTCTACAACTGGGGCGGCGGCAACCTTAAGGCCTACGTGGACGCGGGCCGAGTGGCCGACCTCACCGACGCGCTCGACGCGGCACCGGACATCAAGTCGAAGTTCATCCCGAGCGTCCTGGACGTCGCCACGATTGACGGCAAGGTCTATGGAGTCCCGATGCAGGCTGTTCAGCCCGTCTCCTTCTTCTACAACAAAGACGTCATGGCGGACGCCGGCATCACCGAGTTCCCTGCGACCTGGACCGAACTGCTCAGTGTGGTGGACCAACTGAAGGCGGCCGGTGTCCAGCCGATTGCGCTGGCCGGTTCGCAGGGTTGGACGGAACTGATGTACCTCGAGTACATCCTGGACCGCGTCGGCGGCCCCGAGAAGTTCGAGGCCATCAGGCTCAATGAAGAGGGCGCCTGGAAGGACCCCGCCGTCGTCAAGTCCATGGAGATGGTCCAGGAACTGGTGGATCACGGTGCCTTTGGTAGCAACTATGCAGCCGTCAGCTATGACAACAATGGCTCGCAGGCTCTCCTGACAAGTGGAAAAGCCGCCATGGAACTCATGGGGTCGTGGGAAGTCACGTCGCTGAACGACAGCTTCCCGGACTTCCTCGCTGCGGGCACCCTCGGTTGGGCGGACTTTCCGGTCATCGAAGGCGGAGCAGGGGACCCGGGCAACATTGTGGGTAACCCGAGCAACTTCTACTCGGTGACTTCAGATTCGGACGATGTGGAGGCCGCCACGCAGTTCCTGCTTACCCAGATGGCAAGCGACGAATACGTCGATGCCCTGATCTCGGTGGGTCAGGTCCCCGCCATCACAGGGCTCGGTGAACGGGTCAAGGTGGGCCAGTTCGCTGACTTCAACGCCTACGCCTACAACCTGGTGCTCGACTCCCCCACGTTTACGCAGTCGTGGGACCAGGCACTTGCTCCTGACCTTGCACAGACCATGCTCCTGAATATTCAGCAGGTGTTCAACAAGCAGATGACGCCTCAGGAGTTCGCGGACGCGATGGATGCCGCGGCGTGAGCTCTGAGACTCAAACGAGCTCACAGGCGGGACGGCCCGGATTCATCTGGGCCGTCCCGGCCGTGCTCTTCTTCGGAGCATTCGCCGTGTTGCCGATGGTTGCGGTGGTGTACCTGAGCTTCACCACGTACGGAGGCTTGGAGGCGCCCGTCTGGGCTGGGCTCGACAATTGGAAGCGACTGACCACCGATCCGCTGGTGGTGAACTCGCTGTGGCTGTCCGCAATGCTCACGCTCTTGTCGTGGTTAGTGCAGACCGCGATTGCCTTGCCGCTTGGCGTGTACCTGGCGAGTAAGGGCCGTATGCGCAGCCTGCTCGCCGCCTTCTTCTTCGTACCGCTGTTGATGTCGGGCGCGGCCATTGCCCTGTTGTGGAGCACGCTGTACGACCCCAACTTTGGGCTCGCGAGCATCATCGGCCCGCTGATCGGGGTCGAAGACGGAAACTTCATAGGCAATCCGAAACTGGCCTTCTACAGCGTCCTGCTCGTGATCGCCTGGCAGTTCATTCCGTTCCACACGCTCCTCTACCAAGGCGCGGCGCGTGCGGTTCCCGTGTCGCTGTATGAGGCGGCCACCATTGACGGAGCGGGGCGCTTCAAGCAGTTCACGGCCATCACGTTGCCGCAACTGCGCGACACCATCGTGACCTCAAGCGTGCTGATGTTGGTGGGCTCGCTTGCCTATTTCGAGATCATCCTGATCCTCACCGGCGGTGGGCCGGGCGCCGCGACGCGCATTCTGCCGCTCCATATGTACATCACAGGTTTTAGGGGCTTTGACATGGGCTACGCCAGTGTTCTCGCGGTGATCCTCCTCGTGCTCGGCACCGCACTTTCCCTCGTTATCACCAAGGTCACCGGATTCCGGAAGATGGCCAGCCAAAGGGAGGGGCTATGAGCGAGTTCGTGACCGACAACCCTGAGATCCAGAGTGAGACCGACGATCCTCCCCGACCGCGGGCCTTGCGCAAGCCGCGTCGGCACGGAGGCGCCCTAGGTTCATGGTGGCAGCGGATCAACATCCCTGGTGGCGTAGGCGTCGCGGTGTGGTTCGTCATTGTGGGCGTACCGCTGTACTTCCTGTTTGTCTCCAGCGGCAGGGAGTCGGCGGACTATTTGGCCAACGGCCCGTTTTCGCCGCCCACCAACCTGTCGTTCGACAACTTCACGACGATCCTCGAATCTGACTTCCCGCTGTACTTTCTGAACACGTTCATCGTCACGGTGGCGTGTGTCCTGATCGTGCAAGTGCTCGCTTTGCCCGCCGCCTACGCCATTGTGCGTAGTGGCAAAAAGTCGGTGGCGCGAGTGTTCTCGTTCGTCCTACTGGGGCTTGCCGTGCCCGCGCAGGCCGTGATCGTTCCGCTGTATCTGCTCATCACGCAGGTCCACCTGTATGACACGTTGTGGGCGATCATCCTGCCCACGGCGGCGTTCGCCTTGCCGTTGGCAATCCTGGTGCTCACCTCAAGCCTGCGCGACGTTCCCAAGGAACTGTACGAAGCGATCAACCTGGACGGCGCGGGCTCCGTGAGAGCCTTGTTCTCGCTCGTGCTTCCGTTGTCTCGTTCGGCCCTTGCCACCATCGGCATCTATACGGCGATGCAGGCGTGGAACGGGTTCCTGTTCCCCCTGGTGCTCACACAGGATGTCTCTGTGCGGGTGATCCAGTTGGGGCTGTGGGACTTCCAGGGGCAATACGGGCTCAACGTGCCGGTCATCATGGCGGCGGTTGCATTGTCATTGCTCCCCTTGTTGGTGGTCTACCTGGTGGGCCGCCGGTACTTGCTTGCGGGGCTCACCGCAGGTAGCGGCAAGTAGTCGTCCTCGCGGGTAGAACTACCCGCGGGGCGGCACCCGCCGTCGTTTTGCGCCACACATTCCGATCGTCATTCTCCAAGCCAAACAGTCTGAGGTAAAACACATGAGCGTCACTGGGCAGTCCGCACTCACCGGACAGCTGTCATCACAGGCGGAAGCCCGTGTTCGTCACCTGATGGACCAGATGACGCTGGAGGAGAAGCTCGCCCAGTTGGTAGGTCTGTGGGAGGGCCGCGGCGGTAGCGGTGCCGGTGGGGACGTGGCGCCGATGCAGGACGCGATGCAGACGGACGTCGATACGCTTGAGGGCTACGCGGGTTCGGGGCTGGGCCACCTCACGCGTGTGTTCGGCACCAAGCCCGTGGAGCCGGTGGACCAGGCCCGGGCGCTGGCCCGCAAACAGCTGTGGCTCCAACGCAATACCCGGCTGGGAATTCCCGCTCTGGTTCACGAAGAGTGCCTGACGGGCCTTGCTGCCTGGAAGGCTACGACGTTCCCTGCACCGCCCGCATGGGGGGCCACCTTTGACCCGGAACTCGTGGAACGCATGGGCCGGGCGATCGGCGACTCCATGAGCGCGCTCGGTGTTCATCAGGGTTTGGCGCCGGTACTCGATGTGGTGCGTGACCCTCGGTGGGGTCGAGTCGAGGAATGCATCGCGGAGGACCCCTATGTGGTGGGCACGCTGGCCACAGCGTATGTTCGCGGCGTGCAGAGCGCCGGGGTGGTGGCCACCCTCAAACACTTTGTCGGATACTCCAACTCGCGGGCGGGCCGCAACCTGGCCCCCGTCTACGCCGGGCCACGCGAAGTAGCTGACGTGCTGTTGCTGCCGTTCGAGATGGCGGTGCTCGACGGTAAAGCCGACTCTGTGATGAACTCGTATGCGGAGATCGACGGGATCCCCGTAGCCGCGGATCCGCACCTGCTGACCACCGTGCTGCGAGACCGTTGGGGCTTCGAGGGCACCGTGGTCGCGGACTATTTTGCCGTCGCCTTCTTGCACACCCTTCATGGTGTCGCCACGGATCTTGGCGATGCCGCGCGCTTGGCGCTGATCGCGGGCATTGACGTCGAACTACCCACCGGCACCGCCTACCTTGAACCCCTTGCGCAACGAGTCCGCTCGGGCGAGGTCCCCGAGGCTGTAGTAGACAGGGCCCTGTTTAGGGTTCTCGCGCAGAAGAGCCGCCTGGGTCTTCTTGACGCATCGTTTGACCCCGATGCCGTGGCCGACATCAACCTGGATCCGCCCGAGCATCAGGAGATCGCGGAGCGCATCGCGGAAGAGTCGATTGTGCTGCTGTCGAATAACGGCGTGCTTCCCTTGGATCCGAAAGTGTCACAAAAGGTCGCGATTGTGGGTCCCAACGCGGATGCCACCAGCGCGCTGTTCGGTTGCTACAGCTTTTCCAACCACGTGTTGTCCCTGCACCCCGACTTCGCCCTTGGCCTCGAGGTTGCGACGGTCCGTGAGGCGCTCACGACCGAACTGGGCGAGCACTGCGACGTCACCTTTGAGCAGGGCTGCGATGTGCGCAGCAGCGACACCACACGGTTCGCCGCCGCAGTCCAGGCCGCGCGCGACGCCGACGTGGCGGTTGCCGTCATGGGAGACCTGGCGGGGCTCTTTGGGCGGGGAACGTCCGGCGAGGGATGCGACGTTGAGTCACTGGAGCTGCCTGGCGTTCAGCGTCAGTTTGTTGAGGCTCTGCTGGACACCGGTACGCCCGTCGTCCTCGTTCTGCTCACGGGACGCCCATACGCAGTGGACTGGGCGATCGACCGATGCGCTGCCGTGGTGCAATCGTTCTTCCCCGGTCAAGAGGGTGCCCGGGCGCTCGCAGGCGTACTCAGCGGCCGCGTCAACCCCTCCGGACGGCTCCCCATCAGCATGCCCCGTTCAGCCGGCGCTCAGCCATACAGCTACCTACACCCCCGGCTCGGCGCAGCGAACTCGGTCAGCAATCTCGATTCGGCTCCCGCGCTGCCCTTTGGGCACGGACTGTCGTACACGGGCTTTGAACACTCAGACCTGCGTATTGAGCAGGACGCTGTTCCCACCCATGGGTCGATCTCCGCGACGGTCAGGGTGCGAAACACAGGCGACCGGGACGGCGCCGATGTTGTCCAGTTGTATGGGCGTGATGCCTTTGCTTCCGTGACGCGGCCCGTGATTCAACTCTTGGGGTACGCACGTGTTCAGTTGGCGGCGGGCGAAAGCGCAGACGTCACCTTTGACGTGCCCACCACGCGGTTTGCCTTGAGCGATCCCCGCATGGTTCGCGTGGTCGAGCCGGGGCTGGTGGAGGTCTCTGTGGGTTCGTCGTGCGCGGACATCACCCTGACAGCGACCGTCACTCTCACCGGGGCGGTGCACGAACTAGGGAACGGCGACCGACGGATGGTCGACGTCCACATCGTCAGGCGCGTGGGGGATGCCGCGCGCTAACCGTCGCGTGGCTTCACCGGGACCGCTGGGGCGGTCGCGTGCCGGTGGAGCCCGCTACTCGTTTGTCTCGTACTCGCCGATGGCTGCCACCTTGGCGGCCGAGGCGGAGGCGGGGTCAAACGTGTAGCCAAGCCATTCGTTCACGAGGCGACGCGCCAGCTCCGCCCCAATGACCCGCTGGCCAAGACACAAGACCTGGGCATTGTTAGACAGGACGGCACGCTCCACTGAGTAACTGTCATGCGCGGTGGCGGCACGCACCCCGGGCACCTTGTTCGCCGCAATCGCGACGCCCAGTCCTGTTCCACAGATCAAAAGGGCCCTGTCGGCTTCCCCGCTGGCCACCTTGCGGGCCGCGGCCACCGCTACGTGCGGATAGTCGGTGTCTTCGTCGGCACGCACGCCCACGTCCAGCACCCACTCGACGCGCTCGTCACGCTCGAGGTCTGCCTTCAAGAGCTCCTTGTACGCGAGCCCTGCGGCATCGGCGCCAACAACGATCCGCAGACGGTCGGTCATGGCTTCTCCTCGGGGTGTGGAGCGGGGGGTATGTTCGATGAGGCATGCGAGACCACCGTGGCGATGAGGGCGAGCGAGACGGCGCCCGGGTCTGCAGACCCCACGCTCCGTTCGGCCAAGGGCCGCGCCCTGCCCAACCTGGGCCGGAGTGACGCGGTGGCGCTTGCAGCCTGGGTGGCCGTCGTGGCGGCGGCGTTCCATGCTGTGCTCACGTCCGTTTGATGGCCGACGGCGCCTGCAAGGGCGTCGTGGAAAGGCACCAGGGCGTCGAGCATCGTCTTGTCGCCCACGCTTGCCTTGCCCAGTGTCTGCATCGCATCGATGGCGGCGGCCACTGCCGAGACGACCACCTCAAGCGGGTCCGCATCCCAGCGTTCCCACGCCTTCGCATCGTCGCCCAAGGCGTTCCCGCTTGCCTCGAGCATCGCGCCCCACAGCACGCCGGACGTACCCCCCGCCTTGGTCGCCCACGCCTGACCGGCCCGGGCAAGAAGGTCGCTCGCACCCGCACCCTGCCCGAGTGCCTCACGGGCCGCGTGCAGGGCGGCGTTCAGCCCGCGCACCATTCCACGGCCGTGATCGCCGTCACCCGCGATGGCGTCAAGTTGGCCTAGGTAGGCCTCGGATGCGGTGACGGCTTGTGTTGCCGTCTCAAGCGCCGCGACGATGCGCGCCGCGTGGTCCCGTGATCGGGGGGTGGGCCTCCCCGGGATGGACCCCGCGTCACCCGATTTCGGGCCGAGGGCCGTGGAGGAGGGCGGAGTGACGGGCTCCCGCGGGGAACTCGACGTTGTGGGACGCGGCGCGGTGATGGCTCCCTTGCGATACGCCGGGGCGGCAGAGGGGCTGGTCCACAGCGACTCGAGCTCTTCGTCCAGCCATGTGAGGGTGAGCGAACACCCGGCCATGTCCAGGCTTGTGACAAGTTCGCCGATGTCCGGTTGCACGATGGTGATCCCCGCCTCCCTGAGGAGAGGCGCGACGGTCGCCCAGACCACAAACAATTCTTCATATTTGGTGCGGCCCAGGCCGTTTAGCACCACGGCGGCGCGAGCGGCGCCGTCAATAGGTGCCTCCGCCAGGACGCGTTCCACCAGCGTGGCAGCGAGTTCGCGTGCGGTGGGCATCGCGACCTCGCCGATGCCAGGTTCGCCGTGGATCCCCACGCCAATGCCCATGCTTCCCGCGGGGACAGTGAACAACGGAGCATCGGCGCCAGGGAGCGTGCACCCGTCGAATGCGACACCGAGGGTGCGCGTCCACGCGTTGGCTCGCAGCGCCACGGCTTCCACCGCGTCAACGTCATAGCCGGCCTCAGCGGCGGCGGCAGCGACTTTGAAGACGGTGAGGTCCCCAGCGATGCCGCGGCGGAGGCTCTCCTGTCCCACAGGGGCGCTCGCGATGTCGTCGGTGACAAGCACATAACGCGTGTCGATCCCCTCGGAGGCGAGCTGGCGTTGCGCGAGGGTGAAGTTCATGACGTCCCCGGCGTAGTTGCCTGTCAGCATCACGACCCCGGCGCCCGACGACGCGCTGCGGGCAACCGAGACGGCGTCGGCAGCCGAAGGCGAGGTGAAGACGTTGCCCACCACGGCACCGTCGGCAAAGCCCTCGCCCACCAGACCGCAAAATGCGGGGTAGTGGCCGGAGCCGCCCCCCACGATGACGGCGACCTTTCCAGCCGGGGTCGGCTGGGCCCGGATCACACCGCCGGGCACCAAGGCAACCTGGTCGCTGTAGGCATCGACAAACCCGCGAAGCGCCTCGTCGGCAAACTGGGCGGGGTCGTTCGACAGGATCGTCATGAGCCGGACTCCTGTGTGGGCGCGTGCATGACGGTGGCGATGACCGAGTCGTCCTCGGCCCCCAAGCCCAGGGCCTCCCCCAGAAGGTAGAGGTGTTCCGCGGCCGCGGCCACCGGGGTAGCCACCTTCGCTTGGCGCGCAAGCCTGGCGACGATGCCCATGTCTTTGGAGATCACGTCAAGGCGCGACCGCAGTTCGGGGGCTTCTCCTGTGAGGCGCTGAGCGATGCGTGGCCCGCGGTCGGCAAGCATGAACGATGCGGCGGCGCCCTTGCCGAGCACTTCCAGGGTGGCGTCCAGGTCCAGGCCCAGGGCATGGGCCAGCGAGAGAGCCTCGGCTGCAGCGGCGGTGTGCACGCCACAGAGCAGCTGGTTGACGGTCTTGAGCATTTGGCCGTCACCCACACGTGGGCCCGCGACTGTCAGTGTCGAAGACAGTGCCTCCAACACCGAGCGGCCCCGATCGAGGGCGGCAGGATCGGCGCCGACCATGATCAGCAGGTCGCCCTTTCCGGCGCGCACGGGCCCGCCGCTCACCGGCGCGTCAATGAGGTGCACCTGCTGCTGGGCGAGCCGTGCCGCAGCGTCCTGCGCGGGTTCGAGTCCTACGGTCGAGGTGAGAATCACGACGGAATCGGGTGCCAGTGTTGACGCGGCGCCCGACGGCCCGAACAGTGCCGCCTCTAGCTGGGCCGCGTCGCGGACGCCCACGAGCGCAACGTCAGCAGCCGCACACGCCTCGCCGGGGGACGCTGCGGGTGACACGCCCGCCAGTCCGGCGAGCCTCAGGCGCTCAGGGTCTACGTCAAAACCGGTGACCTCATGGTCGTGTGCGAGGTGGGTAGCCATCTGCAGTCCCATGGCCCCCAGGCCTAGGACCGCGACGCGGGGACTCATTTGGCGCCCCGGGCGTCGCGGCTGGCTTGAGCGACCTCGCCGGTTGCCACGGCGAGAATCTTGCGGAGGTACTTGCGGTTCTCCGCCATCACGGAGAGCCCGTCGCCGCCGTAGTGTTCCACGCAGAATGCGCCCGTGTATCCGAGGTTCACTGCGGTCTTGATGGCGGCGCGGTAGTTCATGGTGCCCGAGTACATCGGGGCGGGCACGGATACCACGGCGCCCGTGGCGGGTTCCGTGTCGCGGTAGTAGTTCTTGACGTGCCAATAGTTGGACACCGGGAGGCACGCCTCGACGGCGGCCTGGAACGATTCGATGTCCCTGTGGAGCCGGAACAGATTGCCGAGGTCCGGGTTGAGGCCCACCGACGGGTGGTCGATGTCGTGCACCAGCCGCACGGCAGATTCCGCTGAGCCTAGAAGGGTGTCCTCATACATTTCGAGTGAAAGCTCGATTCCCACTTCCCTCGCGTGGTCTCCGAGCTCGCGAAGCCGTTTTACCGCGAGTTGCCAGGTCTCCACGGAGTCGTCGTCCTTGGGGCCGTCAACCGTCCAGAACCACAGCACGTCGCGCTGCTTGGGTGCGAGCGCGCGGTGCAGGCCCACGCTCACCAGCGAACAGCCGAGCTGCGCGGCAGCGTCGATGGTGCGGTGGGAGTACGCGAGGTTCTGCTCGCCCAGCTCCGGGTCGATCACGCTGCACCGGATTGCCGAGACGGCTTCAGGGCGCAGGCCCGTGTGCTTGAGCACGTCGGCCATCTCTTTGAGCCTGTGAGGCTCAAGGTTGCCCACCTTCACCCAGTTGTCGGTGAGGTCTACCTCGGTAAACTCCTCGTAGGCCACCTCGGCCAACTGGTCATGCCACTGTTCTACCGGCGCGTTCTGCGAGTCGGGGAACGGGAGCATGGCTGCCGCAATGGGCCAGGTCTGGCTGAGGGCCGTTGTGCTGTGTGCTTCGTCGGACACGGTGTCACTTCCAATTTCCTATAGGATCGAGTTATGGCCATTGAAGCAGGCCTGCCATCGGCAGTCAATGCCGCGGCGGCAACGGGCTCCGCGATTACGCAACGCTCCCTCGTCGACGATGTCTACGAGCGCCTGATCGGACTGCTCCTGGAAGAGCAGCTCGAGCCCGGAGCCCGCATCAAGATCGACGACCTCGCTCGCATCTGGCAGGTCTCGCAGACTCCCATCCGCGAAGCACTTGCCCGCGCGGAAACCAGCGGACTTGTGGTGCGACAGCCCGCCAAGGGGTATCAACTCGCGCCGGTGCTCTCTGCCGAGGAGTTTGGGCAGCTCATCGAGATGCGCCTGCTGATCGAGCCGTACTGTGCGGCGAAGGCATGCGAACGGGCCGACGATGGAGTGCTCGATTTTCTTGAGAAGCAGCACCTCGCGATGAGGGATTCGCCCAAGGGGCCCACCTCCCATGACTATCGCGACTACCTGCGTGCCGATATCGCCTTCCACCAGACCATCGTTGCTGTGGGCGGGAGCCGGTTCCTCGAGACGGCGCTCGCGTTCACCAGCACCCACGCGCACCGTTTTCGCCGGTTCAGCAGCGGCACCGTGAGCGATTTCACGGACTCCCAGAGCGAGCACCAGGCGGTGCTGGACGCCTTGCGTGAGCGGGACTCAGACCGTGCCGACGCCGCAATGCGTCACCATCTTCTCGGTGTGGGTGAGCGCGGTCGCTGACCGGCGCCCCGTTCAGGGTGAGTGCATGACAGAGGGCCCGGTCGCTGCGCCTTGGGTTCAAACGGTGGTCGCAACACCCTGATTTTCAGGAGGTTGCGTCAACCGCTGTCATGCCCAACCCAGCCGGGGTCGAGCGTCGGCGACCTAGTGCTGCTTCTGCACGTACTTCACCGGCTCCGGCAAGCCACGTGCCTTGCGCACCGAGCGGGACAGACGCTCGATCGACTTGAGGGCTACGACCACGTCTTCCGCGGTCACCGCGAAGGGCATGTTGTGGATGGTCTCGCCGGGCAGGGTTGCCGCGACACCGACGGCCTGCAGCTCCTTCTCGTCGTCGATCGACAGGCCCACTTCGGTGAGCGTGGTGGGCAGGCCCACCTTCGTCGTGAACTCGATGAAATCCGCGATCTCGGCCATGGGGGCGCCTTCGAGAACCAGCTGGGTCAACGAACCGATGTTGACCTTCTGGCCGTGCGTGAGGCCGTGGGTCTGAGGAGCGGCGGTCAGTCCGTTGTGGATGGCGTGAGCCGCCGCGAGGCCGCCCGATTCGAAGCCGAGCCCCGACAGCAGCGTGTTCGCCTCCACCAACTTCTCCACTGCGGGCGTGACGAGGTGGTCGCGCACCGCGTCGATAGCGGGAAGGGCGTTTTCCCAGATGACGTCCCACGAAAGCTTGGCGAGGGCCGTTCCGGTGAGGGTCGGTAGGCCGCCCGCCATCGTCGTCGCGTTTGCCCTGTCGGTAGCGCGCGCCTCGAGCCACGTGGCCAGGGCATCGCCGACGCCCGCGACCAGGAACGCTACCGGTGCGTTGGCGACAATCTGGGTGTCGACGAGTACGAGGTCGGGGTTGCGCGGGAAGAAGCGGTACTCGACAAACTCTCCCTCGTCGGTGTAAATCACCGAGAGTGCGGAGGTGGGCGCATCGGTCGACGCCACCGTGGGCACGCTCACCCAACGAATGCCCGCGAGGAATCCGGAGGCCTTGACCGCGTCGATGGTGCTTCCGCCGCCGACGCCGATAATCACGTCCGCCTTCGTCTCCTGGATCTTCTCCACCAACTCGTCGACAACCGCGGCCGTCGCGAACTTGTGGAACGACACCCGCTCCACCCGGAGGTCTGCCCCGGCAAAACTCGCCGTCACCTGGTCGCCTGCAAAACCCCAGACGACGTCGTCGGCGACGATCAGCGGCGCCTTGCCAATCTGGGCGGCAAACTCGCCGACGCGCTCGATCGCGCCCTTGCCCTGGACGTACCGGCCGGGACTCATGACCGTGCGGATTGGATTGGACATCGTTGCCTTCTTCCTCGTCAGACTGTTTCAGGATTCTTGTGCGGCCGGTGGCATGCACAACGCTCGCGTGCGCGCCGTCGTCCACTTCGATTTTAGGGTTCGTCACAATAGAGCCGCGGGGACCTCCGTCCGGTGAGGCTCCGGGGCACTGCGCGGTCCGATGGCGGGGAACGGGCCGCGTGATCGTTAGAACGAGGTGTCCGCCGTCTGTGACAGCGAATGGGAGACGCATAGCTCCTCGGCGCAGGCATGGGCTTCGGCCTGCACGTCGGCGCCGCTCCATCCCAGCTCTGGCGCGAGCGCCTCCGCAATCTCCTCGAGGTGCTCAACGTCGCCCGCGGGGCGTCTGTCAAACGGACGAGACAGAAGGGCGGAGCCCACGGCACTCGGTGATGTGCGCATGGATGACTCCGCCGTGGCCAGCGTGCGGTACAAAGGGGTATGAATAAGCAGAAGGAGAATCGGCGATGAGCCACGAGACAATTGAGCAGGGGTTGACGTCACTCGGTATCGAGCTGGGTTCGACGAGGATCAAGGCGGTACTCATCGGGCCCGACAACCTGCCCATCGCGA
>Ga0307486_1001846_pt1 | contig 15511 bp, 12 predicted proteins | sample CBIW02metaG_FD_203663 | JGI IMG/M metagenome (GOLD analysis project Ga0307486, IMG submission 203663) | Sea-ice brine microbial communities from Beaufort Sea near Barrow, Alaska, United States - CBIW 0.2 | ecosystem: Environmental > Aquatic > Marine > Coastal | place: USA: Alaska | collected... | reverse complement strand
GCCAATGACCGGTAAGTTCGGTGCATGGAGCACTCAAGCCACCTGTCCGTTGGACGCATTCCGATCGTAGATGTCCAGCCCTCACTCGAGGAAGGACGGTGGCCCGCGAAAGCGGTCGTGGGCGAGGCCGTCCCGGTGACGGCCACCATCTTCCGCGAGGGCCACGACGCGGAGGGCGCGACGGTCGTCGTCACCACTCCCGACGGCGCAGAGCTGACGCTGCCAATGCCGGTGGAGAACTTCGGTAAGAGCCTCTACCAGGTGTCATTCATTCCCACGGTCGAGGGCCTACACCACTTCAGGGTCGAGGCATGGTCCGACCCCTACGCAACCTGGGCACACGCGGCTGAACTCAAAATACCCGCGGGCGTCGACGTGCAACTGATGCTCGAGGAGGGCGTGGCCGTGCTCGCCCGCGCCGTCGACGAGGTCGCCCGGCCCATTTCCCAGCAGCAGCTCCTCAAGGATGCAGCCGCAGCGCTCGGAAACAAAAAGCTGGCGCCCGATGCCCGCCTCGCCGCCGCCGTTTCCGCATCAGTAAAGTCCGCCCTTACCGTCGCTCCCCTCAGGGACTGGGTGACCAGTTCGCGCGACTACCCCCTCATGGTCGAACGCGAACTGGCCCTGGCATCGGCGTGGTACGAGATTTTTCCGCGCTCCGAGGGTGCGCGGCAGAACAAGCGCACACACGAATGGACCTCGGGCACCTTCACTACCGCGGCCAAGCGCCTGCCCGGAATCGCCGCGATGGGGTTCGACGTTGTCTACCTCACCCCGATCCATCCCATCGGCACCACGCATCGTAAGGGACGGAACAATTCGCTTAGCTGCGAGCCGGGAGACCCCGGCAGTCCCTACGCGATCGGAACCGCGGAGGGCGGACACGATGCCATTCACCCGGACCTTGGCACCATGCGTACCTTCAAATCCTTTGTGAAGAAGGCGCGCGAGCTGGACCTCGAGGTAGCGCTGGACATCGCCCTCAACGCGTCCCCCGACCACCCTTGGGTTACTGAACACCCCGAATGGTTCACCACGCAGTTGGACGGCACCATCGCGTACGCGGAGAACCCACCCAAGAAGTACCAGGACATCTACCCCTTCAACTTTGATAACGACCCCGACGGCTCGTATCGCGCGTGGCGCGGCATCTTCCAGGTGTGGATCGACGCTGGGGTAACCCTGTTCCGCATCGACAACCCGCACACCAAGGCAGTGGGGTTCTGGGAGTGGCTGCTCGCGGACATCGCCAAGGACCACCCGGACGTCATTTTCTTGGCCGAGGCGTTCACCCGCCCCGCGATGATGCACACGCTCGCCAAGGTCGGCTTCCACCAGAGTTACACGTACTTCACCTGGCGTCAGAGTGCCGAGGAGATGGCGGAGTACCTCGAGGAACTTAACGGCGAAAGTTCGTTCTATATGAGGCCAAACTTCTGGCCGACAACGCACGACATCTTGACGCTGGACATGCAGCGCGGCGGCGCTGCGATGTTCAAGATGCGCGCCGTCTTAGCCGCGACCGGGTCCCCGTCCTACGGGATATACACCGGCTACGAATTCGTGGAGAACGTCCCCCGGCCTGGAGCGGAAGAGCAGATCGATAACGAGAAGTACGAGTACAAGCCGCGCGACTGGTCGCGCGCAGACGAGTACGGAATCGAGACGCTGCTGACGACGCTGAATGCTGCGCGGGCGGCGCACCCGGCGTTGCGCAGGCTGCGTGGGCTACATGTTCACCCCACCAGTAACCCGAATATTTTGTGCTTCAGCCGGTACGTTTGTGCCGCCGATTCACCTACCGGAAAGGCCGATGCCGTCATCACCGTGGTGAGCTTCGATGTTGACGTGGTGCACGACGCCATGGTCACCTTTGACATGACCGCCATCGGTTTAGCTGAGGATAAATACATGAACGTTAAGGATGCCCTGACCGGCGCAAACTACACCTGGGGTCGCGAGTTTTATGTGCGACTAGACCCAGCGGGTACCCCCGCGCACGTCGCGGAGGTGAAGTAGCTGATGAAGGAATTGCTCAGGTCACTTCCCAAGCGCGAACGCGATCTCACCGATGACCCGCTCTGGTACCGGACCGCGGTCTTTTATGAGGTGATGGTGCGGTCATTCCACGACAGCGACGGCGACGGCATCGGCGATCTTCGCGGGCTCATCAAGCAACTGGATTACTTGGCGTGGCTCGGCGTCGACGCGCTGTGGCTACCCCCGTTTTACCCCTCTCCCATGCTCGACGGTGGCTACGACGTGGCCGACTATCGCGGCATCGACCCGCGGTACGGCACGATGCGCGACTTCGAGAAACTCATCAGCGAGGTCCACAACCGCGGGATGCGCATCACGATCGACCTCGTCATGAACCACACGTCTGACCAGCACCCCTGGTTCCAGGCGTCACGCACCGACCCAGACGGTCCCTATGGCGACTATTACGTGTGGTCTGACACGGATCAGAAATGGACCGATGCGCGGATCATCTTCACCGATGTGGAGACCTCCAACTGGGCGTGGGACGCGCGCCGGGGGAAGTACTACTGGCACCGCTTCTACTCGCACCAGCCAGACCTCAACTTTGAGAATCCCGCGGTGCAGCAGGAGATGTTCGATATCGCTCGCTTTTGGCTAGGGAAGGGTATCGACGGCTTCCGCCTGGACGCAGTGCCTTACCTGTTCGAGGACGACGACAACGCGGGCGAGAACGACCCGCGGACCCATCAGTTCCTGCGAGCTATGCGCAAGATGGTAGATACGGAGTTTCCGGGCGCCGTCATGCTGGCGGAGGCGAACCAGCCGCCCGACCAGGCCGCTGAGTATTTTGGCACCGAGGAGGAGCCGGAATGCCACATGTGCTTCCATTTCCCGGTCATGCCGCGGATATTCCACTCCCTCAAGGCCGAGGACGCCACCCGGTTGCGTGAGGTGCTACACAACACCCCGGTGCCACCCGCCAAGGGGCAGTGGTCCACGTTCCTGCGCAACCACGACGAACTCACGCTTGAAATGGTGTCCGCAGATGAGCGCCACCAGATGCTCGACTGGTACTCCCCACACCCCCAGATGAGGGCCCACACGGGAATTCGACGCCGACTCGCCCCGCTGCTGGATAACTCCGAGCAGGCGCTGCAACTCGCGCACGCACTCATCTTGTCTCTGCCCGGCACGCCGTGTCTGTACTACGGCGACGAGATCGCGATGGGCGACAACGTGTGGCTGCCCGACCGCGATGCGGTGCGCACCCCGATGCAGTGGACACCGGATCGCAACGCGGGATTCTCCGATGCGGACCCAGGCGCGCTCTACCTACCCACCGTGCAGTCGCTACTTTTCAACTACAGCGGCGTCAACGTAGAGCGTTCGCTTTCTCAACCCACGTCGTTGCTGTACTGGCTCAGGCGGTTCCTGCAGGCCCGCCACGAACACCCTGCATTCTCGGACGGCGGCTACAAAGACGTGCCATCCGACAACCCGGCAGTTTTCTCGTTTTTGCGCACTCTCCCCGGAGAGTCTGTCCTGGTCGCGATGAACTTCTCCACGCACCAGTCCTCCGCCCTGCTCACGCTTGAGGACTACGCCGGCGGTAAAGTCAGAACTATCGTCTCAAACACTCCGTTCCAGGGAGTCGGCGACGATGGCACATTGCGTCTTACGTTCGGTCCGCAGTCCTTCTATTGGTTGGTGGTCAAGCATGCCTAACGGCGTCGACAACACAATCCTGCACGATATTGCGAATGGTACGCACCATGAGCCCCACTCGGTGCTCGGCCCGCACCTTGGCCCCGATGGCGTGACTGTAAGGGTGCTACGCCCCATGGCAACCGCGGTCGAGATCGAGACGCTTGAGGGCACCTTCACCGCGGAGCACGAGCGGGAGGGCGTGTGGGTGGCGGGCCTGCCCGGGACCGTGGCGCCCGACTACCGGATACATGTCACCTACGACGGCGCGCCCGTTGTCACGGACGACCCCTACCGGTTCTTACCTTCGACGGGCGAGCTCGACCTGCACCTCATCCGCGAGGGACGCCACGAGCGCTTATGGGACGTGCTGGGCGCGAACGTCAAGACCTACCCCTCGGTGCTTGGTGAGGTGCACGGCACCGCGTTCGCGGTGTGGGCGCCCAACGCCCGGGCAGTACGCATTGTGGGTGACTTCAACATGTGGCAAGGGGAAACCCACGCTATGCGATCGCTGGGCGCATCGGGAATCTGGGAACTGTTCGTCCCTGGCATCGGCGATGGCACCGCGTACAAGTACGAAGTGCTCGGCAAGGACGGTCGCTGGATGCAGAAGGCCGACCCCATGGCACGACGCACCGAACTCCCCCCGCAGACCGCGTCCATCGTGACCAACAGCGTGTACACCTGGAAGGACCACGCGTGGATGCAAGCACGCGCGGATAGCCAGCCTCACCGCGAGGCAATGAGCGTGTACGAGGTGCACCTCGGATCGTGGCGTCAGGGGTTGGGCTATCGCGACCTCGCGACGAAACTAGTCAAGTACGTCAAGGAGCTCGGGTTCACTCACGTTGAGCTCATGCCCGTGATGGAGCACCCGTTCGGCGGCTCGTGGGGCTACCAAGTCACCTCGTACTACGCCCCCACGTCGCGCTTTGGCACCCCAGACGAGTTTCGATACCTGGTGGACGCGTTCCACGAAGCCGGAATCGGCGTCATCCTGGACTGGGTCCCTGGTCACTTCCCCAAGGACGAGTGGGCGCTCGGACGATTCGACGGCACACCGCTGTACGAACACCCGGATCCGTTGCGAGGCGAACAGCCCGACTGGGGTACTTACATCTTCGACTTCGGGCGACCCGAGGTACGCAACTTCCTCGTGGCAAACGCCGTCTACTGGCTCAAGGAGTTCCACGCCGACGGTCTGCGCGTGGATGCCGTCGCATCAATCCTTTACCTGGACTACTCGCGCCAGCCGGGTCAGTGGCGGCCGAATGTTCACGGCGGGCGCGAGAACCTTGATGCCATCGCGTTCCTGCAGGAGGCGAACGCCACTGCTTATCGCAACTGCCCCGGCATCGTCATGGTGGCCGAGGAGTCGACTGCTTGGCCGGGCGTCACGCAGGCAACGAGCACGGGCGGCCTGGGCTTTGGCCTGAAGTGGAACATGGGATGGATGAACGACACTCTCAAATACGTGGCCGAGAACCCAATAAATCGCTCACACCACCACCATTCCGTCACCTTTTCGCTGATGTACGCCTTCTCCGAGCAGTTCATGCTGCCGATCAGTCACGATGAAGTGGTGCACGGGAAGGGATCCATCTGGGAACGAATGCCCGGTGATGACTGGCAAAAAGCGGCCGGAGCGCGCGCCCTCTTTGCTTATCAGTGGACCCACCCTGGCAAGCAGCTCATCTTCATGGGGTGCGAGATTGGCCAAGAAGCGGAGTGGTCAGAGGGCCGGTCACTGGACTGGTGGCAGCTCGAAGACCACCTGCACAGCGGCATGAGGGACCTGGTGCGCGACCTCAATAGCACTTACAAGCATTACCCCTCTTTGTGGCAGGACGACTCGAGCGCTGACGGTTTCCAGTGGATCGACGCTGACGACACTCAGCACTGCGTGCTGTCTTTCATCCGTTACGACGACGACCGGTCGCCCGTGGTGGTCGTGGTCAACTTCGCTGGCGTGCCACACGAGAACTACAAGTTGCCTATGCCCATCGCGGGCGACTGGGACGAAGTTCTCAATACTGACGCCGAGGTCTACGGCGGCTCTGGAGTAGGGAATTTGGGTCGCGTGACCGCAAAGGGTAAGGCGATGGGCGGCTTCCCTGCTTCCGCCACCGTGCGTTTGCCTCCGCTTGGTGCCGTCATATTCGCACCCAAGAAAGGTGACGGGCGCTAAAACGCGTCGGCGCTAGTTCAGCGCCGACGCAAGGGCTTTGCGTGCCGTAAGCACGCGGGCGTCAGCTGCTCCCACCACGTCGAAGAGCTCAAGCAGCCGCTGTCGCAAAGTTTCGCGATCGTCCCCTTGGGTAATCCGCACGGTGTCGAGCAACCGAACGAAGGCGTCCTCGACCTGACCTCCCGTCACGTCCAAGTCGGCCACGGCCAGCTGTGCGGCCGGATCGTTGGGGTTCTGCGCCGCAGCGGCGCGTACTGCGCCCAGGTCCGCCTTTAGCGTCCGCGCCATGAGCCGCACTTGTGCGCGCCCTGCCCGAGCATCGGCGTCCTTGGGGTTTTCTATTAGAGCGCGGTCGTACGCCGCCTCGGCGGCTACGTAGTCCCCAAGCTCGATGGCGTCGTACGCCGCCTGATGCAGCGGTGGCAACGGCTCGGGCTCGGGTTCAACATCTGCAGTTGGCTCGGGAACAGTACCGGAGCCAGTCACGCCGGCCTGCGCCGCGACCTCCAACACCTGGTCCAGCACCTCTCTAAACTGCTCGTCCGGCGCGCTACCTTGGAACAGCGGCGCGGGGCGCGCGCCGATCAGCGCCATCACGCTGGGCACGGCCGTGATCTGGAACGCCTGTGCCACGCCGGGCTGGGCGTCAACGTCGCACTGCGCCGCGACGAACCGACCACCGTACTCGGCCGCGAGCACGTCAAGACGTGCGGCCATGTCGGAACTCGCGCTCGACGTCGCGGACACAAATACGATCACGACTGGAACCTGGGCCGATTTCTCTGCAACCTCCTGGAGATTCGCCTCGGTCAGCTCCATGGACGGGGAATCGGCGGGCTTAGCCGCGGCGCGCTTCTGCTGCGCCGCGAGCGCGGCAAGATCTACGGCGCCGCGCATGGACGCGGGCTCGGGAGGGTAGGACATTACTTGGCTCCATCTGGGCTTATTCGAATTGCATGGTGCTCAGCTGCCACCACGCCGGGAAGGTCAGTGCTACCTGCAGGCGGCACGTACATGACGATCATGTCGCGGTATTCGTACGTGGCCTTGTCGACAATCTTGCCGTCCACCAGTGGGGCATCGGCAGGCGGGATGGTGACTTTTGCGTCCTTGACCGACACAGACGACGTCTGGCGCACAGGAGCAAAGATGAGCGCACCGCCGTCCGCTGTCGCGAGGGCGTAGGAACCGTCCTGGACGGGCTGCACCGTGTCGACATATTTGCCGTCTGCGGTCTTCGCGACCTTGGTCAGCACATCCCGGTTCGCGAATAGCTGATTGCGGTAGCTGTCCTCAGCGAAGGTAGCGTTGAGGTCGCTCTTTTTGCCTGTTCGGATGAGTTCGAGGTAGTTATCCATGACCGTCTGCAAGGTCGTGTCCCCGATCGAACTATCCAAGGCCAGTTGTTCCGCGCCCACAGTCGGACCGGGCATGGCGGGCAAGGTGGCGCCTGGGACCATGTGCGCCCAGTTGCGAAGTTGATACGGAGTGTCGACGTCGTCTTGCACCCATATCGACACCACCGGAGTGGTGTCCTTACTGGGTTGCGTCGAGATGCCCACCATCACGCGAGGCCACGTCTCGTCGCTCGTGACATAGACGGCCTGCATGTCCGCGGGCAGCACGTCGGGCGCGGGGCCCTTCTTCGCCGACTCTTGCTTGTATTCGGCGGCGCGAATCACCTTGGCGTCGCCCCCCACTCGCACGGTGAGGTCGTCGGTGGACTTCGCGCCATCAGCAGCAGCCAACTCGGCAAACGTCTCAGACTGGATACGGCCGCTCTGATCGGTAGTCGTGGCAGCCGTCACCTCAGGCGGTGATGCGGCACCCGCTACCGGGACAGCGGGCGTACAGCCGGCCAGGATGGCAGCTACGCCAAATGCGGATGCGACAACTACTGCGATGCGTTTCATGAGCGATCCCCCGTTCCATCGGAGCCCGGGTCATGATCGGGCCCACCATCCAAAGCGTCTGACGAACTTTCCTGGGCATCGTCCAGGCTCGCAGTTGGAATGGCTGCACCCGCGGCCCTGCGTGAACGTCGCGAGCCATCTTTGATGTCGCCCTTGCGACCCAACGATCGCGAAGCCATCCAGGATTCCCCCCGCGCCTGCGCAGGACGGAGGTCAATGAACAGTACGACTAGCGCGATGAGGCCCACGAGTACGAGGATTGCGCCCCACCACAGAAGTGGGGTAATCCAGTCGTCGTTGACCACGCGGGTGAGGGAAATGTCGGTGCCGGTCAGCGCGGTACCGTCCGCGCTCATGACCACGAGGGTCAGGCCAGCAGGCACGCTGTCGACAGCAATGTCGAGCTGATCCGTCCCGGTGTACGCGTCTCGCCACTGGTCCGTGGTGCGGCCCTCCATCGCGACGAAGGGGTCATTCAGAGAGGGCGCCATCACAGGGGCGGGGGTGGCCGACACACTCGGAGAGGCGCTCGAAGACGGACTGGAGGAGGCTTTTTTCGACGGAGAGGGGGACGCCGATGCGCTGGCCGAACTAGACGGCTCCGGCGACGCAGAGGGGGATGGCTTTGCAACGTCGCGAGTGCCGAGCACTTCCCAGTCGGGCAGACTCGTCACCTCGGTGTAATTGACATCAGCAAGCCATGCGACTGCGTCCACTGGACGGGCGGTGTACGCCACAATCTCGCCGTTACCCTCGACGGAAACTTGACCTCCGGGCGAGATTGTCAAGAAGTCTGGTTCGTAAACCACCACAGAGGTCGCTACGTCGGCGTGAGCCACCACGTCCTCGGGCGGTCGGACCGAGTCGGCCACGAATCCCACTATCAGCAAGACCACGCCGATTACTCCGGCGATCAGTCCAGTTGTGCGCAAAGACACTAAAATCTCCATTCCTTCGACAACACTCTACGAGTAAACGCGCGACAAACGCGAAATGTCGCTTTGTCACTCCCTCGCGGGCACACTACCCTGGGTAAGACTGCGCGGAAAGCGCCAAAGGAGAAGATATGCCGGAAGAGAACCTCCCGTTTCCCGTGACACTGCGCGGTTTTGATCGTGAGGCGGTCGCTGCGCACATTGCACGACTAGAGGATTCGGTTCGCGAGGCGCAGCAGTCTACGCAGGACGCGCGCGGCGAGGCTCAGCAGGCCCGCACATCCCTCGACGAGGCTCAGAAGTCTCTGCGCGAAAACGATCAGCCCACCTACAAGGGGTTGGGTTCTCGGGTAGAGCAGTTGCTACGTTCCGCGGAGGAGCAGTCCTCGGACGTCGTCGCGCGGGCTAACACGCACGCGCAGGACACCGTGGCTCGAGCAACGGTCGCTGCCCAACAGCTCCGCGCTCGTGCGGACAATGAAGTTGCCGAGATCCTCGCCCAGAGCCGCCGCAGCGCGGAGACCGTCAAGACCGAGGCAGAGGGCTCCGCCGCAGCTGTGCGGGAATCCGCCGAGCGCCAGAGCGCGGAACTACTCGACAAGGCTCGGCGCGAGTCGGAGCGAGGCCGCGGCTCGATCGAAGCTGACGTTGCCGAGATCCGGGCAGGGGCAGAGCGCGACGTACACACGATGCGCGCGACGGCCGAGCGGGAGACCACCGAGATACGGGTCAAGAGCCAACGAGAGGCCACCGAACTCACCGAGGCGGCCCGGGTAGACGCGGACAAGATCGCCGAAGACGCCGCCGCGGAGGACGCGCGGATCCGCGAGGAGGCCGACGCGCTGCTCTTGGCTGCGAAGGAAGAGTCGACGCGAATCAAGGAAAGCGCGCGCAGCGACTCCGCAGACAAGAAGTCGAAGGCCGCAAGCCGCCTTGAGGCGGCAACCGCCGAGGCGGCGCGCCTGCGCAAAGAGGCGGACAGCGACATCGCACGCTTGCGCGAGATCGCTGAGGCGGAGGCTTCCGACCTGCGCACCACTGCGGAGAGCGACGCCGCTTCGCTCCGCGAGGAGGCCGAGGTCGCGCTGATCAAGGCGCGCACGGACGTGGGACGGCTTCGAGAAGATGCCGAGGTTGAGGTCACCGGCTGGCGCACCGAGGCGGGCGACGAGGTGGCGAAACTTCGTGCCACGGCGAAGGCCGAAACGGATGCCTTGCGTGGCGCCGCGAAGCGCGAGACCGACGAACTTCGCAACGTCGCAGACCACGAGACGAGCGAATTACGTGCTGTCGCCGGACGCGAAGTCGCCGAGCTACGCGCCGTAGCCAAGCGTGAGACAGACGAACTGCGGGCGGTCACGGACGAGCAGACCCAAGCACTACAGGCAACAGTCGAGGCCGAGGTCGCAGATCAGCGTGCAGTCGCCCGCGACGAGGTGGCGGAACTACGCGCCGTCGCCAAGCGTGAGACCGATCACCTGCGCGGGAAGGCGGACGGCGACACCACGACGCTGCGCCGCATGGTTGACGCCGAGGTGTCCCAGTTGCGCGCGACGGCCGAGGCAGAAACCAACGACCTGCGCGCCGCGACAGATGCGGACGTCACGGCCCACCGCGAGCAAGCCGAGGAGCAGGCTCAGCAGTTCACGAGCGAGGCGCAGAACACACTTGCCATTGCTCGCCAGCAGTCCACCGAGTTGCGCGCCGCCGCAGAGCGGGACGCGAAAGCCACCGTCGCCCGCGCAGATTCGACTGCCAAGGAGACCACTGACACCGCATCGGCCGTAGCCTCCCAAGAGCGGGCGGATGCTCACCGCGAGGCTGAGTCCACCCGCGACGATGCGCGCCGCACGCGCGAGGATCTGCAGGTGGAGATCGCTCAGCGCCGCGAGAACGCCGAGCATGAGCTCGCGCAGCGTTACGAGGACGCGAAGAATGAAAGCACGGCAATGATGACGGATGCCGAGCAGCGGGCGGGCGAGGCCGAGGATCGCCTTTCCGCGGCGCTCGAGCGTGCCGAGACCGTCCGTTCAGAGGCGGAGGGACACTCACAAACGCTGCTAGGCAACGCCCGCAACAATGCAGACGAAATCGTGTCTGAAGCCCGCGAACATGCGGAAACCATCATCTCCGAGGCGGTCAGCGACGCCGAGCGCGAGCGCAACATGGCGTCGCGCGAGGTCGACGAACTCAACCGCCAGCGCGAGTCGATCACGGGATACCTTGACGACCTGCGTTCATTGCTGGGCACTGACCCGGTGTCCAACCTCGCAGCCGCCGTCAAACTGCAGGACGAGCACCAGTCATCCGAAGATTCTGACCCGTCAGACGCGAAGTAGCGCGTATGGCCGACTCAGAATGGTCGGACGCTCGGGGCGACGCGGCGTTACTCAAGGCTGACGCCCTTGCGCGTCGGGAGGCCGGAGAGTCACGCCAGGCGGCGGAGTTGATCACGCAGTTCGTGACCGATGCGCGAGCGGCTGGCATCACCCCCGAGGTGCTGACGGCGCTGTCATACGACGGCGGCTCGCGGTACCGCACTAACGTCACCGGGTGGTATCTCAAGCACAACCGCTCAGTGGGTGTGGATACCGCTGGCAACTTCTACGTGCTCACCGCTCCCCCGCGCTTCATGTCGCGGTTCACCGGAACCACCGTGGAGCCGTCACCACCTCCGCTCGAGTTGGGTAAAGGTGGGCGCGACGGCGAGTCGATGCCCATCGCCACCGCGCTCGACAAGCGCCTTGACGGTGGCAACGACTGGTAAAGCTCACCGGTGGCATACGCGACGATGCTTCAGGCTAGTCACCCAAGAGCGGTACGATCGCTTCGTATACCGCTTCCGGCGCCTCGTACGCGCTGAGATGCCCGACTCCGGGAATCACGGTGACGGACACGCCGAGCGCGTCGGCCATCACCTGGGCATCGGCCATGCTCGTCAGGGAGTCGTGCTCTCCAAAAATCACCACTGCGGGGCCGTCGACCATCCGTAACACCTCGGTCCGGGTAGGACGCGCGGCCATGGCGCGCTGGCCCCACGCGAGGCCGTCTCCTGAGTGCTGCGCGATGTTCTGGGCGATGCTGGTCACAATCCCATCGCGGGCCGGTCCGGTGCTACCCACGAGACCCTCCGCCATCCCGCGCGGGTCCTCCGCGCCGCTCTTGCCGTCCAAACTGTCTGCGAGCGCCAACCGCTTGGCCACGCCGGCCTCGTCATCAGCGGTGCTGCGCGTATCAATCAGCGCCAGGCCGGCCACCGCATCTGGGTGTCGCTCGACCACGGACATCGCGACGTAACCACCCATCGAGCAACCCACCCACACCGCCGCATCGTGCCCGGTGGCTTCGCGCATCGCGAGCACCGCAGCGTCGGCAATCAGCTCGAGCGACGGCTCCTCATCGGGCAACGGCATCTCGCCGATGCCGGGCATATCAAAGGAGATGATGTCGCCGTCGAAGTCTCCTAGCAGCGCGATCAGCGGCTCCCACTGCGCGCGGTCCACCGGGAAGGCGTTGAGCAGCACCAGCGGCGCGTGCGTGGGAAGTAGAGAGGTCATTCCACATCCTCCGACGGGACGCGGTCGGGAAGTGGCGAGCGGTCCGGCGCCACTCGCGCGGTGATGGCGTCCAACACCACTCTCACATACTTCTCGCCCACCCACAGGTGCTTGGCGCCCTCCACAGGGACCAGTTCCAGTTGCGTCAGCGGCGCGAACCGCTCACGCGCCTGCTCCGGTCGCAGGTAGTCATCGAACTCCGGCACTAGCGCGGTCACCGGCTTACCCGTGGCCGCCCACCGTTCGAGGTCACTGATTTGCGCCCGATGCATGGGTGGGGACAGCAGGATGGCCCCCTGGGTATCTAGTTCCGCTCCGTGCATAAGCGTCAGTTCGGTGCCAAAACTCCAGCCCACGAGCCACCGGTGGGGCAAGTCTCGGGCGACCGCGAAGTCCACGGCGGCCCGAACATCGGCCGCCTCTGCGACACCGCCGTCAAACTCGCCCTCGGACGTGCCGCGCGGAGACGAAGTGCCGCGGGTATTAAAGCGCAACACTGCGATGTCTGCCAGGTACGGCAAGCGCCATGCCGCTTTGCGGAGAATGTGGGAGTCCATGAACCCGCCGTGCGTAGGCAAGGGGTGCAACGTGACGAGCGTCGCGGAGACGCTGCCGGAGCGCGGCATGGCCAACTCCCCCACTAGCGTCAGGCCATCGTCGGTGGTCAGCGTAATGTCCTCGCGGTTGGCGGGCAGCACCGTCATCGATCGCAGTTCCTCGAACTCTTGGGGCTCAGCCATTCGTCCTTCCAAACGTCGTCCAACAGTGGGTGTGCCAGTGCCGCCGGTCGGCTGCCGCAGCATCGGCGCCAAAGAGTCCGTCCGCCGCCCAGGCCACCAGGTGCGCGGTGTTCGGCGGGATGTCCCGCCCGCAACTGGGGCACACGTAGGTCTTGTCGGTAAGGCGCGGGGTCGCGACGAGGTACTCCTCGCCGCCGGGTCCCATCTCGGGCCGGGCGCCACCGCCGCGCGCTCGATCCACGTCGAATTCAGGGTGGGGCTGTCCGTAGGGTCGCTTGGACGAGCGGCGCTTGGACGGCATGCGTCGATTCTACGTCGTGGACAGCTGTGTCAAGTGTGACCGCGGCCGATGCTGCTCAGCTCGTGCGCGGCGGCGTCGCGACGAGCGACTCGGTCTCTTCGAGCGGCACGACTTGGCGGCGACGAACGGTCTCCGCATACCAGTACGCGGAGTCCTTCCAGCGGCGCTCTAGGCTTTGATAGTCCACCCACACCATGCCAAACCGCTTGGCGTAGCCCTGGGCCCACTCGAAGTTGTCCATCAGGGACCAGGCCATGTAGCCGCGCACGTCTGCGCCCTCGGCGATCGCCTTGCCCACGGCGTCGATGTGGCCGTAGAAGTACTCGATGCGGTCGTCGTCACGCACGCGACCGTCGGCGGCCACCGCGTCGTCCCACGCGGAGCCGTTCTCCGTGACGTAGATGGGCTTGCCGGTCTCGCGGTGAATCTTGAGCAGGTGCGCGTGCAGTGCGGACGGGTCCAGGTTCCAGCCCATGGAGGTCAGCTTGCCCGGAGGCAGCATGAACTCGATCTCTTCGTCGCCGGGCCATGGGCTGTGCGCTCCAGCCTTGTGCCCATCGGCAAGGGTCGCGAGCTTCGTGGAGTGCGCCACCTTGTTCGCGTTGTGGCGCACCATGTGGGAGGCGTAATGGTTGACTCCGAACCAGTCCACAGCATCCTTCATCTGAGCTAGGTCGCCGTCGTGGACGAACGACCAGTCGGTGATGTGAGCCGTGTTGGGCTGGAGGATCGCCGGGTATGTTCCGTGAGTGAACGGCTCGTGGAACATCGTGTTGGCCAGAGCATCAATATGGGCCGATGCGGCGCGGTCCTGCTCGCTCGACGGGTCCCATGGGCGCGGAATGTGGCAGTTGTTGACCAGTCCCACCTGAGCGCCGGGTGCGACGGACTTGATGGCCTTGTAGGCGCGTGCGTGTGCCAGGTTGAGGTGGTGCGCGACCTGAAGAGCCTCGGCATCGTCCGCGTGGCCGGGGGCGTGCGCGCCGGCACCGTAACCAACAAAGGCGGCAACCCACGGCTCATTAAACGTGGTCCACATCTCGACGTCCGCGCCGAACTCCTCGGCCATGCGCTGCGCGTAAAGGACGAAGGCGTCGATGGTGTCGCGGCTCAGCCAGCCGCCCTGATCGTCGAGCGCCTGCGGGAGGTCCCAGTGGTAGAGGGTGAGGAAGGGCTTGATGCCCTTTTCTTTGAGGCGGTCGATGATGCCGCGGTAGAACGCGATGCCCTCCTCGTTGAACTCGCCGGTGCCAAGGGGCTGCACACGCGGCCACGCGATGGAGAAACGGTAGGCCTGCAGGCCCATCTCGGCCATCATGTCGATGTCCGACTCCCACTTGTGGAAGTGGTCGCATGCGACGTCACCGTTGTCGCCGCCGACGACGGCTCCGGGCTGCTCGCAGAAGGTGTCCCAGATGGATGTGCCGCGGCCGCCCTCGCGGGCGCCGCCCTCAATCTGGTACGAGGCGGTGGCCGCTCCAAACAGGAAGTCGGCGGGAAATTGTGATGGCGTCGTTGTCATACGGACCAGTCTACCGAATCGATTCGAATATTTCCTACCACGTGGTCAGGAAACTTTTGAGGCGATGTTGGGGCATCGCTTTGGCTCCAAGTGACACGCCTACCTAGGTAGGCCGCCCGGCTTAAGGCCGCGGGAGTGGCTCGCCTGCTCGCCTCCTTACTTAGACTTCTCGGTCTGGCACACCTTGCCGTAACCTTTGCTCATGTCCGACGGTCATAGTCTCAAGCGCCAGGCCGCTCTACTTGAGCAGGTCGTGGCGCCTTTATACAGCTCATCCCCCGGCAGCGAGCGGTCCCCCGCCACGCGGATGGGACCCACCCCATGACACAAGCGTGGCTGCTTCTACTGCTCACACTTGTGCTGATCGGCGCGAATGCCCTGTTCGTCGCCGCTGAGTTTGCCTTCGTCACTGTCGACAGGCCGAGCGTCGAGAAGGCGTCCAAGTCCGGAGATAAGCGCGCAATCTCTCTTCAGGAGGGAATCAAGAAGTTATCGACAGAGTTGTCCGGTGCCCAGTTGGGCATTACGGTGACGTCCTTGCTCGTCGGCTTCATCGCCGAGCCCTCGATTGCGACTCTGCTTCGCGGACCGTTGGAGCAGTTCGGCCTGCCTTATCAGTCCTCACTCGCAGTTTCCCTTGTCCTGGCGTTCATCATTGCGACGGT
>Ga0307486_1001845_pt1 | contig 15518 bp, 14 predicted proteins | sample CBIW02metaG_FD_203663 | JGI IMG/M metagenome (GOLD analysis project Ga0307486, IMG submission 203663) | Sea-ice brine microbial communities from Beaufort Sea near Barrow, Alaska, United States - CBIW 0.2 | ecosystem: Environmental > Aquatic > Marine > Coastal | place: USA: Alaska | collected... | reverse complement strand
AAGCCATATTCCTTTAGTGCAATACTATCGCCATGCAAAATCCGAGATTAAAGTCATTCATGCAGAGGTCAAAGCAGCTGAAATCGCTAAACAGCGCCATGAATTCAGATTGGCGCGAATTGAGCGTGAAAAACTAGAACGTGAAACACGTCTTCAAGCCAAAAAAGATGCCGTTAAAAAGCAAGTGGCTGATAAGTTAGCTCAGGCGGGTGACTCCCCTGAATCTGCTGTTGCACCCACTCAAAAATCAAGCCCTGCTGTTTTGGCGGCTCGAGCGGCCGCGGCTCGTCGCGCGGCTAAGTCGAAGGCGACTTCTACCAAGGATCATAACGAGCCTGAGTCTGATCAGCTCTCTCCGAAAACGCCCGTTCAAGAAAAGATGCCTACCGCGCGTAGAAAAGCCATCGAAGCGGCTCAAAAAGCCAGTGAAGCCGCTGGCACTGAAAAAAATCCAAAGACAGCGGCCAAAAATGCCGCGATGGCGGCCGCTAAAAAACGTGCATTGGCGAAAAAACAAGAGGTTGATGCCCCCCCTTTTGAGTCTAATGACAGACCTAATGAAACGTCTACGGCAACCTCAACAGAACAAAGAGCAGCCAACATTCCTGACGTAACAGATGCGTCACAGTCAACACAGACGCCTGATTTAACCCTAGACTCAACATCTGAAAAATTAACCAAAGAGGTTGATGATGTTACCCAAAACAAACGTCAAAAAGCGATTGAAGCCGCTCGTAAACGTGCTCGTGAACGCCAAGCTAAGCCACCGGAGACGAATTAAGTGAACCAACCGACACGCTCATCCTCACCGTACGTACATAATAATCAAAATGTCCGTAAGTTGATGCTCCAGGTTCAGATTGCAGCCTTCCCAGCACTGCTAATGCATATCTATATTTTTGGTTTTGGTATTGTGGTGCAATGGTTATTGGCCGTAGCCACTTTATTGGTGGTCGAATATACCATGCTCAAACTCAGAGGCCGCCCGGTTATACCTTTCATTACCGATATGAGTGCGTTAATCACCATCACGGGTCTGGTCTTCTGTATTCCACCTGGAGCACCTTGGTGGATCATTGTCAGCGGCAGCACCTTTGCCTTGATTTTCGGGAAACACCTTTATGGTGGATTAGGTTACAACCCATTTAATCCGGCCATGCTCGGTTATGCATTCCTGCTCATCTCTTTCCCGGTTCAAATGACTCAATGGATCGTCCCTTCTGAAATCGCAGGCTATTATATGGGGTTTATGGATGCCCTCCAATTAGTCTTCATGGGACACATCCCTGATATATCAATGGATGCTATTACCGGTGCTACCCCCTTGAATGAAATGCGTATTGGAATCTCTCAAGGCGTGACGGTGGCAGAAACCCTTAACCCTCTATTGAGTGCTAATGATAGATCGGTACATTTTATGTTTGGGTTTAGTAGCTGGGAGTGGGTGAATCTCTCGTTCCTACTGGGTGGACTATGGATGCTGTATAGTCGCACGATTCGCTGGCAGTTTCCGGTCGGTTTTTTAGGCAGTTTGGCTCTCATGGGGTTTATTTTCCATGCAATCGATCCTAACACCTATCCGCCGGTAGACTTCGTCCTGCTGTCGGGCGGCACAATGCTGGCCGCTTTCTTTATTATCACGGATCCTGTTACGGCGAGCACGACCCCCAAAGGCCGCTTTATTTATGCATGTGGGATTGGTGTATTGGTTTATGTGATTCGTAGCTGGGGTGCTTTTCCAGATGGTATCGCATTTGCAATTATCTTGATGAATATTGCCGTGCCTTTAATCGATCAATATACTCAACCGCGTGTCTTTGGTCACAAACACTAGGATAATGACGAATGAATAAGTCGAGCTCTTCGCAACAAACAATGGTGAGTGCCTTAATCAAAAGCATGTTTGGCTCAGCCTATAAATTGAGCCTATTTGTTTTGATCAGCATTATGCTGTTACTCACGGTTCGCTATTTCACTTCGCCAGTGATTACCTTGGCCGAAAACCAGACTTTGCTCAATACGTTCAATCAGGTGTTGCCGATCGACTTGTATAATAATGACCCTTTGACTGATACTAAAAAAATCACGAACCCTGTTATGTTAGCCCGATTAGGCGCTGAAAGTCCGGTCACCTTTTACAGAGCGCGAAAAAACAAACAGCCAGCTGGCCTTATTTTTACTGTCACAGCACCCAATGGTTATAGCGGCGATATCACTCTACTAATCGGTGTTTTGCCCGACGGCCGCGTCTCTGGTGTACGTGTTTTAAAACATAAAGAAACACCTGGCCTGGGCGATAAAATTGAACTAAATAAAAACCCATGGATACTTGAATTCAATGGCCGTAATGTAAGGCATGATAATGACTCTAACTGGGCGGTGAAAAAAGATGGCGGAGATTTTGATCAATTTACCGGTGCGACCATTACGCCACGCGCGGTGATCGGTGCAGTGAAAAATGCCCTAATGTTCATCAATGAACACGGAGACAGTTTATATGAGTAATTTATCAGACAAGGCGTCCACTGATGATGCTACAACGGATCTAGCCGACAACGTCGAAAACTCTCGTTGGCAAGAATATAAAGCCATTATGGATAACGGCTTGTGGAAAAATAACCAAGCATTGGTGGCCTTATTAGGACTATGCCCGCTACTTGCCGTCTCCAATAATACGGTCAATGGACTGGGTTTAGGTCTGGCAACATTGTTTGTTTTGCTGGTATCAAATGTTTTGGTGTCGCTGATTCGTAATCATGTCTCCAATGAAATTCGAATCCCGGTCTTTATCGCCATTATCGCCACTGCTGTCACCGCGATTGATCTGTTAATGAATGCCTACTTCCATACTCTGCACGGTATTTTGGGTATATTTATTCCTTTGATTGTAACCAACTGTGCCATTTTAGGCCGTGCTGAAGCCTATGCTTCAAAAAATAGTGTCGATAAAGCCATCATCGACGGTTTCTTTATGGGGGTTGGTTTCTTATTCATCTTGGTCTTATTAGGTGCATTGCGTGAAATGATTGGTAACGGCACGCTGTTTGACCAGGCCTATCTCATGTTTGGAGAAGGTGCGCGTAATTGGACCCTGCATTTTAGCGACCAATATCAAGGCGTATTATTAGTCGTTCTACCGCCCGGTGCTTTCATTGGTTTGGGATTGTTAATTGCCCTTAAGAACTATATAGATGCTAAGAAAGTCGCTAAGCAAAAAAATCCTCTGGGGAAGGACATCGACATTCAAGTCTCCGTCAGTTCACCCATTAAAATAGGTCAATAAGTCATGTTTTCTAATCTATTGATGAGTTACTTATGAATAAGCAGAACCGTTTAGAAATTTTTGAACGCCTAAGTGTTGCCATTCCAAACCCAGAAACGGAACTGCATTACAGCACACCCTTTGAATTATTGATTGCCGTTATTTTATCGGCACAAGCCACTGATAAAGGTGTCAACATTGCCACCGATAAATTGTTTCCGGTTGCCAATACACCCGAAGCCATCTATGCATTAGGCGTTGAAGGATTAAAGGACTATATCAAAACCATTGGCTTGTTTAATACCAAAGCCGCCAATGTGATTAAAACCTGCAAGATGCTGGTAGAACTGCATAATTCTGTGGTTCCGGATAATCGAGAAGCATTAGAAGCTCTGCCGGGCGTTGGCCGAAAAACCGCGAATGTGGTGTTAAATACGGCCTATGGTCACCCGACTATGGCGGTCGATACGCATATCTTTCGGGTCTCAAACCGTACTAAATTGGCACCCGGTAAAAACGTTTTAGACGTTGAAAAAAAACTCCTTAAAAATATTCCAACTCAATATCTTATTCCAGCACACCATTTAATGATTTTACATGGTCGATATACGTGCGTTGCCCGTAAACCACGTTGCGGAGCCTGCTGTATTTATGACTTATGTGAATATAAAGACAAAACCGAGGGTTAGGGCTTTAAGCGACCAACAACACTTGCTTGCCTTGTAAACTCATTTTTTCGCCTTGGTTTCGTCTGACTGGCTACCTTATTAAAATCACTAAATGATATAATTTTTAGGCAAACAATTGCTTTGACCAGGCCAAGGTCTGACATGCCTTGCGGTTTTACACAACTGTGTGAGCTGAAGGCCCCTTTATTTTTAATCACATTTAAAGAACGTAGATTATGTTTTATACCTCAGAAAGAGACAAGTTACGCCAGTTTTATGTAGATACTTGGCAAAAAGTCCGCTTTAATCTGCCAATGGACGCCATGGAGCAGATGGTGGCTCGTGTGATAGAACTGCACCCGGAATATCATTCAATGCTTAACAATGAAAAACACTTGGGTAATGAATATAAGCCCGAAGATGGCGAAACTAACCCATTTCTCCACATGGGCATGCATTTAGGGCTACAAGAGCAAGTCTCTATGGACCGTCCGCTTGGTATTCAAGCCGTGTATCAGCAACTCGGTGAAAAACTGCGTGACGTCCATGAAACGGAGCATGCGATGATGGAATGCTTAGGTGAATCTCTTTGGATTGCCCAGCGTGATCAAGTAGAACCAGACGAGCAAGCGTATCTGCGCCACTTACAACAGCTACTCCTTAAATAAAGAGATCAAAATTAATATGCTAAGCAGACGTCTATCGTTACTCTCAATGTTAGCGTTCACCTTGCTTAGCAGCTTTATATTGACCGCCAATGCGGCTCCCACTTCAAACAGTCTAAATTCAGTTTTTGTCACGCCTGAATGGGCACAAAAAAACCAGAAAAACATCCTTTTTATCGATTTAAGTTCACACGCGAGTTATCAAAAACTGCATATCGAGAATGCTCAGTGGATAAACTATAACTGGCTCATCAAACCGCAAAATGGTCTGGCGTTAAGTGGCGGTGTGGCGTATATAAGCAAATTGCTCTCCCAACAAGGCATTACCCCTGACGTGCACCTCGTGCTCTATGATGATATGGGCAACCTCAACGCCAGTAGACTCTACTGGGAGCTTAGAAAACTCAAGCACAATAAGGTCAATATTTTAGATGGCGGCATTGTATCGTGGATTTTAAAGGGGTTCAAAGTGACTCAAACACAACCTCAACATCCTACTAAAACGATTTACCCTCAAGCGACACTCCCTCTCACAAACAGCTTGACCGCAGATAAAACGGATATACGTGCGGCCATTCAAAACCGATCTATTGTATTGATTGATACACGTTCTTTTGATGAATATGTCGGAGATCCCAAACAGAAACGTTCGGGCCATATCCCCAACGCAATTTTCTTTGAATGGTCGTGGGCAGTTGATATCAAAAATGGGTTTCGCCAAGTTGAATCTGATACCTTATTGGCTCATTTAAAAACACTGGGCATTAAAGATAAAAACCAACCTATTATCACCTACTGCCACACCGGACATCGTGCCGCGCGACTGTTTTTAATGCTAGACAGCCTTGGGTTTACTCACGTTAAACTCTACGATGGTTCGATGCAAGAGTATGCGATTGATAAGAGCTTGCCACTGCGTGTTGGGGAAAAGCCTTAATGAAGTTATCTTCCAACCAAGAGTCGAGTAAGTTAAACGTGGTAAACATTGAAATCTATACTGACGGTGGCTATTTTGAGAAATGGGATGTCGGTGGTTGGGGGTCGGTTATTTTTCAACAAAATGTGGAGATTGAACGCGTCTCAGACTGGCAAAAGAAGACCTCTAGTTTAGAAATGGAACTTAAAGCGGCCGTTAATGCTCTTGATGTATTGCAGACTAAAATCGAGCCAATCCAGACACCCTACCAGGTCACACTCTATACCGACTCGCGGATATTGATAGAAGGCCTCACTCAAAAAATCCACTTGTGGCGTCAGAACCACTGGATTCATAAATCCGGTAACCCGGTGAAATACCAAACTCTCTGGGAAACGCTCGAACGGTTGACTCATCAATACCAAGTCGTTTGGCAATGGGTTAAAGGCCATAGTGGTAATAAAGGCAATGCCATTGCTGATGGCTTGGCCCGCGAAGCAGTGATGAACCGTTTAAGTCATAACCATTAGTAAATAACAACGACCAAAACGTAGTGCTGCAACGAAAATCGTCTCTCGATTCTTAAACTCTCACGTTTTAAGGGATTTTTAACTGAATAAGGGTTACATCATCCGAAAAATCTAATGTCCCGGCATAACTTTCAAGTGTATATAACAGATGTTTTAACGATAGTTTATCCTTAGCGATCGTCTGTAATACTTTGCGAATTCGAGTGTCGCCAAAATGTTCACGACCTTGAGTGACCACATCCTGCACGCCATCTGAGTAGCCAAAAAATAGATCACCTGTACAGAGCTCAATTACTTTCGGTTCATTCTCTCGAGGAAAACGGTCGATGATCCCTAATGCCAATCCATCCGACTTAAGTTCTTGTACATATGAGCCGTTACGATAATGCAGCAGAGGCGGCATACCGCAATTCCAAACATTTAATTTATTCGTTTCCAAATTCCATTCAATCAGAAGTGCCGCCATAAAAATTTCGGGAGGTAACTTTTGAGACAGTTCATAGTTAATCAATGCGGCGGTTTCACCTAACGGAAAATTCTGCTCGGCTCGTGAGTAAAAAAGTGAACTCACTAAGGGCCCTGCCACCGCGGCAGATAGGCCATGTCCCGTAAAATCACCTAATAAAATGTGTCGATGACCCTTATGAGTAGACGCGGACAACACTAAATCGCCATTACTTTTCTCAACCGGTGCAACCAAGGTCGTCAAATGATCGGTTTGATAGCGGCGGTCATCTCGCATCGACATGATAATATACTCGATATAATCCCGCTCTCTCTTCAATTTTGCGTGGCTTTTTTCAAGTAACTTCTGGGTCTGAGATAAACTCAAATGGGTTCTCATACGCGCTAATAAAATACTTTCCGAGAAAGGTTTGGTAATGTAATCAACGGCTCCTAACTCCAGACCTAAGCGTTCATCATTCATAGCCACTTTAGCCGTCAAAAAAATAACAGGAATATTGGCCGTACCCGGATGTGATTTTAATTGCCGACAAAGATCAAACCCATTTAGATCAGGCATATTGACATCCAATAAAATCAATTCTGGACGACGTTTTGCAATACTGGCAAAACAACTCTTACCATTATCGAGTAAGGTCACCTCATAATAATCTTCTAACAAATCTTCCAAGACTAAACGATTAATCAATTCGTCATCAATCGCTAAAACATAAGGTTTATTTTTCGGTAATTCAGCTATTTTCATACTTCGCCCATCGGTTCTATCGTGGCATTATTGACCCAATCGTCTTTATGAATAGGTAAGGTAAACTTAAAGTTGGCCCCTAATAAGTGCCCTAACACAATTCTGTTTTCAGCCCAGATATGGCTGCGATGCGCAGAAATTATTTCACGACTAATGGCTAAACCCAAGCCTGTACCGCCCGTATTCAACTCTTTCTGACGACTTTGGACAAACTGATTAAAAATGTCGTTCATTTCATCTTTTAGAATTCCAGGACCTTCATCTGAAACCGTCACTTGAACTTGTGTTGAGTCAAGACCTTCAATTTTAACGAGGATACTTTTATTTGGCTCTGTCAGACGAATCGCGTTACTCAATAAATTACAGATCACTTGAGACACCCTTGCTGCATCAAAATAGGCCATCAGCGCATGACCTACCAAGATAATCTCAACTTGTTTTTCACTGGCTAAAACCGCCTGTTCCTGAACGCAATTTTTAATGACGGGTCTAAGGTCTTGGCAGACAAAATCAAAGCGCATCATCCCCGCTTCTAATTTCGAAGCGTCCAGAAGGTCGTTAAAGAGTAATAGTAGCTTGTCGGCACTGGTCTCTATATTCGTAAAATAACGTTTTAATTTTTCTACATCCACTTTATCAAACCGAGTCATTCCCATTTGGCTATAACTCAAAATACCATGTAAAGGTGTGCGTATTTCGTGAGATATTTTAGCCAAAAATTCAATTTTTGCCTGATTGGCTTGCAAAGCTACTTCTTTTGCCGCAACCAATTCAGCTTGCAACTTCTTTCTTTTCGATATCTCGCGAAAAGCAATATGGATCACAGAACGACCAAGATATTCAATACGTGTCAGAACGACATCCGACCAAAACTCTTCTCCATTCAGTCTTTTATTGACCCACTCATAACGATGACGCCCCTTCTCTAAACATATTTGTAGCATTCTATAACCCTTACGCAGTGAACTCTCTCCATCAGGCTGAAACTTTGGAGCAAAGACACTATTGGGCGCACGTAATAAGTCCGCTTTTGATTTAAAGCCAAATATACGAATCGTAGCTTCATTACAGTCGATCACATGACGGCCTTCGGATATAAAAATTCCATCGGCTGATTTTACAAATACCATCTCAAAGGCTAATTTCTGTTCTTCTAATTCATGGGTATACTTTTTTAAGGCTTGCTGCATTTCTGTATTGTCTAATCTGAGGGCTTTTTTTATGAATCGGTCGGTTAAATCGCGGACAAATGCGCTACAGACCTCTTTGTCGCCCAGAATAAATTTAGCAGCACTGATCTCGACTGGAAAAGTCGTTCCATCTTTACGCCGATAACGACTTTCAAAAATGCGTTTGTTACCATTTTTAACATCAGCACAGATATCCTTGAGTTCACAAGGTACCAAGCCCGTATCAATTTGATTGATATTCATGCCTAATAATTCATTTTTTGAATAGCCTAAGCGTTTGATCGCTTGTGAATTGAATTTAACAAATTCACCTTCATAATTCAGTAAGAAAAAGGCATCTGAGCCTTGTTCAATCAGCTCTTCATAGCGATTTGCTTGGTCTCTAAGATACTGTTTATTTTGTTTTTTTTCGCATCTCAATCGTAAAATAAAATAGGTAAAAAATGCCAATAATAAACTCAACCCTAACCCAATCCACAGTGGCCAATGACGTTTATACAATTGATCAGCGTCATAACCTGGAAGTTGGGTTAAATCCACTTCAGTGGTCAACTCCCACGTGCGTCCAGCGGCTTGGATGTTAAACGTTAACTCACGCATATTGGAAGGCAGAGTGGAACTGAAGTCAGGGCCTAGGGTTGCAAAGGGCTGTTCATTAGTGTGGGTGTCTTTCAAGCTGTACTTAAGACTCGGTTCTAAATTTGCATTCTTACGCACGAAGTCCAAAAAATCATTCATGTGAAAAACCAAAGCGACATACCCTTTGATGGAACCCTTTGTATTCATGACAGGATGGTAAAAAAGAATTGAGCGGCCCGAAATTGGTTCTTCACCCCATTTAAAAGGCATGGATGCCACCGTGTCTTTAATGGGTTTTTTCAAAGCACTTGTCGCATCCAAAATGCCTGTGGAATAGAGGTTTAGACCTAACTCCTCCGCATTTCCTTTCAGAGGATAAATATACTTAATAACAGCATATTTCGGTGCTTCTGGAGACCTGACAAACCGACCATCTTTCAAGTTCTGAATTTCAAACTTATTGCCCTCAATACTCATGGACTCTTCAAACGCTTGACGATTTTTATCATCAACATTTTCAACCCATTCTAAAATGCAGACCCCTTCATCAGCCGCTAGTAATACTTTGGAGGACTGTACAAATGCTTGGTATGATACGGTCTCTGAGAGTTTAAAAACCATCGCCAGACTTTGTAAACGCTGTAATTCGCGCTGGACCGATTGTTGAAAAGAAAAATGGGCATTGACAGAATACTCTTGAAACTGCTTTTCTAGGGAATGAATATAACTATCTGATTGTGCCTGATAGCGCTGGTTCGTAATGACTAGACCCAATATAAATACCAAAAAACTGGCCAGAATAATTTTTTTAAAATCTAATGATGCTAGCATTTACAATGACTCACAACGGATTGAATGGGTAATTAATGACGACAAGCAGGCCTAAAAGTAGGATTTCATTTTACCTCAATGCTTTGCCTTAAGCGTTTAAAATAACACTTAAATAAGTGATTATTTGCAATAACTAAGACTTTTAGCTTATTCTACTAAATTACCTTACTCGATTCATGGAAGAAATTTAGCGTCAGTTTGGTTATGATGCTAAGACACGTTCATCATTATTCTTAAGCAAGGACTCTATCATGTTAGACAAAAATCAAACGGCACCTGAATTCAGCAGCCCTAATCAAAACAATGAAATGATTACATTAAGTCAATTTAAGGGCCAAAAAAATGTTGTGCTCTATTTCTATCCAAAAGACGATACGCCAGGTTGCACCATTGAAGCCAATGAGTTTACCAAGCTGGCCTCGCAGTTTGCCGCGGTCGATTCTGTGGTCATCGGCGTCAGCAAAGATTCATGTGCAAGTCATCAAGCCTTTATTGACAAGTTTGGTTTAAAAGTCGATTTACTGGCAGATACTTCTGGGCAAGTCTGTGAAGATTATGGCGTATGGCAAGAGAAGGAGAAAAATGGTGAAAAAAAGATGGGCATTGTTCGCTCGACTTTTATTATCAATAAGGCCGGGATGTTAGAAGCAGCACTTTATGGCGTTTCACCGGATGGACATGCGCAAGCGATGCTAGAAGCCGTTCAAGCCCTTTAAGGCTATATTAATAACCGCGACGCTTGATAACTGGATACAAAAAAACCAAATGACCAGGCCTGGCATGTCCTGCGGCTTTACAAAACCATGTGAGCGTAGGGTCATTTGGGTTTTTAAGTTTAAAACGTTAGATTCGTGATTGAAATAAAATGATTAAATCATTTTGTCTGAAAATTTAAGCAATTAAACGACCGACTTTAAACTTACGTCCCTTAATTTTTCCTTGGTTCATTTTACTGACCGCTTCTTGTGCAAATTCAGGTTCAATCGCCACATAGGTTGAATGTTCAACCACATCGATTTTACCGATATGTTTACCATCAATGCCTGCACCTTGCGTGATTGCACCTAAGACATCGCCTCGACGGACCTTATCTTTACGGCCACCCGAAATATATAACGTCACATACTTAGGCTGCACCCGTTTATTACGGCTATTCGGAATCAAGTCAATCGACTCATAAGACAAAGCCTGTCCTTGATGCTCCCCTAAACGCGCCAATTTATAGCTCTCTTTTTCAGTAAATAAGGTGATCGCAACCCCTTCCAGTCCAGCACGCCCTGTACGACCAATACGGTGCACATAAGTGTCTTTCTCATAAGGTAATTCATAGTTAATCACCACAGGCAACGCTTCTATGTCCAAGCCACGCGCCGCAACATCGGTGGCAACTAATAAGTTCGCACTGTGATGTTTGAACTGAATCAACACCTGCTCACGCTCTCGCTGTTCCATATCACCATGTAACGCCAAAGCGCTGAAACCACGATCTTCAAGATAGTCCGTAACCTCTTGTACCAGCTTCTTGGTATTACAGAAAATAATACCGTGCTCAAAGGCGTTAAAGCTTAATATCTTCACCAAACCTTCCAGCTTTTCTTTATGATGACAAATATAAAACTGCTGATCAATGGTGGCCATATCATGATGGGATTCCACCGCAATCTGCATTGGATTTTTTTGAAAACGGCGACTCAACCCCGCAATATCTTCTGGAAACGTCGCTGAGAACAATAAAGTTTGACGACTCTCTGGAGTAAAGCCCAAAATATGAACCATCTCGTTGACAAAACCCATCTCCAACATACGGTCCGCTTCATCCAACACGACGGTATGTACTTGACTTAAGTCTAAATGGCCTTTCTCTATATGATCTCGCAAACGACCTGGCGTACCAACGGCCACATGTGCACCATGCTCTAACGAGTTGATTTGTGGACGCATTGGCACACCACCACATAACGTTACGATTTTAAGGTTGGCTTGAAAACGCGCCAAACGTCTTAATTCGTCTGCCACCTGATTACTCAATTCACGCGTTGGCGAAATCACCAAGACTTGAACGGCAAAATTGCTGACATCCACTTTATTCAATGCGGGAATACCAAATGCAGCAGTTTTACCACTGCCCGTTTTGGCTTGGGCAATCAAATCTTTACCGCCTAATCCCAATGGCAAAGCCGCCGCTTGAATCGGCGTCATGCTGGTATACCCCAGTGACTCTAAGTTATTCAGTTGCGCTAAAGGCAAATCCAAATGTGAAAAAGAGTCGTTCGATGGAATATCCGCTAAAGGCTTAGAAGGTTTTTTGTCAGAGTTAGACATAAGGTTCTCAATGTTCAAAATGTACAAATAAATGGGGGTTAAAAAAAGGCGCTGTAAAGCACCCTTTTATTGGTAGTTCAAAGCTAAATCGCTTATTACCACTCGTGCTTGCCGGCAAAAAAAGCAAAGGCCGTTGTGTAAGATGGCTCTTGAAATTTCTTCAAACCGGTTTCAGCAAAGGTAATCGGCATTGGATAATGCTTTAAATGCTGTTTTTGAATTGTTGGGTTCATTAAAACAACATCTAAACCAGGGGCGACTTGTAAAACGGCTTCTAATTTAAAGCCATTGGCACCACCGGCAAACTTGCCTTTTTTCTGGCGTTCACGAATGACGATGTGATTAATTTTGTAATCTTCTGCCAACTTCATAAAAGTCTTTTGAAAATATTTCAATTCACTGACATTGTCAGGATCTTTGCAAGCAATGCGGTTGACACGGCATTCTGGCAAAAAGAACATATCATCTTCCATCAATAAAATCGTAATAATGGCTTCGTTACCGGCGATCTCAACCCCACAAACTCTTTGCGCTTTACTCTCAATCATTTTGTTCCCCAAGTATCTCTAAGAGCAACGGTACGGTTATACACCTGCACGTCGCCCGATTGGTTATCTCGACAGAAATAGCCTTCACGTTCAAACTGATAAGCTTTCTCTGCTTCTGAATTGGCCAGGCCTGGTTCTACAAACCCCTGTTTTACGGCTAACGAATCGGTATTTAAAACCGATTCAAAATCGTCTGCTTTCACGGGATTTTCCACGCTGAACAAACGATCATAAATTCTAAAGACGGCGGGTAATGCTTTGCTGGCTTCGACAAAGTGAATTACCCCCTTAACCTTACGGCCATCTGCCGGGTTTTTACCCAAGGTTTCAGGGTCATAAGTACAGTAAATCGTAGTGAAATTACCCTCGGCATCCGTATCGGCTCTGACCGCTTTCACGATATAGGCATTACGTAGACGCACTTCTTTGTCTAACGCTAAACGCTGATATTTACCGTTTGGCGCGACTTCTGCAAAATCCGCACGGTCAATATACAACTCTTTACCGAAGAAAATCTCGCGTTTGCCCATGGCTTCGTTCTGTGGATGAATCGGCGCTTGGATAGATTCACACTCACCTTCGTAATTTTCAATCACGACCTTAATCGGGTCCATCACCGCCATTGTGCGCGGCGCAATCTTGTTGAGGTCATCGCGAATCGCCGCTTCTAAAATATCCATGCCTGTCATACTATCGACTTTAGAGATACCGATACGCTCGGCAAAGTCACGTAAAGCGGCAGCGGTATAACCACGGCGACGCAAGCCAGAAATGGTCGGCATACGTGGATCATCCCAACCTGAGACCAAGTTATCATCGACTAACTGATGTAATTTGCGTTTCGACATCACCGTATATTCCAAGTTCAAACGCGAGAACTCATACTGATGCGGACGATCTGGTTTATTAAAGTCATTCAGGTTATCCAGTACCCAGTCATACAAACGACGGTTGTCTTGGAACTCTAACGTACATAAAGAATGAGTAATGTTTTCAATCGCGTCCGAAATACAGTGGGCAAAGTCATACATCGGGTAGATGCACCACTTGTCGCCCGTTTGGTGATGCGTCTCAAAACGCACGCGGTATAAGGTTGGATCACGCAGACACATGAACGATGAGGTCATATCAATCTTAGCTCTTAAAACACACTCGCCCTCTTTGAAATCGCCATTTTTCATTTTGGTGAAAAGGTCTAGGTTCTCAGCAGGTGAACTGTCACGGTGAGGGCTATTTTTGCCCGCTTCACGCAAAGTACCACGAAACTCACGCGACTCTTCGGCGTTTAAGAAACAGACATACGCCAAGCCTTTTTCAATCAACTCACAAGCGTAACCGTAGAACTGATCAAAGTAGTTAGACGAATAACGGATATCGCCCGCCCACTCAAAACCCAACCAAGCCACATCTTTCTTGATGGAATCGACATACTCCATATCTTCTTTGCTGGGATTCGTGTCATCAAAACGTAGATTACATTGGCCTTGGTAATCTTCAGCCAACCCAAAGTTTAAACAGATGGATTTTGCATGGCCGATATGCAGGTAACCATTTGGCTCTGGTGGAAAACGGGTATGCACCATCTCATGCTTATGATTCGCCAAATCATCGTTGATGATATTACGAATAAAATTGGCGGGACGCTCGACTGTTTCGACTTTGCTCATGCTTGATAGAACCTATAAATATCGTGTGAAATTGACCGATAAAACCTGTCTAAAAAGCGACCAGGCCTGGTCAAAATAAATAGCGCAAATTATAGCATTAATTGTAGGGCTTCAAAATGAGAGATTAAGGGATTTGCAAACGCTTTGCCAGCCTGCTTTAAAACCGACACAAGATCAAACTTGCCAGGCATGGTAGATTTATAAACCGTTCTTCTATTTTACGTATTTGCCTGTACAATTAATAAAATAATTAAACAACAAGTATTTTAATCCTACTATTTAAAAAGTAACGAATCTTCTTATATAAATCATTATCAAATTTGACTCCGCTGATGCGGTAGCCCTTAGTTTTTAAGTTAACCGTCCAGGGAGACACTCATGCAAGAAAGTATTATTTCGGGTTTGATTTCAGGTATTACAGTTACATTTTTAGTTGTATTCGCACGGAATTTTTGGATATCTGTAATTACCCCGTGGTTTGAAGAACGAGTTTACAAAGATGCCAAAATTGAAGGAAAGTGGTTTGGGCTTTATCCAACATCACTTGATCTTAGACAGGATGTAATAACTCTCAAGCGTCATGGCCATTCAATTAAAGGAACAATGACCTGCACTAAATCTAAAGGTGGCGATGAAGGTGATGAATATAATGTTTGTGGTAGCTTTCGAAATATGTTGCTTCCATTAACTTATGAATCGACGGATAAGAAAAAAACTGATAGAGGCTCAATGACCTTAGCATGCGTTAGAAATGGACAAAGATTTAAGGGCAAAATAGCCCTTTATAATACAATTGAAGACGAGATTTCTGAAGCGGCTATACTCTGGTTTAGATCTAAAGAAGATCTTGAAAAAGTAGTTGTAAAAATAAATTCTCATAAAGAAGAACTTAAGAGAATTCGAGAAGAGAAGACAAAATTAGCTCAGAAAGAAGATGAAATAGAAACCATAGATAGTGATGACATTAGTAATACACTGGATGAATCTAGCTCCTCTTCTTAACAAATTGAACTCTATAGAATAAAGTCTATTTGGGAGTGTTCAAAAAACTGTGTCATTAATTTATGATTATTCAAAAAGGAATGACACATGAGCAAAACAAATTTCGATTTCAATACAGCCCTTGAACA
>Ga0307486_1001844_pt1 | contig 15522 bp, 14 predicted proteins | sample CBIW02metaG_FD_203663 | JGI IMG/M metagenome (GOLD analysis project Ga0307486, IMG submission 203663) | Sea-ice brine microbial communities from Beaufort Sea near Barrow, Alaska, United States - CBIW 0.2 | ecosystem: Environmental > Aquatic > Marine > Coastal | place: USA: Alaska | collected... | reverse complement strand
CAATAAGCTTCGCGATTATGTGCAGTCTTGGCGAGGTGAACCGCCCTCAGAACCCTGCCAGCACAGGGTCAAATCAGGCGCTCAGGCCGCCGAACTGCACATAACCGGGGACTGAGCCGAATAGGTGAAATCGGTGACCCAGCTGTGGTTTGGGTGGGGTGCACTGAAGTTCCTCCGCAATAGATCCGGGGCACGGGTGGTTTCTTTTCCGAGTGTTGTGGTTCCGCGGGGTTTGCGGCCACGAACAAGGCCATTCATGCCCTCGTCACGCATCAGCCGGTCGACAGTGTGTTTGGAGACCCGGACGAACTCGCCCCGGTTCAGCCACGCTGTCATCTTCCGACGGCCGTAAAGAATCTCTGGCTGTTGCCGGCCCTGGTCATCTCGCTGCTTCAACACGCGGAGCTTGTCGATCAGGGCTGCATCACTTCTGGTTCGTGAAGCTGCGCCACGGGTTCTCCATGCCCGATACGACCGCTAAGTGACGTGCACGCCCTGCTCACGCAGGACGCCACACGTCGACTCGACTCCATGGCCGTACGTTTTCATCTCGTGGATGAAAACAACTATGGACGGTTGCGAGGGTCGAGCTCCCTCGCGAAGAAAGACGCAGCAGCTTTGAGGATCTCGTTCGTTTCCTTCAAGTCACGGTTCTCTCGCTTCAACCGCCGAATTTCTTCCAATTCAGCACTTGTTGGGCCGACCCTGTCGCCAGCATCAGATTGGGCTTGGAGAGTCCACTTTCGGAGAGTCTCGGCACCGACGTTGAGCTTCGGCGCAAGGTCGCTGACAGCAGCCCACAACGATGGGTAGTCCTTCAACCGATCAAGCGTCATCCGAACGGCTCGCTCGCGAACCTCCGCAGGATATTTCTTGGGCATAACCGCATCCTTTCAAAGAAAGAAAGCGGCAAGAAATCAGGGACGGTTCATTTCAACACTCAAGGATTCTGCCATGCGATAACGGCACCGTGCATGCTTGACGTGCTTAGTCTCTCCCCAAGGTCAGAGAGACCGGTGCTCGCATAAGCTTTAGTGGCTTGACTCTTGCGAGCCGGTGATCATGCAATCTGCCATAACCGTCCTCCGACTGTGAGGTCGTCGCTAAGTGCCGCAGGAAACAACCCCTTCACGGCCGGATCGTGGCCAGGAAGCACGATCCCGGAACTGCCGTCAGCGCGCAGCGCCAGCTGGTTGAGCGTGTCAAATGCGTCGAACATTGCAGGCACAGTGTGTGCGATAGAGAAGGGGCGCTCGGTCTTGAAATTTTCATAGAAGTGGCTGGCGTCGGACGCGATTATCACCACCTGCCCGGATTCAAGGACCACGCGCACAACCTGAGTGCCGGCCGTGTGGCCGCCAACGAGGTGAGCGCTCACCCCCGGTGCGATCCACACGTCACCGTCATAGAGGTCTAGATCGCCGGCAAAATTGGACCTGACGATGCCCACGACATCATCTTCATTCACGATCTCACGGTACATCTCCCGTTTCGCGTATGGCCCAGTCCAGAAAGCCAACTCCTTTTGTTGTAGATGGATGCGAGCGTTCGGCAGCGAAGCAAGGTAGCCAGTGTGGTCGTAATGAGCGTGGGAGACCACGACGCTCGGGATGGCATCGAGCGAGTAGCCCAGCTTTTCGGCCACTTCAAGCGGCGATCCTAGATGCTCTCGACCGGGACGCGTCCGCGCCGTCTCGGGAGTGAAACCGGCATCGACTAAAATCGCTGCTCCAACGCCAGCTATGAGCCACACGAAATAGTCGATCGGCATTGACGCATCGCCGCAGTCGTCGTGTCCATAAAAATGCTCGCGGCGGAGAGCGGTGGGTCGAGTCGCGTATCTAATTGCATAAACGGCGGTTGGGCGCCAATCGCGGCTGACGGCGCTGCGGTAGGCGAGTGGAAGGGTATCCGACATCGGTTTAATCCCTTGCGTAATGTGTAACTATTGATTTCAGCTGCGTGTAGCCATGAAGAGCTTCAAATCCCTTTTCGCGCCCGTGACCTGATTGCTTGACACCGCCAAATGGTATCTCAGTTCCTGCACCGAAGAACCCGTTGATTTGTACCTGACCTGCGTCCAAAGCCTGGGCTACTCGCGTGGCGACGGTGATGTCAGTTGTGAACACCGCGGCTGCCAACCCGTACTCGGTTCCATTCGCGATTTGCACCGCTTCGATCTCATCGTCGAAGGCGATCACGCTCTGTACGGGTCCAAACACTTCGGTGTTTGCCACGGTCATCGTCGGGGTTACACCGATGAGCACCGTTGGAGCAGCAAAAAAACCGTTTTCGAGCCCGGGCGAGGAAGGTGGATTGGTTCCTCCGATGAGGACAGACGCTCCCTGCTCCACAGCCTGTTCAAGGAGCGCAAATACCTTCTGACGTTGCGGATCGGATATCAACGGGCCGACCTCAAAGTCGTCTATACCCGGTCCAATTCTGAGCTTCTCGATGCTCTGTGTGAGAAGTCCTGAGAACTCATCGAGGACGTCACGATGCACGATGAATCGAGTGAGGGCCGAACACGACTGTCCCGAGTTGCGGATTAGCGCATTGGTCGCTGATCTCACAGCGGCGCCCAGATCTGCATCCGAAAACACGATAGCAGCCGACTTTCCGCCAAGTTCGAGGTTGGTGGCCACCACGTTACTTGCCGCCGCTCGCGCGACAGCAATGCCCGTTGCCACTGAGCCGGTAAAGGTGAGGTGGTTGATACGGGGATGACCGGCTAGAGCCGCACCGGTGTTGACGCCGTCGCCTGGCACCACATTGAAGACTCCAGCTGGGAGCACCTCGCGAAGTATATCGGCGAGCAGCAGGGTCGAGAGGGGCGCGAGTTCTGACGGTTTCACGACGACCGTGTTGCCTACGGCCAGCGACGGGGCGACACCGCGAGCGAGCTGACTCAGTGGCGCGTTCCAAGGTGTGATGTGGGCGACGACGCCGTAAGGCTCTCTTTGGGTGACGACGAGCATTCCGTTTGACGAGGGGATGCTGTTCCCGAAGAAGTGTTCGGCCGCGTGAGCGTAGTAGCGGAAATAGCGCTCCGCGGTCCGGACGTCGCTTGCCGATTGGTTTAGCGGTTTCCCTGTGTCGAGTGTCTCAATCTCGGCCAGCGCGGTGGCGTGAACCGCGATCGCGTCCGCGGCAGACTCAAGAAACTCCGCACGATTGCTAGCGCTCAGGCGAGCCCAGGAGGGAAACGCAGACTGAGCCGCGCTGACCGCGAGCTTTACAGTCTGGACGGATGAGTCTACGACCATGGCGAGCGGGGCGCCCGTCGCTGGGTTGACAATTTCGCGATCGGCACCGCCTGCCGGACGCCAAGCACCATCTATCATCGCTCCCTGATGCACGGTTGCGCTACCGCTCGGTAGCGAAACAACGAAGCCGGTCACGTGCTTGTGTACAAGTTGCATACAATGTATCGTACAGTGATTGCAGAAAAACGCAATCGGATTCTGCCGACGCAGATCGCAAAGGAGACTCATGTCCAAAAATTTCGCAGCCTCCTCACGGCTCTCGGACTCGCTAGAAAATTCACCCATCGGCGTGATCGGTCTTGGCAATATGGGTCTCGCTGTTGCCTCCCGATTGAACGACCGGTTCGAGGTCTTAGGGAGCGACCTCTCGGCTGATAGACAAGCTGAGGCTCGCGCCGTCGGGATCGAGGTCGTTGAATTCGACGAGCTCACGGCCCGATGCGCGACAGTACTACTTTCGCTTCCCCATCCCAGTGCCTCACTTGCGGTCGCGGCTAATATTGCGCGCGCACCCGGAAAAGTGACCAGGGTGCTGGAGACAAGCACAGTAACGCCGCGAGACATTCTTGCCACCAAGGCAGCGTTGGAGCGCGGAGGCGTCGCCCTCATTGACGCCGCTATTCTCTCTGGCGTGGCGCAGATGCGTACAGGCACAGCCGGGCTCGTGATCTCGGGAGACCCTGCCCACATCGCGCTATTGACTCCGGTATTCGACGCGCTCACGGCTAAACAAACTGTCTTAGGCGCCTCTGGAACGGCGATGGCGGCTAAGGTAATCAACAATGCAGTTGCTCACGTTGCAATGGTGCTTTTAAGCGAGGCGATGGCTATGGCAAAAGCTACAGGGCTTGACCCTCAGGTCGTAGTCGATATTCTTGCTGCCCCCGATGGTGGCCTTATGCGGCCGCTGACGCACCGAATCGCTGAACGAGTGTTCTCGGGTCAGTACGAAGGCGGGATGTCTCTTGAAGCGGCACGAAAAGACTCAGTGCTCGCTCAACAATTAGCACAAGATGAAGGGATCCCAATATTCACGATCCCGGCGGCACATAGCGTGTACGAGATGGCGGTTTCTGCGGGTTGGGCCCGCGAGGATTACGCGGCTCTTGCTAAATTATGGGAGAATTGGACAAGTCGATCGTTCGTCGAATCGCGCGCCGAAGGCGAGTAGAGACAGGATATGGTGACAGTGGAAGATGAGATGACGCCCAACCCTCTCCCGTTATCCGCCTACAAAGTCGAACGTGGCGGTAGAGGTAACGCGGTAGCTGACACGACTCGAGCCCTTCGGGAGGCGATCTTAGACGGCGTCCTTGCGCCGAATGAGTGGTTGCGCGAGGAATCAGTGAGAGAGGTGCTGGGGGTGTCCCGCACCCCCGTGCGCGAAGCGTTAAATAGGCTTGAAGAAGAAGGACTAATTCACCGGACACCCGGCCAGGGGGCACGAGTTACCAGTCTTACGATTGAGGACATGCTGGTGGTCTACAACGTGCGCGGAAGTCTCGAGAGTCTCACGGCGCGGATGGCGGCTGAAAATGGTCCCAAATCCGGGAAGGCTGCACTCGAAACGCTACATGCCGCGATGGCCGATGCGCTGGAGCTCCGAGACCCACATGAATTCTCGCGGTTGAATATTGAGTTCCACGCCGCGCTTACGGCTATGGCTGACAATGCTTACCTCGGTAGACTGCTGGGCACGGTAGAGACGGCGATTCGCCGTTTCGGCACTAGAAGCTTCAGCCCCGAACGAATGACACAAATCATGCTTGAACACGAGGCCATCGTGGCTGCAGTACGCGACGGCGATGGCGCGCGCGCTGCACAGGCAGCAATCGACCACGCGGAATTTGCTCGCACATCCACGCTTGACCTTTTCCTTGCTCGCACAGCTACCCTAAACCGTTTCCTGACACTGTCTCGAACGCCAAACTAATATTTCCGACAATGGCCATCCCAGCGCTGACGTCATTGTAATGCTCGCTATCTGCGCCTGCAGACTCCTACTCGGCATTTGCGATAGGACTTATTTGTAGACTGCGTCGAGTCGAGTAAGAGTATTTCCTCGCTGCATTGGAACAATTAGGATCAGGTGCCCTGTGTTTCCAAATTGGGTGAGGGTTCTCTAACTCCGGTTGTTGTCGGTCGCGTTCCTAAATGACCGCGGATAGCGCAACAGCAACAGCAAGGCCAGAGTGGCAATGCAACTTACTCTGCGTCGAGGACTAAACCGTCAGTTATTGAAGATGATCTGTTCGCTGGAATTTTGAAGGTAGGTGGTGCCCGAAACTATGGTCCTGCCGACGAAACCGTCTCGGCCACAGAGCGCATACTTCCTGGCTCATGGATTCTCGCAATTCAGCTTAGGCTCCACTGTTTCTGAGAGTCGACTATTCCCCGATTAGGGCGCGACGGAGGAGCCAGCAACCGCAGGAGCTGCTTCCTATCGCACCCCACGGACTCCCCGCGGACGTCTCGCCGCGAGAAGCAATTGAGTTATGTGGGGGACGCAATTTCAATTCAATCTGGAAGTCCAGCTCAGGACATTGACACACGTTTGCCGGGATGGGATACTAGTTGCATACAAAGATGTATCCAAAGGAGCTAAGCATGCACATCCGCAAGAAACCCCTAAAGGCCATAGCGGCCTCCACGCTGCTCGTTCTCTCCGTTGCCAGTTGTGCTGTAGCAGGCAGCAGCGGGAGCGCTGATAGTCGCGGAGACGAAGCCGGCGATGGCCCAATCAAAATCGGATACATCGGTGCTTTGAGCGGCGGTTCCGCGTTCATGGGAGTGCCTGGTGGCAACGGCATGAATCTGGCAGTGAGTGAGATAAACGAAGCGGGCGGCGTTGCTGGCCGACAGCTTGAATTGATATCAATCGATGACAAAGCCGATCCGGCAACATCTGCCACAGCGGCTCAAAAGCTTGTTTCGGAGGATCGCGTCGTTGCAGTAATTGGCGGTCCAAACTCCGGTACTGTCAAAGCGAACAATGTAATTATTACCGGCGCGGGCGTTCCCCAGCTCATCGCAATCGCGAGCGAGGACAGCCTGATTGATCCTGACGGTGAAAACTTCGGCCTCACCTTCCGGACAACGGAAAATAATTCCTACGACGTGGGTGCGATTGCCAGTCTTTTCGAGAGCGCAAACTACAAGGCCATCTGCCTTCTTGCAGACACCACCGCCTATGGTGAGGGTGGAGTCGCAAGCATTCGCAAGGTGTTCGAAAAACGGGGCCTTGCAATTGAGGCCGTTGAGCAACACCCCGTGAACGCAACTGACATGACTGCACAGGCCCTTAGCTTGCGTGATGCTGGTTGCGACGCCATCTACCTCTTCAGCCTCGCTCCCGACGGAGCTCTTTTCTTCAAGACGATGCAGCAGATTGGGTGGGACGTGCCGGTAGTCGGTGGGCGCGGCCTAGCCGGAGCGTCGTTTATCTCGCTCGGCGGGAAAGCGGCCGAAGGCCTCATTGTCCCGGGTGTTGTGGACCCAAACAAAAAAGAGGGGGCCGCATACATTGAGGCCTATGACGCTCAATACGGGTCCGAAGGTGACCCCACTCATTCTTATTCAGCTCTCGGATACGACTCGGTTATGCTCCTCGCCGCCGCGCTCGAAACCACCGGTGGTATTGGCGGAGATGAGCTTGCGAAAGCACTAGAAGCCACAACTCTGACAAATGGGGCAACGGGCAGGGAGGGGTCGACACTCTTCTTTAGCGCTGAAAAACATGAGGCGCCGAGTGAGAATTACGTCGTCTTCTACGAGCTTCGAGATGGCACTTACCAGTTCTTAACGAGTGACGTAGAGTCCGGGCTTTAAAAAAACTAGAGCGGACGAAGGGAACATTCCATGGAATGTTCCCTTCGTCGGACGAAGGGAACATTCCATGGAAACAGCGCTCCAACTTCTACTTGCAGGGGCAGCCACTGGGAGCATCTACGGTCTTATCGCCTTAGGATTCTTGGTGATCCATCACGCAACTGGCGTTGTCAACTTCGCCCAAGGGCAAATGTTGATGGTCGGAGGTGTGTCCAGTTACATCTTTCTCAACCACCTGGGAATCAGTTATATTGCGGCGGTTCCGATGATTGTGTTCGTGGGAATTGTACTTTCATTCGCATTCAACCACGTACTGGTCAAGCCTCTCGTGCGTCGAAACGCCCCGATCTATAGTGTGGTCGTCGGAACGATCGCGGTGGGGTTATTGCTCGAAGAAGGTGCCGCGCTGATTGTTGGTGATCAGATGCACGGTGTTCCGCCCATTTTGCCAAACACACCCATACAAATCGGATCGCTCACGGTGCTCCCGCAGACCGTAATTACAGTGCTCGTTGCATGGGCCATAGTTGGACTAATTTGGGTATTCTTCAACCGCACTATCACCGGTGTCTCGTTGAGGGCCGTGGGCATCAACCGGACGGGGGCGGCCGTTAGCGGGATTTCAGTCCCCCGTCTCGTAGCTATCGCGTTTGCTATAAGCATTGTCGTCACAGTCATCGCTGGAATGTTGATCGCACCGACGTTAGGAGCCGGGCCCCGTCTTGGTTTCGATATCGGCGTCAAGGCATTCGCGGCTGCAATTCTTGGAGGTTTTAACAGTGTCTACCGAGGAATGATTGCAGGAGTGTTCATCGGAATCCTAGAAACCTTTACCGCCTACTACGTCTCAAGCGCTTTCGCGCCGACAATCGCATACGCGGTCTTGTTGCTCGCGTTGGTTTTGCAGCCCCTACGCTCAAGCACATTGCGGATGCCACGCCGACGAAGGAAGCAGCTCGCATGAATGCCATAAACGAACTATTTTCTCGTCATGTATCCCGCGGCTCGGCCCCTCTCGGCAGCCTAAAGGGCAGGCGGCTGATCTGGGTTGAGATCTTGCTGAGTATCGCCGTGGTCGTCCTCCCCGGACTACTTACTAGCGCCTACCAAGTTCGGATGCTGGAGAATATTGCAATATTTGCGCTGCTCGCGATCGGACTTAACTTAGCTTTCGGGTTCACCGGACAGATCTCACTCGGACATGCCGCCTTCTATGCGGTAGGTGCTTACGGATCCGCCATTCTCGAAACACGCTTCGGATTGCCGGCCATAATCGCGTGGCCTGCAGCGGTCTTTCTCGGAATGCTCCTTGCGCTCCTGATCAGTCTGCCCGTGATGCGACTCAGTGGACACTATTTGGCGATGGCCACGCTGGCATTTGGCCTGATCATCGAGAAGCTGTTGTCCCAAGGCGGCGCGGTGACAGGCGGCCATGACGGCATAATAATACCGGTATCGCGCGTCATGGGCCAGGCTCTTCAAGATCGATTCGTATACGTCATAATCATCGTTGCTCTAATTGCCTATTGGCTTCTTCGGAACTTGACCGAGTCATCCGTCGGGCGCTCGCTGCGAGCTTTACGTGATGACCCGGACGGCGCGGCATCGCTAGGGATACCAGTAGCCCGATACCGCACGCTGGCCGTTGTTGTGGCAGGGGGGCTCGCCGCTCTAGCGGGGGTTTTTTACGCTCACGTCGCCCAGGTTATTACCCCCGAAGTGTTTGCCGTACATACTTCGATTCAAATTCTGATGATGGTTGTCATCGGAGGGATGGGACACAGATTGGGGGGTGTGCTCGGAGCCATTGTGGTGCTCATCATTCCAGAGCTTCTCTATGGCCTCGACGAGTATCGCAACATCGCCTTCGGGGCGCTCGTACTTGCAGTTCTGGTCTTCTTGCCTCGCGGCATAGCTGGCTTGCCGGAGGCAATCGGATCGCTTTACCGCAAGCTGAGTAGTCGACGCGTGCACGGTTCAGATACCGCTGCCAAAAGTATGACGGGGGCCAATCATGAGGCTTGAAGTGAGCGGCGTATCAAAGAAGTTCGGTGGACTCCATGCCTTGGACGAAGTTTCGTTTACGGCGAGATCCGGGGAACTAACGGCCTTGATCGGGCCAAACGGCGCGGGTAAAACCACCATGTTCAACTGTATTTCAGGCTCACACTCGTTGACCGCCGGGGAAGTGTATTTCGATGGCAGGTTGCTTACGGGAATGCGCCCTGCACAGGTACTCAGGCATGGTCTAGCTCGTACATTCCAACTTGTTCGGCCATTCGAAGGGCTCACCGTATTGGAAACGGTAATGACTAGTGGCCACTGGCGCAGCGGACAAACGTTCTGGGGGGCAATGCTTCCTACTCCAGGATCGCTTCGAAGCGAAAAACGGTTGCGCGCCGAGGCGATGCAAACACTTGCCGCGCTCGGGGTCGATCATCTGGCGGATCAGCATGTACACCAACTCCCGTACGGGCAGCAAAGACTCGTCGAGATCGCGAAGGTGCTCACGACCGGGGCCGATACCCTGCTTCTCGATGAACCTGCCGCTGGGCTCCACGCGACCGAACTAGAGGCGCTCTCCCACGTACTCATCGATATTCGACAGGCCGGGCGCACCATCCTTATGGTCGAGCACAACATGGCTTTCCTGATGAGCCTGGCAGATCGAGTTGTCGTGCTGGATTTCGGCCGCAAACTGGCAGAGGGCACTCCGGACGAAGTCAACGCCAATCAAGACGTGATCGACGCCTATCTAGGCAAGGGAGGCGAAAGTGCTAAAAGTTAACGCGGCACATGCAGGTTACCGCGACGGCCCGGACGTACTCAACGACGTAACGATTGAGGTCAACGCCGGAGAGATTGTGGCCCTCGTTGGGCTGAACGGGGCAGGAAAGTCGACACTTGTCAAAGTTGTTGGTGGCTTGCTCCCGATCAAGCAGGGAATCGTAACCTTTGCCGAAGAAGATATCACCAATATGAAAGCCGATGAGCGCGTACGCCGCGGTCTCGCGTTGGTCCCAGAAGGACGCCAGCTCTTCCCATCGATGACGGTGGCGGAAACCCTTCGCCTTGGCACAGTGCCCATTCCTCGCAAGGACAGAAAGCGTAAGGCGGGTGACGCATACGACAAAGTTTTCACTCTATTTCCTAGGCTCGCAGATCGACGAAATCAGTCTGCAGGGACCTTGAGCGGTGGAGAGCAGCAGATGCTCGCGATCGCTCGAGCGCTTATGTCATCTCCTCGACTGCTGGTTCTTGACGAGCCTTCGCTCGGTTTGGCGCCTCAGCTGGTGGATCAGATTTTCACCGTGCTTCGGGGGCTGAATCACGCCGGTTTGGCCATCCTCCTAATCGAGCAAAACGCTACTATCGCGCTCGACGCAAGTAGCCGCGCTTACGAGCTCACCTTGGGCCAGGCATCTGCATCGATCGCCAGTTCTGAGATGAGTGCGTCCAGTGTAATGCGGGGAGTCGCTGCTCTGAACGACTTTGAAGGTAATGAGGCAGGTGCGGCCATAACCGAGACAGAAACGACAACCGCAGCGTCGAGAGATCGTCCGGGCCTTCCTGTGTACAGTGGCGTGCCGCTGATCGCTCGCGGCGGAGAATAACGTTGACTATCGGGACAATAGAGCCAAGCTCAAACTGGCACGAGTTTGTCAGTGAGTGGGTAGAAAATGCGGGAAAAGACGGGGATCTCGCGAGGATTATTGGTGTGGCCGAGGTGTGCTTTGCGATTGTTTATGGAACTAATAGAGTCGTGTTCTCTGTTGCGAATCGCACGCTGAAAACGAGCGTTTTCGAGCCAACTTTTACCTTGCGTGCATCTCAACACGATTGGGATCTTTTCCTTGAGCAGATCCCCCCACCTACCTATCAAAATTTTTTCGGCATGCTGATGCGGGTCGAGAGCGCGGGGGTCGACGGCGATGAACTCACCTTCGTTCAGCACGCGCATATCGTTCGGCGGGTGCTCGAATTGGCCAGACAAGTCGCGTCCGGCATTTCAGTCGGCAACCTTGCAGTAGAGGAGAGAGAGACCGATTCACGCTCAGGTTCCTATCTTCCACTCACGCTGCACAATTCCGCCACAACGATATATCTTGAGCAATCGGGCGAAGGTAGAGACGTACTGTTGCTGCACACGGCAGGCGCGGATTCGCGGCAGTTCCGGCACCTAATGAACGATTCGCGGGTTACCGATAACTACCATCTTGTATCCTTTGACCTTCCCGGTCACGGCCGTTCAGAACCCTACAGTGACGTTCAACCTGGTAACCAAAAGCTCACGACGGATAGCTATGTGGATTGCATCATGAGTGTGGTGCGCCAGATGAAGTTGAAGCAGCCCATAGTCGTCGGCGCATCGATGGCTGGTGCAGTCTGCCTCGAACTCGCATATCGGCATCCAGACGAGATTGGGGGAGTGGTGGCGTGCGAGGCCAGCGAAAAAATCGAGGGGCGTCAAGTTGTTTGGGCACTGCATCCCTTGGTGAATCAGTCGTTGTTCGTGCCTGAGTGGGTCGAAGGGCTCATGGCCCCGAACAGCCCCCAAAGGTACCGCGACGAAATCTGGTGGGGCTATTCGCAAGGCGGCTACGGCACCTTTTTCGGAGACATTCTCTTCTACAGCGGCGAGTGGAACGCAGCCGATCGTGTTCCCCATATCGACACCGGGCTCTGCCCCGTTGTAATGCTTACGGGAGAATATGACTATTCGTGTACGCCCGAAATGTCCCGTGCTACGGCCGAGAAGATTCCCGGGGCGGTGTTCCAGGTTATGCGAGAGCTAGGACATTTTCCCCACGCCGAAAATCCACCACTATTCGTGGACTATCTGCTTCCAGCATTAGCCCAGATCGAGAAGAATGAGGGGCAACTCGCGTGAACGACCGCGTCATCAAATTTATTCGCTTTTCCGTGAACGGAACCAGGCGATGAGCGAACCAACGCTGACCGCGGTACAGCAGCTCGGGACTTTACCCGCTGATGGGACTGTGGCGCTATGTGGTCTCGGAAACATGGGCGCAGCAATTGCGTCCCGCCTCGTGCGCGATTATCGAGTTCTCGGATTCGACCTTGATCCAGCACGCAGGGAAGACGCACGCGGCCTGGGTGTGCGTGTGGTGGATCAGGTTGATGAACTGACCCAAGCTTCCGTGGTCTTGCTCTCACTGCCAACTCCCTCAGCCTCGCTTGCTGTCGTGAAAGCCCTCGCGCCCAGGTTGAGGCTTGGAAGTGTCATCATAGAAACCAGCACGGTGAACCCTAGCGATATGGCGGAGCTGGCTGTTGTGGCCAAGGAAAACTCGGTTGTTGACGCTGCTATTTTGAGCGGGGTTGCGGGCATGAGCAGCGGTAGTAGCACTTTGCTGACTGGCGGTGAGTTCGATGTTCTAGAGCGGATTGATGGCGTTCTCAAGACTATGAGCAGCCGTGTTATACGCATGGGCCCTAGCGGTAGTGCCATGGCAGCAAAGGTAATCAACAACTCGGTCGCCCACACGGTCATGGTTGTTCTCATCGAAGCATCAACAATGGCAGTTAAGTCGGGTCTCAAAATCGAGCAAATAGTGGATCTGCTTCGGGATCCGGACGCTGGACTGACACGTCCTCTTACTCACAGAATAGAGGACCGCGTCATGAACGCGCAGTACGACGGAGGGATGCCGACCGACGCGGCCAGGAAGGACTCTACGCTCGCGCTGCAGCTAGCTCAGAGTATTGGCGTTCCCCTATTCGCAATGCAGGGGGCGCACACCGCCTATGAACTCGCGATGGCGGATGGCCTTGGCCGCTTTGATTACGCTGCGATTGCAAAGCTCTGGGAGGGATGGACGGGGGCATCCTTGCTCGCGGATAACAGCACCGGCACTGAGCAGACCGAAAACATCAAAAATTCTGAAAGTGGAATCGCTAATGAATAATGACTCAATGAAGCGCGAAGAGCATGTCGACGTCGTCATCGTAGGCGGGGGAAACGCCGGATTTAGTGCGGCGCACGCGGCGATCGAAAACGGGGCATCCGTTGTGCTCCTGGAGAAAACTGGGGAAGAAGAGGCGGGCGGAAACAGTTTTTATACCGCAGGCGCGTACCGGGTGATCTACGACGAGGTCCGTGACCTGTTGGATATCCTTGACGACGAACTCACCGGTGAACGGATTAATGAAACGGTCGTGCCGCCGTACCGTGCCCAGGACTTTGTTGACGACATGGTGAGGATCACCGACGGACACTGTGATCCACGCTTGACGGACACGCTTGTGTCGAATTCGACAGATACGTTGCGTTGGTTGCACTCCAAAGGAATCCGGTTCCGACTTATGTATGAACGTCAATCTTTCGAGACTAACGGCGTGTGGACCTTCTTCGGAAACCTCGTTGTCGGGACAGTAGACGGTGGTCGCGGGCTAGTCGCCCAACACACGAACGCGGCTAAAGCAGCTGGCGTGGACATCCGGTATCGCGCCTCGATGTCAGGTCTGCTAAGGGGATCCAGTGGTCAGGTATCAGGTGTCGAGTACACGAATGCTGATGGTGAAACGACGGTCGTGCACGCGGCCAGCGTTGTACTCGCAGCGGGCGGATTCGAAGCAGATTCGGCGCGTCGGGAAAAGTATCTCGGTCAAGGGTGGGGCAAGGCACTTGTGCGAGGAAATCCATCGAACACCGGGGAGGTGCTCGACATGGCCCTCGCAGCAGGTGCTCAACGGTATGGAGATTGGGAGTCTTGCCACAGCGTCGCTTGGGATGCAGGCGGGCCACCGAATGGAGGAAATCGCGAGCTTACGAACCAGATGACACGGCAAAGCTATCCGCTGGGGATTGTAGTGAACATCGAAGGCAAGCGGTTCGTCGATGAGGGCGCAGACTACCGAAACTACACTTACGCGAAATATGGCCGGGAGATTCTAAAACAACCGCAAGGTGTTGCATTCCAGTTGTTCGATGCCACAACTCGTCCGATGCTCAGGACACAAGAGTACGACTCCTCACCGATCACCTACGCTGCAGCGGATACGATCGAGGAGTTGGCTGAGATACTCGGAATCGAAGTGCAGGGTTTGACGACTACTATCGACGATTTCAACTCGTCGATCGTAGACGCACCATTCGATCCGGCAACCAAAGATGGCCGTGCTGCCCTCTTGGATCTACCCAAGTCGAATTGGGCTTTAGCCCTGGAAACGCCTCCTTACTACGGCTTCGCCGTTGCCTGTGGGATAACGTTCACTTTTGGCGGGATCAAAATTGATGAAGATGCGCAAGCAGTTGACGTGTGGGACGTCCCGATATCTGGGCTGTACGCTGCCGGCGAGATGGTCGGGGGTCTTTTCTCGGGGAACTATCCCGGCGGGAGCGGCCTCACCTCAGGGTCAGTGTTCGGGCGGATCGCCGGTACGAATGCAGCGTTGAAGGCGGCAGGTTCGCGATAAACGCCATCCTGGAATGGCAAAGCCAACTATGACCCGGCGAAATTTGAGGGGCGAGGGTCCGACCGCATTGACTCGGCGAAATGATCGAAGCTGCGGGTGTCCATGAAGTGCACACCGAAGCCCTATGTCTCACCGTCTATTCGCCTATCGTGTGGCCCTCATCGGAGTCATTTCAACTGACCCTGTATCCGGGTACGAGCTCGCCTTCCTTGCCGTCGCGACGACCGTAACCTCCCAGCGACTCACTTGTAGAGTTCGGCCCTGCGGGGGGAGTCTACTGTGTCCCTGGAGGTGATGGAGGTGATGGAGGCGGGGAAACAAACATGCTTGTCGTAAAGTACCTCGCTTCGAACCCGACCACGATGACGGTCGTGGATACCGGAGGCGAGCTTTATTTCGCAGAGACTGGACGCTCCCCAGGAAGCGACACGACGGCAACATATTATGGCACCGCAAATGACTTCGACTTCGTACGCGCGGAAGTGCGCACGATCCGGGAGATATATCGGGCGGGATGGGGTATTTGCACGAAATATTTCACCGTGATCACCGTTGATAGAAGAAACTCCCATATTGAGGCAGCGCTCGAAGCGTTTCACGAGGAACATTTGGTGCTCTCCAGAACGTGGAACGAAATAGTACCGCGCGCACGCTGGCGCGGTGGTTTGTCTGCAATCTTGTCGCATCTACGGTGCGGACTCTCCGTTTCGTCGACGTACGAATCGCGCCAATTTAGGTCGCAAAATTGACAGCTAGAGGGTGCGTGGAGTGTAGTCACGCGCTAGCACGCAACGACCGGTTCCGCAGCGACTCGTAGCCGTTCGTGCAGCCAACACTTATCCAACACTTTGACGAGGATGTGTGTCAAGGGCCATGAAGATCGGCCCACTGGCGGCCATGAGAAATGCCCGCTGGTGGCCATGAAAACTGCCCAGTCATGGCCACCAGATCTGCCCACCAGGATTCGGCGGCGTTGGCCATGCTCGGG
>Ga0307486_1001843_pt1 | contig 15525 bp, 13 predicted proteins | sample CBIW02metaG_FD_203663 | JGI IMG/M metagenome (GOLD analysis project Ga0307486, IMG submission 203663) | Sea-ice brine microbial communities from Beaufort Sea near Barrow, Alaska, United States - CBIW 0.2 | ecosystem: Environmental > Aquatic > Marine > Coastal | place: USA: Alaska | collected... | reverse complement strand
TTGGCGACGCCGCGGCGGGAGCGGGCATTCATCTGGGGTGCTTCGACGACCAGGTATCCGATCTCGGCGACAGTGTGCGCGAGCTTCGCGCCGTAGCTGCCGATTCCCTCAATCACCCACAGAGTGCCAAGGTCGCCACCGGTGCACCGACTCGCCCATCCGATAGCTTCGTCCATGCCCGCGGGCGTTGCCGGGAATTGCTCGGACCCGAGCTGTTCCCCGGTGGAGGCGACCATGATCGTGAGGGTGTGGGTTCGGGCGTGAGTATCCACGCCGATGACGAATGGGTGCGCATGCGAGACGATTATCATCGCGATCAGTTTCCTTCCGTAAGGGACAGCGGGCCGGTCGCTACAAGACCGGCGTCGGTCTGGGAAGAACTCACTCCAAGGCAACACTGTGACAGGTCACGACCTGTTCGGGTCGGACATTCTTCTGATCAAGCCATTGAGGTGGGCCAGGGCGGGCGTCGCCCGCCCGCCCTGGTACGGACAAGTCCAACGCAAGGCACGCCCGTGGCGGCCAGTGTTCTCGTGAGTCACGAACCAGGATGAACAACCAACACCCACCCTGCCAGCCAGTCCCAGACCAGCCCTACCAAGACTCACAGTGTTCTCATTCGTGCCGCGCTGCCAGGGCGATGCGGGGTCGCAGAAACCCTCGCCCTCGAGGGTATCGCCGCGTCGATCGGCTCCATCGGCGACGCCTACGATAATGCGCTGGCAGAGTCCACCATCGGACTGTTCAAGAACGAAGCGATCCGCGATGACTCACCGTTCCGAACCGGCCCGCTACGTCGTCTCGAAGACGTCGAATGGGTCACGATGGCGTGGGTCGACTGGTACAACCAGCACCGCCTGCACTCCCGCATCGGCTACGTCTCGCCCGAGCAATACGAGACCGCCTACTACGCTGACATCACCACGCCATCACCGCCGGTGCTGGCACACACATAGGAGCGGCAAGAAACCGGAGACGGTTCACAATTCTGATATGCGGAATTCGACATTGAGCTAAAAGCCCGCCTACCCGATCGATGCGGTCGACAACGCGCTACAGCTCCTGCAGTTGCTCCGCGACCTCGGCGGCTTGCGGCTTAGATACGCTGGCAAAGAGCTTCAGGTCGCGCCGTCGACGGCCCACCGCCTCATGGCCATGCTCGTCTACCGGGGCTTTGCGATCCAGGACGAATCGCGCCGTTACCACCCTGGCCCTGCCATGGGTGCGGGCCCGGCGCACATGAACTGGATGAAGCAAGTGCGAACGCTCGTGCAGCCGCACATGGAGCTACTTGCGACGAGCCCCAACGAGAGCGTCAACCTCATGATCCGGGTCGGCACCAAGGTGCGATTCGTGAGCACGGTGGAGGGCTCCAACGTAATGCGCGTCGGGGACAGGCAGGGCGCCGTGTTTCCGGCATATTGTGCCTCCGGGGGTAAGGCGATGCTCGCCGAACTGGATCCCGCGGTGGTCGTGCAGCTGTTCTCGAGCCCGGGCGCCGACACCGCGGGAGACCGCATTCCGGATCAGGACTTCACCGCCTTCCTCAGCGAACTGGCGACCGTGCGGACGAACGGGTTCGCCGTCAACTTCGCGGAGACCGAGGAGGACGTCTGCGCGCTCGGGTTCGCCCTGCACGATGGTGCGAACGCAGTCGTCGGCGCCATATCGGTCTCCGCTCCGGCCGTGCGTTTCCGCCGCTTCTTCGACGACGGGCTCCTGCCGGTGATGCTCGCGGCGGTGTACCAGCTCGAGCTGGACATCGCGATGCACCCGCTCGGCAACGACTGATCCGGAGCGCGCGCGCCGAACGATATTCTGCTGTGTAGAATGCGGTTCCGCTGCAGTCGTGGGGTCCGTAGCGTCGTCCTGAATGCGTGTCGGGCGGCCGTGCCCGGCGACCCGCGAGGCCCCGCCGTCCGGAGCCGCACCAGAGGAGGAAACCCATGACCGCCGCCGAAGAACAATTGCGTCAAGTGGTCGCCCAATCGTCGCGCATCCTCGGGACCGGTGGCAGCGGCGACCTCATCTGGGGACACGTGTCGGTGCGCGACCCCGAGGGGCGCGGCGTCTGGCTCAAGCAGGCGACCTACGGACTCGAGGAGATCACACCTGACAAGGTTCACCTCGTAGCACCCGACGGCGAGGTGCTCGCCGGGGGAGGCACCCGCCACTCGGAGTACCCGATCCACACCGAGGTCATGGCGGCGCGCCCTGACGCCGGCGGAGTCGTGCACGTGCACAGCCGGCACGCCGTCGCACTCGGTGCGAGCGGGCAGCAGCTCCTGCCCGTCAGTCACGAGGCGAACTACTTCGTCGAGCACGGCGTGCCCCGATACGACCGCACGGCCGACCTCATCCTCACGAGCGCACTCGGCCGCGAGGTGGCGGAGGCGCTCGGTGATGCCTCCGCCCTCTTCCTCGTGAACCACGGCATCGTGTGCGTCGGGCCGGACCTTCAGACCGCCACCGTCGCGGCAGTCATCCTGGAGCGTGCGTGCGCCCAGCAGCTCCTGACCCTGGAGTACGGCGAACCGGCGAGGTGGTCGCCCGTCGAGGAGTCCAGGAACAAGCGTGAGCACATCTACCCCCCCGCTGCACTCGCACAGGTCTGGGACTACCTCGTACGGCAGCTGTCCTGACCCCTCACCGGGCGAAGGTCAGCCCCCCGTAGCCGTTCTCCGCTACCTCACGTAGGCGCCGGTGGTACTGGGCCCCGCCGAGGTAGATCGCAAACTCGCGCGGCTTGCCCGGGATGTTGGCTCCGGTGAACCACGAGTCGGTCAGCGGGTACAGGGTGCGATCCGCGATCTCCCGCACCTCGGCGCCCCAGGCGGTCTCGGCCTCCCGAGTCGGCTCCACGCTCGAGAGCCCGTTCTCGCGCATGTGCTCGATGCACTCCGCGATCCAGTTGCCCTGGAGCTCCGCACCAAGCGGCATGTGGAACATCACTGACGGGGTCTCGGGGCCGTGGATCATGAACAGGTTGGGAAAGCCGACGATGCTCATACCCAGGTAGGTCCGGGCGCCTTCGGCCCACTTGTCTGCCAGCCGCTGGCCATTCAGGCCCACCGGGTTGAGTCTCCGGAGCGCCCCGGTCATCGCGTCGAAGCCGGTGGCGAGCACGAGCAGGTCGAGCGGATAGTCCGCCTTCGCTGTTCGCACGCCGTCGGCCGTGAACGTCTCGATGGGCTCTTCGCGCAGATCGACGAGCGTCACGTTGTCGCGATTGAAGGTTTCGTAGTACCCCTCATCCATTACCTGACGCTTCGTGCCGAAGTAGTAGTCGGGCATGAGCTTGCGGGCGATCTCCGCGTCGTGCACGATCTCGCTGATCTTCGAGCGCATGAAGTCCGAAACCGTGCGGTTCGCCTCGCGATCGGTGAGCAGGTCGTTGTAAGAGTCACGGACCGCCATGCCCCCCTTCTGCCATGCTGCTTCGTAGACCCGCAGGCGCTCCTCCTCGGAGTCCTCGAGGGCGGATCGAGGTGCCGGCGGGAACGGCCGGCCGTACTCGACCAGCCGCTGGCGCATCTCCGGCCAGTTCTCCTTGCTGTCGCGCACGACCTCGGGCGGCAGCGCCCGATTGCGTCCCGGCAGGCTGAACTGCGGAGTGCGCTGCAGGATGGTGAGGTGATCGGCCCGCGCGGCGAGGATCGGAACGATCTGGATGCCCGACGAGCCGGTTCCGATGACTCCTACGCGCTTGCCCGCGAAGTCGACGTCCTCATCCTGGGGCCAGTGGCCGGTGTGGTACACGTCGCCCGCGAAGTGGTCGATGCCCGGAATGTACGGCATGTGGGGCGCGGAGAGGGTGCCCACCGCGGAGACGAGGTACTGGGCGCTCACGCGTTCCCCGTTGCTCGTCTCGACGTGCCAGCGCGACGTCGCCTCGTCGTACTCGGCCGAGAGCACCTTGGTGCGCAACTGGATGTCACGCCGCAGGTCGAACTTGTCGGCGACACGGTTCAGGTACGCGAGCACCGCCGGCTGGTCGGGTTGCGTCTCGGTCCAGTCCCACTCCTCGATGAGCTCGTCCGAGAAGGTGTAGCAGTAGAACGGCCCACCGGGAAAGTCCACGCGAGCCCCGGGGTAGCGGTTCCACCACCACGTCCCGCCAACGCCTCCGGCTTCGTCGTAGACCCGCAGTGAGAGGCCGAGCTGGCGCAGCCGGTGCAGCGCGTACAGGCCGCCGAATCCGGCGCCGATGATCACGGCATCGAGATCGAGTTCAGGCGCGCTGGACTCTACTCGGTCGGTCGTTTCGGGCATGTGATCTTCCTCTCTATCTCTGGTGATCAGGGAGGACGGGTTCAGTCGTCCGCGAACCGCACGTTGACGTTCTTGATCTGCGAATACGACTCGAGTTCCTCGAGTCCCTCCTCGCGGCCCACACCGCTGTTCTTCCACCCGCCGAACGCCGTGCCGAGGAAGTGCTTGGAGCTGTCGTTGACCCACACGTATCCCGCCTCGACGTCGCGCGCGAAGCTGTGGGCGAGGGCGAGGTCCCGTGTGAAGACGCTCGCCGTGAGTCCGTACTCGACGCGGTTCGCGATCGAGATCGCGTGCTCGTACGAGTCGAACGGCATGACCGCGAGCACCGGGCCGAAGACCTCCTCCATCGCCAGGCGCGAGGAGGGATCGACACCGGAGAAGACCGTCGGCCGCACGAAGAGGCCCTTATCGAGACCGGGACCCTCTGCGGGTCCGCCGCCTGCCTCGAGGCGGCCGCCGTCACTCGATCCGATCTCGATGTACCGAAGCACCTTGTCATACTGCAGGCGGTTGACGATCGCCCCCGTCTCCGTGTTCGGGTCGTCGGGCATGCCGCTGCGCATCGCGTCGACGCGCTGCGCCAGCTCGGCGACCAACCGGTCGTGGATGTCGCGGTGCACGAGCAGCCGCGAGGTCGAGCCACACGACTGGCCCTGCCAGGTGAAATTCATTCCCCTGACGGCGCCGTCCACCGCGGCCTCGAGGTCGGCATCGGGGAAGACGACGAGCGCATTCTTGCCCCCGAGCTCGAGCGTGACATCCTTGACTGCGATCTCCGCGGCACGACCCTGGATGATCCGGCCCGTCGCCTCCGAACCGATGAAGGCGAGCCGGCGCACCGCCGGATGACGCACGATCGCGTCCCCAGCCGTCGCACCCAGGCCCGTCACGACGTTGACCACACCCGCGGGGAAGATGTCGGCGAATATCTCAGCGAGCCTCAGAGCTGACAGCGAGGTGAACTCGCTCGGCTTGAGCACGACGGTGTTGCCCGCGACCAGCGGAGCCGCCACCTTCGTCGCCGCGAACATGAAGGGGTGGTTGAACGGGATAATGCGGCCCACGACCCCCCACGGCTGCCGGAGGGTGTAGTTCACGCGTCCCGCGGTGGTGGGGATGGTCTCTCCGCGCAGCATGAGGGCCTGGCCCGCGAAGAACCGCACCTGAGCGGCAGCGGTCGCGGCATCCTTCGCCATCTCCCGGATCGGGCTGCCGTTGTCCCGCACATCGAGCCCGGCCAGCTCGTCGGCATTCTCCTCGATCTGCCGCGCGAACTCGTAGAGGAGCTCGCCGCGTTCGGCCGCCGGCATCGCCGCCCACGCCGGAGCGGCCTCCGCCGCCGCCGTGACAGCGTCGTCGACGTCTGCCGCGTCACACGCCGGGACCAGGCCGATCACCTCGCCGGTAGCGGGGTTGATGGCCTCGAGCGTTTCGCCCGATCTCGCTTGCGTGAACTTCCCGCCGATGAGGACGGGCGTCACTGTGCTTGGTGTGCTCTTCATTCCTGGTCCCTCCCTTCGACGGTGGCCGCCTTCGATGGCGGCAGGTCCCTCAAATCTTGAAGATCTCCTGCGTCTGAGGTGCGAACATCTCATCGAGACCGACGAGCCGGTGCGCGACGCCGTGTTCGAACGCCCACTGGGCGAACGACTCGAGCGTGACACGGTTGGCCTCGACACCGTAGGGCCAGAGGCCGTCTCGCCCGAACATCTCGACCGCCTTCTCTGCGTAGGACACTGCCCACGGCAGGGCTATCCGGCTCGCGGTGACCTCGAGCAGGCGCGCAACCGCGATATCCTTCGCGCGGTTGAACGCCATGTAGAGGTTCATCGGCACCCACGGGTAGCGCTCGGCCACGCTCCGCTTGATGACGATGGTGTGCATGATCGGGAACACGCCGGTGCGCGCGTAGTAGTCGCGCTCGACTTCCTCGTAGTCGGGGAAGAGTCGAACGATCTCGGGGTTGCCCTCATCGAAAGCTTCGGGCGCATGCGCGCTGAGAACCGCGTCGATCTTGCCAGAGAGCAGCAGCGCGTTGAGAGTGCTGTCACTGCGGGAAGTCAGTTCCACGCCCTCCGGCAGTCGAACCGACGAGGTGTCGACCCGGCCGGGCTCGTTGACGCCCGCCTGCACCCACGTGATGTCGACGAGGTTGAGCCCGTGATCGTGTACGAGCATTCCACGGCTGTACACGGACGCGCTCTGCGACCACTCGGGAACACCGATGGTGCTGCCTTTGAGATCCTGCGGCGTCTTCACCCGGCCGTCCCTGCGCACGTAGATGGAGGAGTGGCGGAACATCCGCGAGGGAAAGACGGGGATGGCGGTGAGGGAGGTGTCTCCACGGGACACCAGCGAGATGTACTTGCCCATCGACATCTCCCCGATGTCCCACTCCTGGTACTTCGCGAAGCGGAAGAAGATCTCCTCCACGCCGAACTCGAGCACGGTGAGGTCAATGCCCTCGGCCTCCACCCGGCCCGATGTGAGCTCCCGAACATGGTCGTAGTGGCTGATCGCCATGGTCAGCGGAATTCTCGTGGTAATTGTCGTACCTCCTGTAGTGCGGGGTGCCGAAGCATCCTTGCTAATTGAGAACCAGTCCGCCGTCGACGTTGAGTGTCTGGCCGGTGAGGAAGGCGGAATCGTCGGAGAGCAGGAACGCGACCGGCCCGATAAGGTCGTCCGGCGTCGCGAGACGGTGGATGCACTGGTCCTGCATCATCTTCTCCTTCTGCTCGGGAGTCACGGTGTCGCGGGCGATTCCTGTCGACACCGGTCCCGGGGCAACCGAGTTCACGCGCACGCCGCGGCCGCCGAGCTCGCGTGCCAGCACGCGGGTGAGCCCGACGACTCCGGCTTTGGAAGAGACGTAATGGGCGTAGCCCGCGCGGCCCATCCACACCGCCCCCGCCGACATGTTGACGACCGAACCGCGGGCACCGGCTTTCCTGAGCTCGTCGGCGGCAGCGGTCACCATCGCCCAGACGCCACGGAGATTCACCGCGTGAACGTTGTCCCACTCGTCGGCCTCGATGGTGTCGAACGGGCGCATGCGCAGGCTCGAGAAGATCGCCGCGTTGTTCACCACGCCCTCCACCGAACCGAACGCCGCGACCGACTCGCTCACGAGGCGGGCCGCCGATTCGGGGCTAGACACGTCGACCTCGCACGCGATGGCCGTACCGTTGGCCACCGTGATCTCCTCGGCAACCGACCTGGCATTGTCGCCGGCGAGGTCCGCCACCACGACCCGCGCTCCCTGCGCGGCCAGCGACAGGGCAATCGCCCTGCCGATGCCCTGCCCGGCGCCGGTGACGATGACGCACTTGCCGGACATTCCACGGTAATGCATGGGTCTCTCCTCTTGTTGCGTGGCGGCGCCGGTGCCCGGCTTTGCGGATGTCATGAACCGAGCCCGAGGAATCGAGACGGGTTGTCGCGCACCATCGTGCGCAGGTGATCGTCGGACATCCCCAGGCCCGACAACTGGCCCAGGTAGGCCCGCAGCGACTCCGGCAGCGGAGGCTGCCACGCGAAGAACACGTCGGTCGTCAGCACACAGTGCTCAGGGCCGAGCGTCGAGATGAAGTCGTGGATCTGCGCGACCGTGACCCTAGCATTCGGCAGGATCGCGACCGCCTGCGTGAACTCGACGAAAGCGCCGTACCGAACGGCGAGCTTCATCGCTTCGAGGGAGCCGCCGATGGAGGTGGAGAGCGGGTGGGAGAAGACCATCCGCTCGATGCCCTTGGCCTGGGCTTCCTTGAGCAACGCGAGGCTCTCCTCCACCGACAGGTGCGCCGTGCAGAGAGCGAGGCCCTCGCTCGCGATCGCCTCGAGCACCTCGTGCGCTTCCTGGACGAGCTTTCCGCCCTCGTCGAGGACCCGGATCGAGGTACCGTTCAGCCGGTCGCCGAAGTTGGGCAGCAGGGTGTCGATCGCTGCGCTTCGCACCACGCCGGTGCCGTGATCGTCGTCGTTGCGCGAGCCCCAGGTGGGGAAGAAGACGACGGATGCGCCCTGGGCTGCGGCGGCCTCGACGGCCATGGCGGAGAGCCCACCCACGATCGGGTTGAGCGTGATGCTGCCGAACACCGTGAAGTTCTCGTCGTCAAAGCGCTGGTTGAGGTGGAATGCGCGGTCCATGGTCGGCCACAGGTGCGACTTGATGACATATCCCCGCATGCCAACGTCGCTCGCGAGCGCGACGACGTCGATGTCCTGCATCCGCGCGGGCCAGGCGAGGCCGACATCCGGATAGCCGTGCACATGGAGGTCAATCGCTCCCTCGAGGAGCGACGCGAGGTGGGCGTCGTAGTCGGAAACCGGCCCTCCGTTACTCATTGCTCCGCCCCCGGGGTGCCGGTCGCTGGCACATCCTCGATGCCGAAGTAGGCCGAGTGCAACAGATCGGGCTTCTGAAGCAGCTCCGCGGACGAGCCGGAGGCACTCACCCGCCCGCCGCGCAGGATGTAGGCGCGTGACGACATCGCGAGGGCGAGACCCACGACCTGTTCAATGAGTAGCACCGCCATCCCCTCCTGCGATAACTGCTTCACGGCCGCCTTGATGTCGGCGACCGGACCGGGCGCGAGACCCATCGACGGCTCGTCGAGGAGCAGAATGCTCGGTCGGGTCATGAGTGCTCGGGCCAGCGAGAGCATCTGCTGCTGCCCCCCCGAGAGCATGCCAGCTTGCCGGTGGGCGAACGTGTCGAGGATCGGGAAGAGGCTGTGCACGAGTTCGAGTTGTGCTGCCGCATGCGCCCGGCGCTCGTGGCGCGGCAACGCGTACAAGCCGAGTTGGAGGTTCTCGCGCACGGTAAGCGAGGAGAACAGTTGCCTGCCCTCGGGGGCATGGCCGATTCCAGCACGGCAGATTTCCGCTGGCGACAGCTGGGCCATCGAGCGCCCGGCGTAATGCACGCTTCCCGAGCTCAAACTGATGCGTCCAGAGATTGCTCGCAACAGGGTCGACTTCCCTGCGCCGTTCGCGCCGATTACCGACACGACCTCACCAGGGTGGACCTCAAGTGAGAGTTCCCGGAGCACTCGCACCGGGCCGTACCCGGCAGAGACGCGGTCGACGACGACCGAACCCTCAGATCTCAACGGTCTCTCCCATGTATGACTCCTTCACTCTGGGATCATTGAAGACTTCTTCCGGAGTTCCGACGCACAACACTTTTCCAAAATCCAGCACGCAGATCCGATCGCAGATCCGGGCGATGGTCTGGGTGTCGTGCTCGATGATGCACACCGCGACTCCCGCATCCCTGAGGCCCTTGAGCAGGTCGACGATCTGCTCCTTCTCGGACGCGTCGAGGCCCGACATCGGCTCGTCGAGGAAGATGACCTCCGGCAGCGAGACGATGGCGCGTGCGAGTTCGGCGAGTCGGCGCTGGCCGAAGGATAGCGACTCGGAGTCCGACTGGGCGAGGTGATCGAGCCCGACGATCTCGAGAGCCTTGAGTGCTGCGGCGAACAACTCCTCGAGCTCTCGGCGACCTGCGGGGGTGAACACCGCCGACACGAGACCTCTGTGGCCAAACCGGTAGGCGCCGATGGCGACGTTCTCGATGACGGTTATGCCGGGAACCACCGACGGCTTCTGGAAAGTGCGTGCGACTCCCGCTGCGGCCCGACGATCCGTCGACCACTGCGAGATGTCTTCACCGCACCACGAGACCGTTCCAGAGTCGGGTCTGTAGGTTCCGGTAGCGATGTTCACCGCCGTTGACTTGCCCGCTCCGTTGGGGCCGATCACGCCCAGCACCTCACCGCCGCGCACGTCTATGCTCACGTCGGTGTTGGCTGCCACGCCTCCGAACGACTTGGTGACGCCGTGAAGGGAGTAGTCCCCGGCGTTTGCCGCCTCGTCCGCGCCGAGCAGTCGGCGGAGCGCCGCGAACTCGGCACCGATGTCGAGGGTCGTTCTCTCCACGGGCTGCGGGGTGGGCGCATCGGCTCGTCGGAGCCCGAGCCGAGGTAGCAGGGAACGGATGACACCGACCAGGCCCACGGGTGCCGCGTAGAGAACCACGAGGAACACGACGCCGAACACGATGCTCGTGTACTCGCCCGCGCTTCCGCTTCGCATCGTGATGAGACCGACAGTGATGGCGCCGAGAACCGGCCCGTAGCCGGTGCCGAGCCCGCCGAGCACCACGGTGATCAGCAGCACGACCAGGAGAGAGAACCCGAAACTGACGGGTGACACGACCTGCGTGTAGTGCGCGTACAGCGAGCCGCTCACGGAGCCGAAGCCCGCGCTGAGCACGAGCGCCTGCATCTTGCGGTTCTGCGGGTCGACGCCGACGGACTCGGCGACCTCCTGGTGCTCGCCGAGGAGTTTCCAGGCCAGGCCGAGGCGCGATGAAGCGATCCGCAGCGTTCCGTATGCCGAGAGGAGCACGATGACCCAGATGACGGTGTACATCGTCGAGGCGTCGGATAGGTTGAACCCAAGGATCTCGATGGCGGGGATGCCGAAGACGCCGACCGCCCCCTGCGTGACCTCCGGCAGGGCAACGATCAACGCGGGCACGAAGAGCGCGAACCCCATGGTGGCGATCGCGAGATAGATCGGTCCCAGACCGAGCACGAGTTTGCCGAGCCCCGCGGCGACGGCGCAGCACAACAGAAGGGAGATGAGCGCGGCCACTCCGGCGGGCAGGCCCACGATCGCCGTGAGTAGTGCCGATGTGTATGCGCCGATGGCCATAAAGGCGCCCTGCCCGAGCGAGACCTGTCCCGCGTAGCCCCAGAGGATGTCGAGGCCTATTGCGGTCAGCGCGTAGAAGCCCGCGACGGTTCCTGCGGCCACCCACTCGAAGCCCAGCACCTGACGAAGCACGAGCAGGAGAGCGCCCAGGGCGAGGAACGCCACGAGGCGCGGCACGCGCTGCCGGGCGGCCGAGACCGGCTTGGTCCCGCGGGCGACCGGCGTGCTCCCGGTCTCAGTTGACGCGTGCGACATCGCCCGCCTCCTCTCGGTCGTTGCTCGGCGGTAGTGCTCTTGCGGGGCGGTGCAGCAGCGACCGGATGATCGTGGTGAGGTTGCCCGGAGACGAACTCCGGTGCCTCGCGAGCACGGCCGCCCGGTAGACCAGCACAAGCAAAAGCAGGCTGAACTCGATGACCTCGAACCACCGCGGGGCAAGGCCGGAGGACAAGCCGTTGAAGATACCGAGAGTCATTCCTCCCGCGACGGCTCCCCAGATACTGCCCAGGCCTCCGATGACCGCTGCGGTGACGGCGATCAGGGTGAGGAAGTTGGCGGTCTGGGGCTCGACGCCGATGTCTGGCACGATGAGTGCAGCGCCCAGCCCGGCCAGGCCCCCGGTGCTCAGGGCCGCGATGAGCATCATCCGCTTGGCATCAATCCCCACCGTGGCAGCCCCGTCAGGCTCCTCCGCCGCCGCCCTGATCGCGCGGCCGAGCATCGTGTGCCGCAGGTGCCAGGCGACGAAAGCCGTGACGACAAAGGCAAGGAACAAACCGAGCAGCTGCTGGTAGCGCAGCACGGCTCCAAGGATGTTGACCTGGCCCTCGACGGCGGGCTCGAAACCGTGCGAGTTGGTGCCCCAGATGATCTGGGCGGCACCGACCGCTATGAACGAGACGCCGAGCGTCACGAACATGAGGAACCACGGTCCCCGTGCCAGAACGGGGCGGACGAAGAGCACGAACAGCAACACCGAGAACGTCACACCGAGAGCCACGCCGAGGGGAAGCGCGATCCATGCCGGCAGGGACGGCATGACCGACGTCAGGACCATTCCAGCGAGCATCACGAGCGAGCCGTGCGCGAGGTTGAGTATCCCGGCGGATCGGTAGAACATGCTGAACCCGATCGTGATCAGTGTGTAGCTGCCACCAAGGCATAGCCCACTAAGGAGACCTTGCCAAATTACAGATAACAACGCCTATACCTGCCCTTCTCCTTCGGCAAGGGGCGCCGCGGGGCGCCCCTTGCCGAATTCGGAATGTTGGTTATTTGACGAGGGTCGGCTTGCCGTCCCGCATCTCTGCAACCGCCTTAACCTTGCCATCTTTGGTAAGCGAAGCGTAGACCCAACTGTCCTGCTGGAACCCGTTGTGATCGGCGGCGGTGCGCTTGACGTATCCGCCAGCGCCCATGTACTCCTGCCCGATCATCTGCTTCTGCAGGCTGTCGCGGGTGACGTCCTTGAGACCGGCGGCAGCGTATCCGAACGAGAGCGCGGCATCCCACACGTTGATCGGTCCCGCGGACTCGAGTGAGGGGTCACGATTCGTGTAACTCTGGAACGCGTCACGGTACGCGGCGATGGCCGCGGCCTGCTTCGGATCGGTCCCAGGGGGCTGCTCGCTGAGCATGGGGCGCAGCGCGAGCACGTCCACTCCGGCGGCGTCGCTGCCGACGATGTTGGCGAAGCTCGAGGTGAGCACCTGCGGTCCAGCAAGGAACGGGATGTCGAGGCCGGCGGCGATCTCGGCTTTGCGAGCATAGCCCGCGTTGGCACCGCTCTGGTTGTTGACGATCGCCTTACGGTCGGAAGCCTTGATCTCCGCCATGACCGGCGCGTAGTCGGTCAGCGTTGCGGGGGCATCCACGAAGTTGGGGAACTGCGCGAAGGCCGAGTGCGTGGCCTGGCCGCTCGCGTCGTCGTTGACCAGGACGGTCACGTTGTCGAGTTTGATGCCGAGCAGCGACAGCATCTGCGCGTGCATCTCGCCGTGGTTGACGAGCGGACCGAGGTTGGGCCCGAAGATAAAGGGCTCCTTATTATAGTTGGGGTACTCGACCGGAGTGATCACGATCCACGGGATCTTTGCGGGCTGGACGATCGGGAACATTCCGTTGGCGACCGCGTGCGTGGCGCCAGCGATGAGGCCGACGATCGACTTGTCCGCGACGAGGCGCTTCGCGATGGCCGCTCCCTGGGCAGGGTCGGACTGGGGGTTCTCGAACACGAACTGGATCTGGCGAGCGTCAGCCGGCTGGTTCGCCTCGTACGCCTTGAGTGCGTCAACCTCCGGCTGGCCCAGTCCAGCGTACACGCCGGAGGTGGAGATGACGACGGCGATCTTGATCGGCGCCTCGGTATTTCCGGTCGGCGTCACTGAGCCGGTCGGCGTCACTGGGGGCGTCCCCGGGCTGCTACATGCGGCGAGCGCGAGGCCGATGGCGAGAACCCCGGTCAGAATGCCGAAGAGGCGGGTCGTTTTGGGCATTGATTCCTCCTGAAACTAAAGGGACTGGAATGCGGTCTTGTTTACGGAACAAGTCACACTCTTATTCACCGGCGGATGCCACACAATACAATTCTGTCAGTCAGAAGTCTGACGCCTCGGTGTCGAACGGAACGGTGCAGCGCGAGCAGTCAGCCCCGTCGTGGAGCGTCACTGCCGGGAGTCGCCTCAGCCATCGACGAAGTCGAGAATGGCGGCCGCGGTGCGTTCGGGCTGGTCGATCTGGGGGAAGTGCCGCGCCCCGGCAATAACCTGCGCACGCGCTCCGGGGATGAGTGAAGCGAGGTCCTGCTCCCAGCCCGTGGCGAGCAGTTCGTCCTCGCTCCCGCCGACGAGAAGGACGGGAACGGCGATGCCGGCGAGGGACGCCCGGTATCGCTCATCGCGATCGGGCGGGGGGCCCGCGGGCGCATTGGGCGGCGCGAGGCTGGGAGCACGGAGTGCCTTCCAGTGCGCAGGTTCGGCCGCGGCGCGCGTGCGGCGCAGCACCTCCCCGCCGGGAGGCGAAGCCATGAGCAGGTCCACGATCGGTTCAACGGCATCGCCGGGCGAGTACTCGCCCAGGGTGCGGAACCCGGTCGCATTCATGAACAGTCCGCCCGTTCCGCAGATCGAAACCACGGAGGTGACCGACGTCCACCGCTCCAGTGCCGCCTGCAGCACGAGGCTCCCGCCGAAGGACGCTCCCACGAACGCGGCGGGCGCCACGCCCAGCCGCTCGAGGAGCAGTCGCACATAGTGCAAGCGCTGGGTTCGGGCATTCATGTCGAAATGGAAGAGCTTGGGGCTACGGCCGTAGCCCGTGAGGTCGGGGGCGATCACCCGGTGCCGCGCGGAGAGCGCGCCGAGCACGGGGCCCCAGCACGAAAGCGCGTCGGAGCCGAACGCGCCGTCGTGAAGCAGCACTATCGGGTCGTCACCGGGACTTCCGGCCTCGAGGTAGCCGTGTTCGAGACCACCGATAGTCATCGAGCGCTCGAGCACATCAGCCACGGAGATCACCGGGCGGATGCCACAAGTCGGCAGCCCCTTGAATTCGGTCCACAGATTGAGTTTGCCAGAGCGTAAGTTGTACCAAAAGCCAATTCTGTTGATAAGAACCTTCGGACGGATCGCGCGGAACGAACCGGCTGTCCGGCTCCCGACCACATGCCCGCGTATCTGCGTCCATACGCAGATAATTTCACATTGGGCGTGCAGGCAATCAGGTGTGGTCCTGACCGCGGCGCAGCGGGGCTCGCGCTGGTGCGTGCCCGATCGACATCCCCGGACCACGATCATGCGCGACCCGGAGAACGTCTTCCCTGAACTCCTTGGGAAAAGCCTTGAGGCCCTGTGAATATCCTTCCAGCAGCGACCCTCGTCACCACAAGTTAGTTGACCTGACCCACGGTTTGGTTACCTGATCAGGTGTGCTGTGCTGGCGGGGTTGATGTTCATTTCTGAGCGTAGTTCGAAATCGAGGGGCGTGAGATAGTCCAACCCCGAGTGGCGGCGTGCTCGGTTGTGCCATACCTCGATGTACTCGATAGACAAGCGTTGGCGAGTTCGACCCTGGTGTTCCAGCGTTGCCGGTTGAGCAGTTCGATCTGCATCGACGACCAGAAGGACTCTTGTCAATCGCGTTGTCCAGACCGTCGCCGACCGATCCGAACGAAGGCATGAGGCCCGCGGTGCGGATGTGGTTGCGTGACACGCCCACGAGGTGAACTGGGTCCCATGATCGGCGTGGACGATGCCGCCAGGGGCTGGCTGGCGGGTCTTGATCGCCATATCCAGGGCGTTCAGGACGAGTCGGGTGTCCTGGCTGGAGTCGATGGACCAGCCGACGATCGTGCGACTGAAGGTGTCCATCACGCAGCAGCGGTAGAGTTTGCCTTCCCTCGCTTGAGTTCTAGCCATCGTCGCAACACTGGCTTACTTCGTATTCAGTAAAGCATGGAGACGCTCGGCCGGAGTATCCCAATCGAGGGTCTTTCGTGGACGCTCGTTGAGGTCCGCTGCGACCAAC
>Ga0307486_1001842_pt1 | contig 15528 bp, 22 predicted proteins | sample CBIW02metaG_FD_203663 | JGI IMG/M metagenome (GOLD analysis project Ga0307486, IMG submission 203663) | Sea-ice brine microbial communities from Beaufort Sea near Barrow, Alaska, United States - CBIW 0.2 | ecosystem: Environmental > Aquatic > Marine > Coastal | place: USA: Alaska | collected... | reverse complement strand
GTCATCTGCGCTTGAATCCTTTGGTGTGAGAGCCTGGATTCTACCGGTGGCTGGCTCTCTGCCTATCGTTTCAAGCGTTGCACTTATTCTATGAATTCAGGTCAATATTGTGTTGCTTGGTGTCGATAATGACACTCACTTCGTGCGTAAGCTACCAACAAAGCTATAGTAATTTGCCAGATTCCAGCCATGTTTATAAATTTGATCATGACCATGCGGCAGATTTCACTATCATCAAAAATATTATTTATTCTATTGCTGATTGGCCAGAGACATTGGCGGCAGACCTTTACTTACCTAAAGAACCACCCCCCGAAGCAAACAATTGGCCTGTGGTATTGATGGTTCATGGCGGTGGATGGTCTGGACGTGATCGCACCGACATGGATTCGACATCAGAAAAATTAGCTAAAAAAGGTTATGCCGTTTTAAATGTTAGTTATCGATTTGCTCCTCAGTTTATTTATCCAGCACAGGTTCAGGATCTACAACTAGCACTGCTTTGGCTGCAAAATAACGCCACAAGGTATCAGCTTGATTTGAGCAGAATTAATGCCTGGGGTTACTCGTCTGGCTCACATTTAGTTGCCCAACTGGCCAGCGTCAAACCAGGAGAAGCACAAACACTTGATCTGTCACCACCCCTGCCAAAAATTCGGGCGGTTGTTGCAGGGGGTACTCCTGCAGACCTGAGTCAATACAGTAATAGTCCTATTGTTGTTCCATTTTTGGGCGTGAAACGCGACGAAAATCCACAACTTTACAAAGAAGCTTCACCGATTACTCATATTTCATCGGACGATCCTCCGGTATTTTTATATCATGGCAAACTCGACCAATTAGTCGAAAAAGAACAGTCTATAAATTACTACAATGCTCTGCGTAAGGTTGGCGTACCCGCTGAGTTATACCTGCATCCATTGTGGGGACATTTTGCTATGTTTCTTTTTGGTTGGGATGCCGAAAATAAAGCCATCGATTTTCTCAATCACTATAATTATTGGAAATTGGATCGCCCAGCGATGGAATAGTTCTAATTCAGATAGACTGAATACTCTAAGCATAATCATTAAATGGTTAAACTTGGCAGTAATGATTACGATTTAGTCCTACATCATAAAGAACTTTAAAAATACTAGGCTATTATTTTACTAACTACTAAGTTGGACTAGGACAGGCATTATGCTTAATTGTGGGAGCTTAATTCAGAATTGGCAGGCAGCAAGGCACTTCACCTTAAAGCTTGGTATGCGTTTCAAGTTGTGGACAATCCCAAGCCGCCTCGTTTGCTCCCGGAGTGCAAAGGTAAATTATTTACTCTTACTAAAAATCCATAAAAACCCATTCAAGCAGGACTAATAACAGCGGGTGCTTTTCGCTTTGCTCCATTTTAGCTCACTATTTTTAGCCTTTTAATGAGGCGCTAGAAGGTTTCAAAAAAACCCGTACAGAATTGATGAACAGTATCAGGAGCATTTCATATCACAATATTAAGCAGTGTTTTCTGATGGCTGCATAACGTTAAGCGGTAACAAATTCTTAGGCTTTATGAGTATGCAGTCGGATTTCTTCTGGACTTTCATCATTAATTGCGTTGTTTTTACGCTCTGATATCTTGCCTTAACGCGCTTGCAAACTATCGTTCAAACGTCGTCTAGACTGGCGCTCGGGCATTGTGCAAAAGCATCATCTCTGAATATCCGTTTGGGTTTGTTGTTTTGCAGCGCTCGACTCAACTTCATGCACATAGATTTTTGGATTTTTTATTATCAAGCCGCATTATTATTAATAATAATACAGGGGGAATTAATCATAACCATGATTCAAAAATATAGCATCAATCACAAACAGAAAAATACAATGATCGATCTCATTTAAATCGCCGTTTAGTCAGCTATAATTTTCAGCTATCGTTAGGCGTTAGCTTCCTCATTGTATATCATCGTAAATTCAAGGAGTTCGGCATGGAAGGTAGTTGCTTATGTGGTGTCGTTGGTTACGAAATTGACTCTATTGACATGCCTATTCGTCATTGTCACTGCCATACCTGCAGGAAAGCACACGCTGCGTCAGCGTGCCCAAGTGCCGGTGTACTACGGGTAAATTTTCGCTGGCTAAAAGGCCAAGATAAGCTTTCCACCTTTGAGTCTTCGCCAGGTAAATTACGTCACTTCTGCTCTGTATGTGGCTCGCACTTGGTAGCCGAGCGACCTAATCTACCTCACGTAATTGTTCGCGTGGCAACGCTCGACGAAGATCCTGGTTTAATCCCTCAAGCCCATATTTGGGCATCACACGATGTTCCCTGGCTTAAATATGAAGGCGTTCCAACATATCCAGAGTGGCAGTCTAATCACACCTAAAAAAGCTAACAAGGCGCTCAAATCGCACGCATCGCTCACTGGAGCTGGCTAAAACCAGCCCCTCAACCTAAGCGTTAGGCGGCTTAATATGCGCACTAAGAGCCATTAACTCAACATTAAGCACTTACCTAGGACTTCAACCGGAATCACTTTCCATTGACTCAGGAGTACGCCTTGCAGATTTCCGATATCCCCTTCGGTACAACAGACTGGTCTCAAGTCGAAAGAACTGAGCACAAAGGCGTCCAAGGCGTCGCTTACTGGAGAACGCGATCCTTCGGTGGTATTCGCGTTCGCATGGTCGAGTACACGCCAGGCTATCTGGCGGACCACTGGTGCACCAAAGGCCACATCCTGCTGTGCTTGGATGACGAACTCCAGACCGAATTCGAAGACGGCCGAAAATTCACGCTCAAACCTGGTGTCAGTTACCAAGTCGCAGACAATGCCGAATCACACCGGCCTTACACCGTTTCTGGCGCCAAGCTGTTCATTGTGGACTGAGACGGTGCCAAAGCCTCATCTCGAGCGCACCTCCGCCAGGGAGTGCGTTAGGGTCTGGGAGTTTGCCGTGCTTCAATTCAAGCCGGTGTACAACCGTAAGTCTTGCCGAACCAAACCAAGCCGTTGTAGTCCCTTTCTGCGTCAGCTTTAAACCCTCAAGTCGCTTGCTGCGCTCACTGGGACAGCTAAAACCCAGCCTTTTAACCTAAACGTTAGGTATTAAGCACTACCATCCACGAAAAGAAGAGTACCCAATTGAAAATTAATTATTTAGGCCTATTAGTAATCCCCATAATTCTTGCTGGCTGTGTCTCGCCGCAAGCTTCAAGCACTAAGCCCGGAACTCGCACGCAATCCTGCAAGATGACTACAGAACAGGAAATCGATTCCCTATTTGATCGCTGGAATGAGTCGCTACAAACCGGCGATGCGAATAAAGTAGTCGCCAACTATGCAGACGGATCAATCCTCTTACCTACTCTTTCCAACAAACCACGCCTTACAACCGCCGAGAAAGAGGACTATTTCCATCATTTTTTAGAAGACCGTCCCTCTGGCATGATTGACATGCGCACAGTTGAACTCGGTTGCAATACTGCAGTTGATAGCGGTCTTTACACATTCACGTTTGCTACTACTGGGGCAAAGCTAAGTGGACGCTACACCTACACTTATCACTGGAACGGCTCACAATGGCTCATTACCAGTCACCACTCCTCGTTGATGCCGGAGAAGAAGTAGGCTCACATAAAAATTAGCCGGTAAAGCATTGCGCGAAGTTCATGGATTTCAATCTTGGTAGGTTTCTGAATGCTCGCTCAGGATCATACATCTTTTTTATAGTTTGATGACTTGTCATAATGCGCGCTCAGGCCCTGAACTCAAGCAATGCCTAACTAGGATTCAAGGCATTCGCTGCGCTCACTGGGACTGGCTAAAGCCAGTCCCTTAACCTAAGCATTAACAGACTGCAGTCCGTGATGAGATTACTTTTCTATCTGTCTGACTACTCTCTCATCATGCTCACAATTCCAAATAGCGCTAACTCTCCTGTAAGCGCCGCCGCTTCACCTCTACCTCCACATTCGCCAGCCACAGCAACCAAACAAAAAGACCGCCAAAAGCTATGCTCCAGCAAGTAGTCGCCAGCATTAGACTTTGTGAGTAACCTAGTCGCACAGCGCTTAATCTTAGTATTGCTGCAACGCTTATTAGCAAAGGCAAAATATAAATAAAAGGCTTGGCATTAGGATCGCGCAATACTCGGTGTGAACGAGAACGTGTCATGACGGTTAAAGCAAGAGTACCTAAAGCACCTACGGTAATGGCGTGCAATGCTTGAGTGCTGGAGCGATCTCGATCTATCAGGCTTAAACCAACATATACCCAACCCACTATTATCCAGCTATAACCTAATAACATAGCAAGCAGATCTGGGCGGTTATAGCACAACCAGGGACGCCAGCGCAGTATGCGAAGAGCACAAAGCAAAGCACAGAGAAATAATAATATCGCCATTAGCATAGGCATCCAAGCAAACGATATGAAATTAAGTATCAACACTAAGAACAGCAATATCAATACACCCCCCTCAAATCGTGGCTGCACCCTATTCTTCATAACCTTATTATGACTTTGAAAACACCCACCTAACGCAGGCGCTATAATTCTTCCGCCCATATAAAACATCAGCGCACTTAACAGCAGCACTGCTTCTATTAAGAATTTTAGTCTAAACTCAACTAATCCATTACTTTGCAAAATGCTATGAAAGCCAACAACAGAAATAGCTAAACCAATTAAAATGAAGCCTACTGATTTATTGCGCCATTTTTTAGCTACATGCAAGAAGGTTGGAGCAAGTTTCCAGACCAGCGCTCCTACAAAAGCAATATTTAGCATAGCAGTAAATATACTGGTAGGGGCAAACCAAAAGCTAACCCTGGCTGCTAGCCATAAACCGACCATGCTAAAGACTTGAGACTTAGGCTGCGGGCCGGCGATATAGCCAGCAATGACCGCAAACGCAAAACCAAAAATCATTTCATGGCCATGCCCCCAGGCAGATTGCAAGCCAGCGGGGGCTGAGAACCAGCCTAGCTGTCCGCCCACCGACCACGGTAAAATCACAGCTGCATACAATGCCGCGAGCGGAAACCAGTAAATGTTGGCAAATGGCGGTTTGACGTTAATTAGCAGACTAGCCATTTTTGATAACAACCAGCCATTATAGTCGGAATTTTATGATATTGCAGAGAGTTTGAAATGCGCCTATTCTCTTATTAAACTAACACAAACTAATCAACTCTGCGTCCAACTGGATGAGCAATGATGCTCCCTTTCTATACCGTCGGCCATTCCACACGCACTATCGAGGAGTTCGTTGAGCTGCTGCAGGTTGCTGAAGTAAGCCTCGTCATCGACATACGCACGGTCCCAAAATCTAGAACCAACCCGCAGTACAACAAGGTTACATTGCCGGCGCATCTCGCTCTCTTCAAAATCGACTACGTACAGATCGCCGAATTAGGCGGTCTGCGAAGAAGGAGCAAGAATGTTGAGCCGGATATAAACGGTTTTTGGAAGAATAAAAGCTTTCACAACTATGCCGATTACGCACTCACCGAGTCGTTCCGCAACGGTCTGGCGCGAGTGATCGCGCTGGGGCGACAACAGCGATGCGTGCTGATGTGCTCCGAGGCGGTTTGGTGGCGTTGCCATCGGCGAATCGTTGCGGATCATCTCATTGCATGTGGCGAGAGCGTCTTTCATCTGATGGTCAAGAACAAAATTGAGCCGGCGAGACTGACGGAAGGCGCACGGGTTCAGGAAGATGGCGTGGTGATATATCAGGCTGAGAAGTTGGAAGAAAAAGAGACCGCCGGCATGTGATGCGGACGATGAATTTGCAGTTCATGGACCATGTGTACAAAGGCGGCCCCTGTGCTGGAAGACGCCCTACGAAGTGCTTACATGGGTAAGGGTTGCACTATAGATTAAATCCAGCTAGCAAAAGCCGCTCAGCATCGCGTTCTCGCTTTTTGCTGTTGGTCTGCTTTTGGCAAGGCTCTGGGATCACTTGGTTGGTGTTAAAGTCCTTTTATGGCGCCATCTAACCAGCTGTTCTATGCAACGGTTTGTGCCTGAACCGCGACGTTTTGTGTAAAATCCAGACTTCAAAGAAGTGAAGAAAGAGGAACTTAACATGGCTGGCGGCTGGACACGTGATGGCGCCGTACAAGATCAAATTGATGCTAGCGTTGAGGACGCAGTTAGGCAGACCAGAAGTAAAATCGCGACGGGTGTGAGTGCCATGTTTTGCGAGGAATGCGCTGTGGCTATCCCGGAAAAGCGACGAGAGGCGATTCTGGGTGTCCAACTTTGTGTTACCTGTCAATCGAGGCTTGAAGAAAGAGTTGCCGTCACAGGCGGTTTTAATCGCCGCGGAAGTAAGGACAGTCAACTTAGATAAAGTAGCAAGCGAATCTTCGAAATCCCAGATGAAAAAGCTCTGAAGCAATGGCTACTTATATTTGCAACGCTACTTGCCTCTTCTAATATCTTAGCTGAATGGGATTTCGTAGCTGATGAATCGACAGTCAGTCATATTTCTGTGAAAAATCCAAAACGCGGATAAGTAAATAGTTTCAAACAACTCAATAGATCAATGAAGCGGAACGGTAAATTTTCGATAGATATTAACTTGGACAGTGCCGAGACACATGCTCCGTTACGTAATAACCGAATGAAACCTATATTTTTTTGAAATCAGATAATTCTCAAAAGCAAATATTAACGTTATTTTAGATATTAAGACGCTAGGCAAGATACACATTGGTAAAAGCTCCGAGAACTCAAAATAGGTTGAATGCCTTCGCTCGAATAGATCACGCAGCGGAAGTAACAAAGGTCGCCAAGACACTTCGGCCTACTAAGGTTCACATCTTCGGCAATCCTCAGGGCGGGACACCGTTTATGGAGTGCAAGCAGTCAGTCGGAATCGACCTGCCCCTCAAAGCATTAGAGCCTGAATTCAGGGAGTGAAAGGATTCGTCGTCCTAGGTAGGGCTGGGCTACAACGGCCCTATGTATTTGGCGCAGCGCCATGGCGTGGCTCAATGCCCGATAGCGGTGAATCTTCGCAAAGCGTTGGCCGGGCTCGCACCGGCGGCTGTGACACCTCACCATTCGTTCAGCCGTTTTTGCTCAAGAAATTTATTGTGCAAAGTCGCGACTGATAAATATTTAAATTTTAGATCTTGGAAGTTCTTGATCTTTACCTCTAAACCCCACTCGCCATATTGTTGCGCAAGCTCTCTTATTGTTTTCTCTCTGTTTTAAATATGCAGCGTTTTAACTGATTTATTCCATTATCCTTGCATGGGCTCTAGGCAGTACGCTCTAGAATCAAGGTCGAATGAAAAAATTAGGCATTGCTTCATGCGTGCATTTACCGCTAGTGCCTGAATTAAGTGGCGAGCCGAAGGCACGTCCGCTTGATTGAATTGTTAGGCCGCATTTTACAGGCTACTTATCGTGTTTTTTTTCTAGGTAATTGCGTCGACCACCAGATGCAGATCAGCAAAGCTAGCTGCAATGGAATACGAATGATAAGCGCCCAATAAGGAACGGTTGGAAACTGGGCTACGTGTTGCAACATATAAATATTTGCAGGAGTCACCGCCGCGGTCAGGAGTATAAGCCCCCAGCCTGCAGCACTTCGAGTGGGTAAGTACAGCGCTCCTATGGCACCAATCAACTCAAATACTCCAGTGACAAGGACCAATAGCCTGTGTTCTGGCAGCCAAGGTGGAACAATCTTCATTTCGAGGTCAGTGAACACAAAATGTGCAATGCCACCAATAAAAAACCACAAAAAAACAAAACCAAGACCTAAGATCTTCGGCAGTCCTAGTTTGTCGTGCACTGCATTCTCGGTGCTCATGTTTCGACCTGCGATAAATTCTTTGAAAGACTCGGAAGCTTCAAGCCTAACATGCTGATTGTCCCCAAACGGCTACCCAAATCCTCACGCGGGCCAGTCCTACGTCATGCGGCGCCCCGCTACGTCCATCTAATGATCCATGTCGGGGAAAATTTTTTAAGCATGCGGCAGGCTGTAGCGGACGCTCCACAGGAATAGAGGCTTCTGCCGTTATCCCCATGCGCGCCAGAATACCCCTGATCGCCCTGCGCGCTGACTGACTCGGCGAGACGCGCAAGGGGCTGAGGTCTTTCATTTCACCCTCAGTGAAAAAAGTTAGGTCTTACATTTGGCCTAAAGCTGTAGCACTGTTAATAAAGACATTTAAGATAAAAGGTAGAGTAGTTAATGGTAGTTGGAAAAAAAAGAACAGCATTGCTGGCCGGATTTATTGGTAATGTCGTTGAGTGGTACGATTTTGCACTTTACGGATACATGGCGGGAATTATTGCCGTTCTGTTTTTTCCAGAGCAAAGCACAACGGCAGGTTTGATTGCCACCTACGGTATTTTTGCCGCCGGGTTTTTAATGCGTCCGCTCGGCTCGGCAGTCTTTGGGTGGTTAGGAGATACGATTGGCCGCAGTCGAACGATGATGATCTCGGTCATTATGATGGTGGTGCCAACCGTTTGTCTCGGCGTATTGCCCACACATGAAACAATTGGCGTTTGGGCGCCGGTGCTGCTGGTGATCATCCGACTCGTTCAAGGCCTCTCCGTCGGCGGTGAGTTCAGCAGCTCGGTTACCTACCTGGTAGAAACCGCTGAGGATGGCCGGCGTGGCTACGCGGGGAGCTGGGCAAACACCGGCAGTATGGTGGGTATGTTGCTGGGTGCTGGAGCGGCTGCTTCGTTAACCGGACTTCTTTCAGCTGAGCAGGTAACTTCTTGGGGCTGGCGCATTCCCTTCCTGCTGGGCGGGCTCATTGGTGGTTTAGCGATATTTTTGCGGCGTAAGCTGCCGCAATCGCAACATTTCAAGCGCCATGATCGCGAGCGTGCACAGACATCTCCGCTGATTCAAGCGTTCACCACCAATCGTTTAGAAATGATTCAGGCCTGTCTTTTTGCGTCCGCCTACGGCGTGCTGTTCTACATACCGCTGGTTTATTTGCCGGAATGGCTACATGACCAAACTGGCATGGCGAGACACCTAGCACTGCAGATCAATACCGGCGGGACAGCACTGTTACTGCTGCTTATTCCAGTATCGGGGTGGCTAGGTGACCGCTTTATTCGACGGACCCACTTTATCGCTGCAGCCATGCTCTGTATGGCAGTGTTAGCCATTCCTCTGTACACGTGGCTGTTGGGGGATGGCATGTGGGGGGCAATCATTGTCCAGGCCACAATGGTGGTTCTTCTGGCAGTACCGCTGGGGTCGGCTCCAGCCATGTTTGTTGAACTGTTCCCGGCAGCCGATCGTCTGTCTGGATATTCGGTCTCTTATAATCTGGGCTTAGGCGTCATTGGGGGGGCCACCCCAATGTTCGCTACTTGGCTGATTGATGCCTCCGGATTTACCATTGCACCGGCCTGGATGCTCGTGGTGGCATCTCTCCTGGCATTTACGGTGATGCTGTGGATAAAGGACCGCAGCCGTGAGCCTTTGCGGTAATTTAAATAATGTGAGTGGCGGATAAAAGAACATTGACCAACTTAGAACTCGCACGAAAAAGGAGGCATCTTGCCAAACTTCATGATCACATTAGCAGGTGCTTCAGATATCGAGTCAGTAGCGTCGATGTTTGATCGTTATCGTCAGTTTTACGAGCAAAAAGCTGACTTGAAGCGGGCAACTGATTTCATATCGTCCCGAATAAATAATAGGGAGTCGATAATTTTCATTGCCCAAGACAGTAAGGGTGCAGGCATCGGGTTCTGTCAGTTATATCCCACTTTTTGCTCAGTTGAGGCCATCCCTATTTACGTTCTTTATGATCTTTTCGTAAGCCCCGAGTGTCGTCGTGGCGGCGTAGCGAGTGAACTACTTTTTAACTCTGCAGAGCACGCCAGATCAAACAATATAGGACGACTGGACCTATCTACCGCCAAAAATAACCTATCTGCTCAAACTTTATATGAGTCGTTGGGATGGATTCGTGATGAAGTATTTTATACATATAGCTTTCATCCAAATAACTAACCCACACATCAAAAACGCAACCCCCATGTGACACCACCTAAAGAACACCGTTTTGTCCACTCACATCCGAAAAAATCTTGTACCCTGACGAAATTTGTACAAGTATCATATAGGATCAACCATCACCCTACGGCTACTTAAGCAGCTGCAATAATTCCCTTGTAATCAACGATATAGCCTTTTGAATAGGTAAATATTGATTCCCCACACAGTACGCATGGTTGTACAAAACGGCCCGCAGGTATAAGTTTACATCGGGTTCAGTTGGCGAGGCGTCTTACTGGTCAGGTATCCCGACGCAATGCCGCTGAACCCCCTTTTTTTTTAGAAGCGCTATTGGTTTCACCCGCCTCCCTCCAGCCCGAGCCCACCATGAGCGCTAGCGCAGCCCCCCTTTTGATTACCGGCGCCAGCCAGCGTATTGGCTTACATTGCGCCGAGCGCCTGCTGGATGAAGGCTATGCCGTGATCGTCAGCTACCGCACTGAGCGCGAAGGCCTGACGCGGTTACGCCAACGCGGGGCGTTGACGTTGCGCGCCGACTTCGCCACCCAAGCCGGCATTTTGGCGTTTATCGCCGAACTCAAAACCCACACCGAATGCCTGCGAGCCATCGTGCATAACGCCTCGGACTGGCTGAGCGAACCGACGGACAATGCCTTGTCGGACAGTGAGTCCCTCGAAGACCACGCCCGACTATTTCAGCAGTTATTTAGCGTACACATGCAGGCGCCCTATCTGATCAACCTGCACTGCCGCGAACTGCTGCTGCGTTCGACGCCCGCCGACATCGTGCATATCAGCGACGACGTGGCGCGCAAAGGCAGCGCCAAACACCCGGCCTATTGCGCCAGCAAGGCCGGACTGGACAACCTGACCCTGTCGTTCGCCGCCAAATTTGCGCCGCACATCAAGGTCAACGGCATCGCCCCGGCGCTGATCATGTTCAACCCACAGGACAGCGCTGCGTACCGCTCTAAAACCCTGAACAAATCAGCGCTGGGCATCGAGCCTGGCCCTGAGGTGATCTACCAAAGCCTGTTGTATCTGTTGGAAAACCCCTATGTCACGGGTAGTACTCTTACTATTAACGGCGGCCGCCATCTCACATGAGCGAGTCGCGAGGACCCATCGTTATGAACCAACAGATGCCTGAGCAGTACCGTCAGATTCTTCTCGGTCTGGGTGAAAACCCCGAACGCGAAGGTTTGCTGGACACCCCTAAACGGGCGGCCAAGGCCATGCAGTACCTTTGCCATGGCTACGCGCAAAGTCTTGAGGAAATCGTCAACGGAGCGCTGTTCGCCTCTGATAACGACGAGATGGTGATCGTCAAGGACATCGAGTTGTACTCGTTGTGCGAGCATCACCTGCTGCCGTTTATCGGCAAAGCGCATGTGGCTTATATTCCCACTGGCAAGGTGCTTGGCCTGTCGAAGATCGCGCGGATCGTTGATATGTACGCCCGTCGCCTGCAAATTCAGGAAAACCTGACCCGGCAGATTGCCGAGGCTATTCAGGAAGTCACCCACGCCGCTGGCGTAGCAGTGGTGATCGAAGCCAAGCACATGTGCATGATGATGCGCGGGGTAGAAAAGCAAAACTCGGCGATGAATACCTCGGTGATGCTCGGGGCGTTTCGCCAGTCCAGCAACACCCGCCAGGAATTTCTGCAACTGATCGGACGGAGCACATAAGCATGCCGCAACTGGAACCGGGAATGGCGCGAATTCGGGTCAAGGACCTGCGTTTGCGCACCTTTATCGGCATCAAAGATGAGGAGATCAACAACAAGCAGGATGTGCTGATCAACCTGAGCATTCTCTATCCGGCCAATGCGGCGGTGCAGGGCAACGACATCGACCACGCGCTGAATTACCGCACTATCACCAAGGCGATTATTCTGCATGTCGAAGGCCACCGCTTCGCCCTGCTCGAACGCCTGACTCAAGAGATTCTCGATCTGGTAATGGAACATCCCTCCGTGCAATATGCCGAGGTCGAAGTGGACAAACCCCACGCGCTGCGCTTCGCCGAGTCGGTCTCCATCAGCTTGGCAGGGCACCGCTAGCGGGCGACCTGCCGGCAAATTTTACTTGCGCCTGTTCACCCTATCGAGCCCTCTCACATGACCGAACAAGAACACCTCGAACTAGAAGCCGCCGCGTTCCGCCAACTACTGCTGCACTTGCGCAGTCGCCCGGACGTACAGAACATCGAGCTGATGAACCTGGCCGGGTTTTGCCGCAACTGCTTGTCCAAGTGGTACAAGGCCGCCGCCGATGATCTGGACCTAGAGATCAGCACCGAGCAGGCCCGCGAAGCGGTATACGGCATGCCTTACGCCGAGTGGAAGACCAAGTACCAGCGCCCCGCCAGCGAACAGCAACAGGCAGCCTTCGAACAGAGCCACGCGGCGGCGCACCCCACAGAGCCGCAGCGATGAGCGCGTTAACGATCTTTCGCGCCAGCCTGCACGGCGAGCAGCCGCTGTTCGCCGCGACTCTGGCCTTTATCGGCACGCATTACATTTATCGGCCCGGCGCTTTCGTCAACGGCAGCGTCGAAAATTCCGCGGAGCAGAACCAAGGCGCGGGCCAGACGTTGAGTCTGGCGCTGCTCGAAGACTTGAGCCTGGACGAAACCTTGCTGGCCTTCGGCGAGCATTACCGCAGTGTGCTGGCCAATTCGCAGGGCCGCGATCACGCCAATATTCGTGCGCTCCTGAGCACGGGCCTAGCCGGTGTACGCTTCGCCGAACCTGGCTTGACGCGCAACGCCTGAACGCCTGAAGCTGGCGGCGCGCCGGTCTAGCTTTCCCCGTTCAGGCAAACTCGGTAAGGTCGGCGCGATTTCATCTTTAGGAAAATCCCCATGCCCGCCCCCCTGCTTTCTGGCCCGCAGTACCTTCGCGAAGGCCTGAAACTAGTGCTAAGCCCCGGTTTGCGGCTGTTTGTCCTGTTGCCCCTGACGCTCAACCTGCTGCTGTTTGTCGCCTTGATTGGTTTCGCTATGCGTCAGTTCGAGGTCTGGGTGGCGGCATTGATGCCCAGTTTGCCGAACTGGCTGGGCTTTCTCGACTATCTGCTATGGCCGCTATTTGTGCTGTTGGTCCTGCTGATGGTTTTTTTCACTTTCACGATGCTAGCCAATCTGATCGCCGCGCCCTTCAACGGTTTTCTCGCGGAAAAAGTCGAGGTGGTGGTGCGTGGCCAGGACCCCTTCCCCGCTTTTCGTTGGGGCGAGCTACTGGCCATGATTCCGCGCACCCTGGGCCGTGAAATGCGCAAACTTGGCTACTTTCTGCCGCGCGCCATTGGTTTGCTGATCCTGTCGTTTATCCCGGTGGTCAATGTACTAGCCGCGCCGCTATGGCTGCTGTTCGGCGTGTGGATGATGGCGGTGCAGTACATCGACTACCCGGCGGACAACAACAAGATGAGCTGGCCAGACATGCTCGCCTGGCTGCGCAAGAAGCGCTGGCAGTCCCTGGGTTTCGGCGGTATCACCTACGCTGTGCTGTTGATCCCCTTCGTCAACATCCTGATGATGCCAGCGGCGGTGGCCGGCGCTACGCTGTTCTGGGTCAGGGAGCGCGGCGGCGAGTCGTTGCCCAGCGCCCATCCTTGAGTGCACGCAGGCAAAGGCTAACCGTCGCACCCGGGCGATGCACCTTCAAGCGGGCGCGCAGAGGCGCCGACCTCGCTACAATGCACCCCGTTAAAAACCGGCTCAGGAGACCGCGCCATGACCACTGAAAAAATCGTCAACGGCTACACCGTGAAGCAAGTTCAGGAAGGTAGCTGGTGGGTATGCAGCGCACAGGGCGAAGACATCGCCGGGCCCTTCTCCACCCAAGCACAGGCCTGTGAAGTGGCTTCGGTGTTGCAGGATCAACCGCCCGCACCAACCCGTCGCCGCTCTGTTTAACGCAACGTTTGGCTAATGAAAAGCAGCGCCAGGTAACGCGCGCCGCCGCCCTTTCGCCGAGTGGATTGCGGACGATTGGAGCGCATATGGCGCTAAGCTCATTCACCTAAACCTGATCGAGGACAAGAACCTTCGTGCCTGTTCAGGGTGATAATCGAGCTCTTCGGGACCCTGGCCTAGATTAGGGTCCGACCTGAATAATAGCCGTGAGGAAGTACCCCATGAAAAAAACACTAACGCTTCTGCTGGCTATTGGCGGTGCTTTAAGCCTGCAACCAGCACTTGCCGCCGACGACGGCGAGGCCTTGTTCAAAAGTAAGCCCTGCTCCGCCTGCCATGCCGTCGAGACCAAATTGGTCGGCCCGGCCTTCAAAGAAGTCGCCGCCAAATACAGCGGCCAGCCCGATGCCCAGGCGAAACTGGTCAAGAGCATCACCGAAGGCAGCCAAGGCAAATGGGGCGCCATGCCCATGCCGCCAAACGTGGTGACCATGGAAGAAGCCAATACCCTGGCCGCGTGGGTACTTTCGCAAAAATAAGCTAAACCGCGAAATGAGCAAGGCCCATAAGCAGCACGCTTATGGGCCTTTTCTTGTTCAGTCGCAGCGTTTGCAGGTCAGCTCCGCGTGATCATCACCTTGAATAATAGCGCCTGCACCATAAAACACAGACCAAGCTCCGAACCTGCTGGTTAGACTGAGGCGGCTTCGCGCAGTTGTGCGCGGCGGCGGCGCGTGAGATCAATCTTCAAGCAGGTACCAGTCAAGACGATAAAGGCCAGGCCCAGATTGCCGCGAGTGACCTCTACGCCCAACAGGTTCGATAGCCACTGGGCAATACCTTCTGGATTGCTCACCAGCAAGGCCCCTACGGGCACCACCAGAAAAAAGAACAAATAGCCCATCGAACGCAGCATGCTCATGTGCCGACCTCCAGTTGATTAATTAACGTAAAAGCATGCCGTCAATACCCAACAGACCGACACTAGACCTTGGTGGAACACGGCCTTGGCCTATAACCGTTGCGGCCAGAGGCTCGATTCCTGACGCCGGCAATCCGGACCCGCCGAGACGCCGGCCACTCGAGATGCCGTTAACGGTTTTCAGATTCGTCGGGGCGCGCAGCTGAGGGTTGCGCTGCCGGCGCTTCTTCGCTGCCGAGCATCTTGCGCAGGCCTTTGACACCCCCGCCAAGATCTCCGCCCAAGCTCCTCAGGCGCTTGCTGCCAAACAGCAAAACGACGATCAGCAAGATGACCAATAATTGCCAGATGCCAAAACCCATGCCTGTTGCTCCTCGGTGATTGGTGCTTATTGCCCTGCGCGCCGCACTAACGCCACGCGTATTGGCGCCGTGCTCACGCGTATACCGTGAGTTAACGTGGTGCTACGGATGGGCCATAGTGCCAGATTGCTGTAGCAGCGTTAGGTCGATATCGTCCAGGCGCAGCACCTGTCCAGCATGGCTTTCTGCCATCTGCTGGGCAGCCGTCGGGTCGCCAAACGAGGCCAAGGTCACACCCATTGCACCCGGCAGATCCGGCGCCAGCACAAAATAGGCCGCGCGGGCATTGATTAGGTGCGCATCGTCCGGGCGGTTCCA
>Ga0307486_1001840_pt1 | contig 15533 bp, 14 predicted proteins | sample CBIW02metaG_FD_203663 | JGI IMG/M metagenome (GOLD analysis project Ga0307486, IMG submission 203663) | Sea-ice brine microbial communities from Beaufort Sea near Barrow, Alaska, United States - CBIW 0.2 | ecosystem: Environmental > Aquatic > Marine > Coastal | place: USA: Alaska | collected... | reverse complement strand
CAACGGATGGCGGAAGCAAATAGGCTGTGTGACGGTCGAAAGAACGAAAGTTACTCATGTCTGATCCATGATTTATTGGATGCCAACATTATCTCATACTGGCCCGGAAAGTCCGACAGGCTGCTAGTGGAGTGATTCTTGTGACATTATCGATCAAGCCATGGTGGCGCCCGGCGGGCCGGTTGGCAATCGTCGCTTACGACGAAGCAGGTTGCGAAACCGGGTGGGAATATGGATGCTTGAGATCCAATTGTTTACAGGAATTCCGTTACATCATGAATGCAGAATCACAACCCGGTGCCGTATTCCGCGGCACCCTGACCCCCCGTTATACCGACCAGGACACCTGGCGCCATGTGAACAATTCACGGGCGTACCAGCTGCATATCGAAGCCCGGATGCAGGCGCTGGTTCACCGTTTCGGGCCGGACGCCTGGTTTTCCGACGCTGAGCGGCTGCGGCCTTTGCGGGCGATTACCCAGTTCAACGCAATGAGCTTCTACGGCAGCAATATAGACTTTGTGGTGACAGTGTCGGGTGTTGATCACGACAGGCTCCATATGCGCACCGAGCTGCACCAGAACGATGAGCGCGTGGGCATCCAGGACGTCTGGTTGGGTGCCTTCCTGGACCATGAGCGCGTGGCCCTGCCGGAGGATATCTACAGCAGCTTTTGGGCGGATGTGGACGCTGATCCGGTTGCCATGCCCGATGAGGGTTACAGCCAGTACGCCGACGATTTCTCCCGATTTCCCGTCCACCGGGAGCTGACCCCTCGTTATGCTGATCTGGATGCCGACAGCCAGCGTAGTGAAGCGGCGATTGCCCGCTATATGGAGCAGGCCCGGTTTGGCACTCTCCAGAGTGTCGAAATGGGTGGCCTGGGCCTGTTGATTGCCGCCCTGGACGTTACCTACGGCCACTACCGTCCGAGTTCCACCCCTGTAGAGCTGGTCACCGGTGTGAGCCATGTCGGTAACACGTCTTTCCATCTGACCGGTGGTGCCCAGAGCCGTCACGGCGTCCACGCCATTGGCAATAGCGTTATGGTGGTGGTGAACCTGGCGACCAACCGGCCTGCACCAATAACCGATAACATCCGGGAACAGCTGGAAAAACTCCGCCTGTAGCGGGTAGATGCCATCATCGGACACGGGCTGGCTACCGTGAACAGTTCGTCGGTTCCGACGATGGTGAGGCCCTTTGTGGCTACCTATACTGATCTTGAGACTACGTTGCCCCGATACCGGTACAACAACAAAAAAGATCAGGAGGTCCACATGATTTCGCGTAAATCCCTGTTATCCCTCGGCGGTGTGTCCGCATCCATTCTCACTGCTGCGCTGCTGGCCGCGCCAGCCCAAGCCAGCCCAAGCCCGAACATTATCCTACGCATCGGTCTATCCGGCCGGCTCGGAAGCCGACAAGGCCGTGCATGAATGGGCCGACAAGCTGGAGGAATACTCCGACGGAGATCTCACGGCCAAGATTTTTGCCATGTCATTGCTGAGTGCTTCCGAGGTGTCTGCGGGTGTACGGGATGGTATGGCGGATGTGGGTTACCTGCTGACCGTGTATTTTCCCGCCCAGTTTCCTCATATCAACCTGATCAACGAATCTGCCATGCAGGTAAACCTCATTGATCGTGACCGGCTTAACGGAATGGGCACCTACGCCTTTGAGGGGGCTGTCACGGAGTTTCTTTTCTTCAAGTGCCCCGAGTGCATGCAGGAACTTGCCGCCCAGAATCATGTGTACACGGGCAATGTGGCCAGCAGCAGCTACGGCATGGTGTGCAACGAACCTGTAGTGGAGCCGGCAGACCTTGAGGGCTTGCGCATGCGGGTTGCAGGGTCCCACTGGTCCCGCTGGGTGTCCGAATTCGGCGGTTCCTCGGTGTCCATGACGATAAGCGAAATTCGTGAGGGCCTAAGTCAGGGTGTTCTGGACTGTACCATTTCGTCACTGCCTGAAATCACCAACCTGAATCTCACCGAAGTGGTCACTGACGTGACGGTGGATCTGCCCGGAGGTATCTACGCCGGCTCCAGTGGTGCCAGCGTCAACCAGGATGTCTGGCGGTCCCTGTCCGAGGATCAGCGCCGGGCCATGCTCCGTGCAGGTGCCTATCTGACCGCCATTACACCGTGGCGTTACGAGCAGACCCAGGATGAAGCCCTGGATGCAGTACGTGAAAGTGGTGGCAACATCCACAAAGCCTCGAAGGAATTCCATGAAGCAACCGAAGCGTTCGTGAAAGAAGATCTCGAAACTATCGTGGGCTATTACCAGGAGCGCCACGGCGTTGAACGGGGTAAAGAGATGCTCGACGAGTTTGCGGTGTTGCTCGACAAGTGGGTTGATCTGGTGCGGGGCGTTGAAAGCGCGGATCAGCTTGCGGAGATCTACTACGACGAAATCTTCGCAAAAGTGGATGTGTCGAAGCACGGGCTCTGACAGGCGGCGCTGGTCCTTTATTGACCGGGCCACCGAGCTGGCCCGGTTCACTTGGTATCGAAGGTAATGTGAGGAAACAATGGCAAGTCCACTGACTGGCAAGCGAGTGATCGAAATGGTTGGCCTGGGCCCGGCGCCATTCTGCGGCATGATGCTGGCGGATATGGGTGCCGAGGTCATCCGCATCGACCGGCCGGGCGCCGGCAAAGACGGTGCCTGGAAATATGACATTCTGTCCCGCAATCGCACTTCAGTGTGTCTCGACCTGAAGAAGTCGGAAGGCGTAGAAACGGTCCTGGCGCTGGTTGAAAAAGCCGATGCACTGATTGAGGGCTTTCGCCCGGGTGTGATGGAAAAAATAGGACTGGGCCCGGATGAGTGCATGGCCCGCAATCCGGCACTGGTCTATGGTCGCATGACCGGTTGGGGGCAGCATGGCCCTTTGGCTCACGCCGCTGGCCATGACATGAACTACATCGCCATCAGTGGTGCCTTGCACGCTATTGGTCGTGCCGATGAGCCGCCGGTGGTACCGCTGAATCTGGTAGGGGATTTTGGTGGCGGCGGCATGTTGCTGACCGTGGGCGTGTTGGCAGCCATGCTGGAGGCGACCGGCTCCGGAAAGGGGCAGGTGGTTGACGCCGCCATGACCGACGGCGCTGCCCTGCTGTCTTCCATGATGTACGGCTTCAAGGCGGCCGGGCAGTGGAGCAACAACCGGGGCGAGAACATGCTGGATGGTGGCGCCCATTTCTACGACGTCTACACCTGCGCCGATGGAAGGTATGTGGCGGTAGGCGCCATCGAACCCAAATTCTACGCCGAGCTGCTTGATCGCTGTGGACTGGACCAGCAGGCCTTCCAGCCTCAGATGGACCCTCGCCGCTGGCCCATGCTCAAGTTGAAACTGGCGGATGTGTTTCGCACCCGCACCCGTGACGAGTGGTGTGAGATACTGGAAGGCACCGATGCCTGCTTTGCGCCGGTGCTGGACTGGGACGAGGCGCCCCTTCATCCCCATAACCAGGCCCGCAAGACCTTCGTGGAGTCGGGTGGCTTTACCCAGCCTGCGCCGGCACCACGCTTCAGTCGAACTCCTTCGGATACGCCGGAGGCACCGACTGCACCGCAGGAAGATGCGACCGGCATTCTCTCCAGGTGGGGAGTGCCGGATGATCTGATCCGCTCCCTGTGAACCTATTTATGAAACGAGGACACTATTATGTCGATTGATCTGACACCAAGCTGGCAGGACGAAGAACTGTCCATGTTCCGTGACAACGTGGGCCGTTTCCTGGAAGCCGAAGTGGCACCCCATGATGAAAAAGCCCGCAAACAGGGCCATGTGGGCCATGAAATGTGGCGTAAGGTCGGTGAAATGGGCCTGCTGTGTACTGATATTCCCGAGCAGTACGGCGGTGCTGGCGGTGATTTCCGTCATGAAGCGGTGGTTGCCGAAGAGATGGGCAAACGCGGACTGACCGGTCTGAATCATTCAGTTCACAGCATCGTGGCCCATTATTTCCTCAACCACGGTACCGATGAGCAGAAGGAAAAGTATCTGCCGCGTATGGCCCGGGGCGAACTGGTGGGAGCCATCGCCATGACCGAGCCCGGTACCGGGTCGGACCTGCAGAGCATTCGCACCCATGCCAAGAAAGATGGTGATCACTATGTGATCAATGGCTCGAAAACCTTCATTTCCAACGGTTTTCTGGCCGGTGTGGTGCTGGTGTGTGTGAAAACGGATACCAGCCAGGGCGCAAAGGGTATATCCATCATGGTCGTGGAGACCGAGAACCAGCCGGGCTACAAGGTGGGGCGCGTACTGGACAAGATCGGCCTGAAGGCTCAGGACACCGCGGAGCTCTTCTTTGAAGACGTCCGTGTCCATGAAAGCCAGTTGCTCGGTGGTGTCGAGGGCAAGGGCTTCTTCCAGCTGATGGGGGATTTGCCCTACGAGCGTCTGTTCATCGGCGTTGGTGCCCAGGCCGCCATGGAGGGTGCTTACCGGGCAACCCTGGACTATGTACGCGAGCGCACCGCCTTTGGTCAGCCCATTGCTGACTTCCAGAATACCAAGTTCAAGCTGGCGGAGATCGCCACCACCATCAAGGTGGGCCGTGCCTTTGTCGACGAGTGCGTCGGGGATATGCTGGAAGGCAAGCTGGATACCACCAAGGCATCCATGGCCAAGCTCTGGGGCAGCGAGAACCAGTGCCGGGTGATCGACGAGTGTCTGCAGCTGTTCGGTGGTTACGGTTACATGAACGAGTACATGATTGGCCGCATGTACACCGATGCCCGCATTCAACGGATCTACGGTGGCACCAATGAGATCATGAAAGAGGTGATCTCGAGGTCCTTTTGAAGAACTGGTTGTCTGTAATATTGCCGGTTTGCACAGATAAAGCCCATCTTCCTCGTTGGGGAGAGGGAACGCATGAACTGAGAGCCTGTGCCATTCCTGTCAGACGATCCCCAATCGTCTCGCAATAGCGACAGCCTGGGTCCGGCTGGTGGCATTGAGCTTGGAATTGATATTCCGCAGATGAGTACGCACCGTGCTGTCGGAGACAAACAGTTTCTCCGCCATGGCGCTGTTTGAATAGCCTTCCGACAGCAGTTGTAGCACCCGGATTTCCTTGCGTGTAAGGGGATCGAGCCGGGTGTTCTCGGGCTCCGGTGCTGCCGCCAGTTCCTGGATTTCCGGTCCGAAGGCATCGAGTAGAGACTGTACGTAGCCGGCCAGTATAGGGTCGGTACGCTCACTACCTTCTTTCTGGTTCTGGGAGAAAAGCAGGACCAGTGCACCCGCAGCGGCGCCTTCGTCCACCAGCAACCGCAAATAGCCCTCCGACGATGCGACATGTAGCACATCGCCCATCACCTTCATGGCTTCCTGCGACCGCGTGCTCTTGTGAAGGGCGATCGCTTTCAGGAGTTTCAGCATGAGGGCCCGCCGGAAACGCTGTTCATCGGTTGCGTAACCGAGTTCCCGCTCAATATCTTCCAGAGCCTTCTCCGGATGGCCGGCGACTATGTCCATGCGGATTTCCGCCAATTCCCGATACTCAAGATCGTTGGCCGGCAGCCTCAGGGTCTGCGCCCGCTGCCACAGTTCAGTATCACCGGCCCGGTCGAGCTGCTGGCGTGCGGCGTCAAACCGCCGTTGCAGCAGGAGCAGCCGGGAACGCTCCAGCGGTGTGGTGGCCACCACACGACTCAGGTTGCGAATATGGCCCAGGTGTTCCAGTTCGGTGAGAATGCGAAAGGCCTGATCGATCTCACCCCTGGAAAAGGCGATTCGTGCCAGCATGATATCGCTCAGCAACATGTGATCCGGCAGGCCCACATCCCGAGCCAGGGGGCCGTAGACGTGGAACAGCCGGGCGGCCAGGTCCAATTGGTTCTGCTCATAGATGGCGCCGGCATGGAGTACGCCTGCCCAGGCATTGCCATTGGCCTGGCTGAACGAGGATGCTTCGCGGGTAGCCCCCACGGCAAGGCGGAAGCGTGCGGCCGCCTGGCGCTGGCGGCCCTCCTGCATGTCAATGATGCCTTCCACGGTTTCCGAATACATCACATTGAACGCGCTGGCGTAGGTGCCCTGGGCATCCCGTGCGAAGTCCAGCAGTTGACGGGCCTTGTTGTACAGACCCATTACTGAATAGCTGCTGGCCATGGAGTTGATCAGGACCATATCTGCGAAAGGTTGGCAGGTGGGCAGCTCGGGCAGGCCCAGTTCCCCGATTTCGATAGCCTCCTCCTGCCGGTCCATCATGGACAGGGACAGTGGCCGGATGGCCATGACGTGGGGACGGATCTGCGGATTGGTGGACTGTTCCAGCCCGGTTCCCTCCAGCATTTCCAGGGCTTCAGTGGGGCCGCGGGTAAAGCAAAGGGCCCAGACCCAGGTCATCTGCAGCTCTTCATCCTGCTTGAGGCGCTCGGGCGGAATGATGCTGAACCATCTGGAGAGTAGCCGCATGCGCCCCTGAGAAAGCAGGTTGGCCGCATGACCTCGTAACAGGCTTAGTGCCCGCTGGTAATCGCCACTTTCCAGGGCGTGGTCAATGGCAGGTACTGGCCGGTTTTCCTGTTCGTACCACTGTGACGCGGCGAGATGAAGCCGGGGGATTTCTTCCGGGTGTTCGGCATTCAGCTGAGACTTCAGGAACTCCGCAAACAGGCTGTGGTAGCGATAGGTCTGGTCGTCGTTGTCCAGCGGTGTCAGGAAAGTGTCGCTGTTGGCCAAGTGTGACAGCATGGCCCTGGCGTTGGTATGGGGCAACAGCGCCTGGCAGATGGAAGCGTTAAGGTGCCGCAGGATGCTGGTGTGCAGGAGAAACTCGCGCACCGGTTCCGGTTGCAGTACCAGCACGTCGTGGACCAGGTAATCGGAAATGGTCTGGTTGGCTCCGGAAAAACGCTCGATAAAGGTTTCCGGCGAGTCGTGGCCTTCCAGAGCCAGTGATGCCAGCCAGAGGGCGGTCACCCAGCCTTCCGTGCGGTCGTGGATTCGCAGCAGGTCTTCCTGGGTCAATGCCAGCTGGCGTCGGGAAATCAGAAAGTCCGTGGTTTCATCCATCGAGAAGCGCAGCTGTCGGGCATCGATTTCCAGCAGCTGACCCCGGGCCCTTAGCCGGCCAAGGCCGAGTTCCGGCAGGTTGCGGGTGCCAATGATGAACTGTCCCCGTCTGGGCAGGTGCTCGACGATCTCCCGGATCAGACCCAGTACCGCAGAGTCCTGGACCCGTTCGAAATCATCCAGAAACAGGGCAAAAGCCGACTGGTGTTCCGACAGACGCGCTACAATACCAAGGGCGTCGTCGCCGGTGGAGGTAAAGGCACGATCATCCGGGGAGGAGGGCGGCTCCTTGCCATCTTCCGTGAGTCTGGATACGGCGGCATTGAGGAGCCAGAGGAAGCGGGAAACATCGTTGTCGGCATCGTCGAGAGTCAGCCAGGCTGTCACCATGCCCTGTTCTTCCATGCGGCTCATGCACTGGCTCATTACGGTAGTCTTGCCGAACCCGGCGGGAGCACGGACCAGCAACAGGCGGGCAGCAGAGGCCGACAGTACCTTGTCAACCACGCAGGTACGGGGAACCTGCGCCGCCCTGGACGTGGGCGGATTGAGCTTGCTGGTCATCAAAACCCGGTTGGGTGAAGTGCCTGCCATTGGTAATTTGTCCTTATTCTTTATGGTGGAGGCATCTTTTGTTATGTGGGTGCAATGCCTGCCACAAGTACGACAGCCTACGCTGACTTCTGAGTGGCCTGCAAGTATCGCTTTACTGGCGGAAATGCTTACAAATCAAACCTGTGAATAACGCACATTTCTCAGGAAAACCACGTCCTGCAATTCGTCGGATACGACGATGCCGCAGGTCCGGTGAGGCCCTAACCCGTGGTGAAAGCATCTGGCGGTGCGTTTGAGACAAATGCCAGAAGATGTTTCAACACACAGCTGAACCAACAGATATCAGGATAAAAAAGAAAACCCTATGAAGCTCGATTCTTCTATCAGCGCGGTGGTCACGGGCGGGGCCTCGGGTATTGGCGAGGCAGTGGCCCGCCGACTGGCCGCTTCCGGCGTCAAGGTCGCGATTTTCGATTTCAATGAGGAGCGCGGTGAGGCCATCGCCTCCGAGCTGGGTGGGGTGTTCTGCAAAGTGGACGTAACCTCCGAGGAGGCCGTGGACGCAGGTCTGGAAAAGGCGCGGGCAGCCATCGGTCAGGAGCGAATCCTGATCAACTGCGCAGGTACCGGCAACGCCCACAAGACTGCCAGCCGGAACAAGAAAACCGGCGAGGTAAAACATTTTCCACTGTCGGAATTCGAGAAGCTTATCCAGATCAATCTGATCGGCAGCTTCCGCTGTGCTGCGAAGTCGGCTGCCGGTATGCTGGAGCTGGATGGGCTGCAGGATGGCGAACGAGGCTCCATCGTCAATATTTCATCGGTTGCTGCCCAGGATGGTCAGGTCGGCCAGGCAGCCTACTCCGCTTCCAAGGCCGGGGTGGTGGGGATGACCCTGCCCATGGCCCGGGACCTGATGAACGAAGGCATCCGGGTCAATACCATCATGCCGGGCCTTATCAACACTCCGCTGATGAGTGGCCTGCCGGACAACGTCAAGGACGCTCTGGCGGCTTCCGTGCCTTTCCCCAAGCGACTGGGTGAGCCGGATGAGATCGCCTCTCTGGTCGAACTGATGGTGAGCAATGGTTACTTCAACGGTGAGAGCGTCCGCCTTGATGGTGCCATCCGCATGGCGCCCCGATAAGAGACGCAAAACGTATTTCGTCGCTTCCGACGACGCCGGGGTAGTGTGTGAACGCAAGAATGACGTCCCACTCTCCGGCAAAATCCGACCCTGATTTGGTCGGACTGTACCTGAATCAACAGCGCCGCAGGGCGGCCGAAACGAGGATCCAGACATGGCAGAAGCATATATCGTAGCCGCAACCCGCACCGCCGGTGGCCGCCGGGGCGGCCGCCTCTCGGGGTGGCATGCCACCGATCTGGCGGCGGAAGTACTGAACGACGTGGTGGACAAGGCCAAAGCCGACCCCAAACTGATCGACGACGTCATCATGGGCTGCGTCAGTCAGATCGGCGAGCAGGCCGCCAACGTGGCCCGCAACGCCGTGCTGGCGTCAAAGCTGCCGGAGTCCGTTCCCGGCACATCCATCGACCGTCAGTGCGGCAGCTCGCAGCAGGCCGCTCACTTTGCTGCCCAGGCGGTGATGTCTGGATTTCAGGACATCGTGATCGCATCGGGTGTGGAAAGCATGAGTCGCACTCCCATGTTCTCGCCGGTGGCCCTGGCTCAGAAGGCTGGCATTGCCGAGCATTACATGGGGCCGAAGATCAAGGAGCGCTACCCGGACATCGAGTTCAGTCAGTTCATGGGTGCGGAAATGATCGCGGAGAAGTACGGCCAGACAGCTGACGATCTGCACCGCTTTGCCCTGGAAAGCCACAAGCGTGCCATTGCAGCCACAGAGTCGGGGAAGTTTGACAAGGAAATCCTGCCGCTGCAGGCCAGGCTTCAGGACGGTACCGTGCTGGACGAGATGCACATGCGGGACGAGGGCATTCGCTTCGATGCGACCCTGGAAGGGATTGCCAGTATCAAACCGATTCAGGAAGGTGGGCTCATCAGCGCGGCGGTGGCCAGCCAGATCTGTGACGGTGCCACCGCCGTGATGATTGTCAACGAGAAAGGTCTGAAAAAACTGGGCGTGAAGCCCCTGGCCCGTATCCATCACATGAGCGTTATCGGTCACGACCCGGTGATCATGTTGGAGGCGCCGATTCCCGCCACACAGCAGGCCCTGGAAAAGTGCGGCATGAGTATCAACGACATTGACTTGTTCGAGGTTAACGAGGCTTTCGCACCGGTGCCCCTGGCCTGGTTGAAGAAAACAGGTGCGGATCCTGATCGCCTCAATGTGAACGGCGGCGCCATAGCCCTGGGTCATCCTCTGGGCGCATCCGGCACCAAGCTCATGACCACGCTGGTTCACGCCCTGCATGACCGTGGCGGGCGTTATGGCCTGCAGACCATGTGCGAAGGTGGTGGCATGGCCAACGTCACCATTATAGAGCGGCTCTGATGACAGTGCGGGTGGGCCTTGTCAGCCACCCGCACTACCTCCGCAACCAGGCTCATAATAACAATCAGCCCCCACGGGGCGGGAGGTTGCACGATGTTTGCAATCGGTCGGTTTCTGTCGAAGATAACCAACCTGATCTCCATCATTGGTGGTCTCGCGATCGCACTGATGATGTTCCACATCACCTTCGATGTGATCGGGCGCTACTTCTTCCATGCGCCAATCCCGGGAACCATCACCATTGTTTCCTACTACTACATGTCCATCGCTGCCTTCGTACCCCTGGCGTTCGCGGAGCAGAAGGGTGCTCACATCTCGGTTGAGGTTGTTACGGAGCACATGCCGGCCTGGATGCGTAACAACCTGGAGCGCCTGGCGATGCTGTGCTCGCTGGTGGTGTTCAGTTTCCTGACGGTGCGCACCTTTGGCGAGGCCCAGAGCAAGTTCGCCATGGGCGCATCTATTGTGCAGGGCAACTCGGACATTCCCATCTGGATCACCTATTACATGCTGCCCCTGGGCGCCGGCCTGATGACCCTGGTGGTGCTTTACAAGCTGATCAACGGTTTCCTGCCAGGCGAAAGCGGTCTGGATACGGACCGCGCCAAAGCCGACGAACTCGATCCGGACTGATGAGAGATAACAACAATGAGTGACGTTCAGATTGGCCTCACCGGTCTTGGCCTGATTATTTTCCTGATTGCGCTGCGCATTCCTATCGGCGTTACGCTGATCGGGGTTTCCTTCGGTGGCCTGTGGTATCTGACGGGCTTCAATGTTGCCTGGGGTTCCATTGGTATCGTGCCCTACCAGTTTGCTGCCAACTGGGTGCTCAGTTCGGTGCCCATGTTCCTGCTGCTGGGCTTCACCTGTTATCACACCCAGCTCACTCAGGGCATGTTCCGGGCGGCGCGAATGTGGTTGTCCGGTATCCCCGGTGGTCTGGCCATCGCCGCCGTGTTCGGTTCTGCCGGGTTTGCCGCGGTATCCGGCTCGTCGGTGGCCTGCGCGGCGGCCATGGGCCGCATTGCGGTGCCGGAGATGGTGAAGTATCGCTATAACCCGGAACTGGCGACCGGTACGGTGGCCGTGGCAGGCACCATCGGTGCGTTGATCCCACCGTCCATCATCATGATCCTGTACGGCATTATCGCTCAGCAATCCATTACCGGGTTGTTCCTGGGGGGTATCTCCGCCGGTATCATCACCGCCATCGGCTACATCACGGTGATCCTGGTGCGGGTGAAACTCAAGCCCGAGTTGGCCCCGGATACCAATGAAAGCTTTCCCTTCGCTGACAAGGTATGGGCACTGAAAGACACCTGGCCGATGATCCTGATCATGATCGGCATCTTTGGTGGCCTGTTCGGTGGTATCTTCACGCCCACCGAAGCCGGTGCTGTCGGGGCCTTCCTGTCGCTGATCGTGGCCGCCGTCAAGGGCAGCCTGACCTGGGGCCGCTTCCGGGATGCGATCCTGGAAACCCTGCTGACCACCAGCGCCCTGATTATTATCGCCGTGGGCGCCAGTCTGCTGACGCGGTTTCTGGCGCTGACGGGGGCGGGTGACTTCCTGTCCGACTGGATCATTGGCCTGGACGCCGGCGTCGTGGTGATCCTGCTGGCCATCGTACTTATCTATATCCTGCTGGGCATGTTTCTGGAGCCCATCGGCGCCATGCTGCTGACCCTGCCGATCGTGCTGCCAATCATTGATAACCTGGGCCTCAGCCTGCTGTGGTTCGGCGTGGTACTGACCAAGCTGCTGGAGGTGGGCATGATCACGCCGCCCATTGGCATGAACGTATTCGTGATCAAGAGTGTGGTAGGCAATCTGGTGACTACGGCACAGGTCTTCCGGGGCATCTTCTGGTTCCTGATGATGGATCTGTTCGTGCTGTTCCTGCTGATGACCTTCCCGCAGATCATTCTGTTCCTGCCAGGGCTGGAGTAATTGGTCGAGGCCGGGTCTCACCCGATTTTCGGATTAGTTTGAACACCAAAAAGCCAGATCGGGGCCCCTGATCTGGCTTTTTGGTTTTCCTGAGTCCCGCTGAGCAAACGGGACCCGTGGCGGGGGTGACGGCTATGACAGAAATGCGCCAATTACGCGATAGGTATCCGAACACGCCTCCGGCACCAGGTCTTCCAGATTCAGGTAGGCGTGGATCATGCCGGGGTAGTCTTTCAGTTGGCAGGTGACGCCGTGTTCCTCAAGTTTGCGGGCGTAGGCGACTATCTATAAAAGTATAAGGATCGTGTTTTTTGGTGTAATGCCTAATCGGTTGCTGTTGAACTTGAGAGGCTCGCTGATTAGTATACATAGGAAGGCTGGTTTCTTGTTTGATAGGGGTTTGTTTGGCGACTAACATCCTATCACTTTTAACCAGCTTTTCTTTTTTGTTTCAGTGCTTTATCTCTTAAGTCAGTGCCATTCGGGTCAGGCCCATTTTACTGCCAGCCCCCAACGCTACCGGGGTATTCATGCCCCTGCTCTCCTGGATTAAAGATCTCTTCCCCCCGGGGGGGGCCATACCTGCTATTCGAATTCCGGCTCTCCCTGCCAGTCGAAAAATTCGGGCATATCAGTCGATACCTTGTCTGGGTACTCCGCCGGGCGTTTCTCCAGGAACGAAGCTACGCCTTCTTTCGCGTCCGCTGACGCGCCACGGGCCTGTATTGCCCGGCTGTCCAGCTGGTGGGCTTCCATGGGGTGGCTCGCGCCGGCCATGCGCCATAGCATTTGCCGGGTCATGGCAACAGATACCGGCGCGGTGTTATCGGCGATTTCCCGGGCGATGGCCACAGCGGCCGGGTAGAGCTCCTCCGGGGCGTGGACCGATTCGACCAGGCCACGTTTTTCCAGTTCATCCGCATTGATCAGTTTTCCGCTCATACACCATCGCAATGCCGTGGACAGTCCTACCGCCCGGGAGATGAACCAGGAGGACGCCGCCTCTGGCACGATGCCCCGGCGGGCGAAGACGAAGCCATAGCGGGCCTTTTCCGAAGCCAGGCGGATATCCATGGCCAGGGACATGGTGGCCCCCACGCCCACTGCCGCGCCATTGATGGCACCGATCACTGGCTTCAGGCTGCGGAAGATGCGCAGTGATACCATGCCGCCGCCGTCGCGGTTGACGCCATTGGCCAGCGGGTCCGGCGCGTTGCCTTTCTGTTCCTCGTAGTCGAACGTATCGGCCCCGCCGGACAGATCGGCGCCCGCGCAGAAGGCTTTGCCGGCACCGGTGACGATCACTGCTCGCACGGCATCGTTGGCATCGGTCTGGTCAAACGCGGCAATCAGCTCTTCCATCATCTGTAAGGTAAATGCGTTCATCCGGTCGGGCCGGTTGAGGGTGATCGTGGCAATGCCGTGCTTTACGTCGAGGGTGATGGTTTCAAACTGGCTCATGGATGCTCCTTATCCGCAGATCATGGCGGAACAACCGCCATCGATGTAGAGGATCTGTCCGGTGGTGTGTTTGCTGGCGTCGGAGGCGAACATCACGGTTGCGCCCTTGAGGGCCTCGTCATCGCCGGTCTGACGCAGGGGTACGTTGCGCACCAGGCCTTCGTCGCCGTGCTGGTCCCGCAGGCCTTTGGACATCTTGCTGGGGAAGTAGCCGGGGCCGATGGCGTTCACGGTAATACCGTGAACGCCCCATTCGGCGGCCAGTGATCGGGTAAAGGTCACTACGGCGCCTTTGCTGGTGTTGTAGCCGATGGCCGTCATCAAGTCACGGTTACCACCAATAGAGGCGTTGGAGGCGATGTTGATAATCCGGCCGTACCGGCGCGGAATCATGCTCTTCTTCGCCACTTCCCGGGTCAGCAGGAACAGGTTGCGCACATTCAGGGTCATCACCTTGTCCCAGCCATCCATGGGGTAGTCCTCGGCAGGGGCGCCCCAGGTGGCACCAGCGTTGTTCACCAGGATATCGATATGCCCCAGGGTGCTGATGGCCTGGTCCGCCAGGCCAATAACGTCGTCTTCACTGGCCAGGTTGGCCACGATGGGCGTGACGTCGTGACCGGCTCCCCGCAGTTCTTCTGCTGCTTCCTTGAGATCGGCCTCCTTGCGGGCACTGATCACCAGTCGTGCCCCGGCTTCACCCAGGGCATGGGCCATCTGCAGGCCCAGTCCGCGGGAGCCTCCCGTCACCAGGGCGGTGCGGCCCTTGAGGTCGAACAGTTGCTGGATGTTACGTGCGGGGGAATCGCTCATGCTGCCAATCCTCTTGTGGTTTTTAACAGGCTGACACCCTGACCTGGTCGGCAGCGGAGAGCATCGTCCGTTGCGACGAAAACACCTCGTATGCCTAATTCGTCGGTTCGGACGATGCCCCGGAGCCACTTCAGGCCGACGATGGGCAAAACAAGGAGAATGCTTCATGAGCGACTACACCGCTGTTGAATACCAGGCCCGCGACGCCGTGGCCTGGATCCGTATGAACCGGCCGGCCGCCCTCAACGCCTTCAACGAAGACCTGCGCCGGGACCTGACTGCGGCCCTCGCCCGCGCCGCCGGCGATTCCGATATAAAGGTGGTAGTGCTGGCAGCCAATGGTCGTGCCTTCAGCGCCGGCGCGGATCTGATGGAGGACAACGCCCCGGACAAGTCCAACGTGACCAAGCAATTGCTGGAATCCTACAAGCCCATTCTGGACACCATTCAGTCCATGCCCAAGCCGGTGATTGGTGTGGCCCCGGGCGTTGCGGCCGGAGTGGGGGCTTCGGTGCTGATGAGCTGCGATCAGGTGGTAATGGCGGAAGAAGCCCGTATCTATATGGCGTTCAGCCATATTGGCCTGGTACCGGACGGTGGCGCCACCTGGCTGCTTTTCCAGACTCTGGGATACCACCGGGCCTTCGCCCTGATTACCGAGGGCGGCAGCATCAGTGCCAAAGAGTGCCAGGAACTCGGCCTTGCTCGGGCCGTGGTGTCCCAGGATCAGACCGAGCAGGTCGCGGCCGACATCGCTGCCACCCTGTGTGAGCGCTCGGCCCTGGCCACTGCCGAAGCCAAGGCCTTGCTTCGCAAGTCGGCAACCGCCTCCTATGACGAGATTTTCCAGGCGGAAGCCATTGCCCAGAAGCACTGCCTGCAAAGCCCCGAATCCCGAGAGGCCATTGCCCGCTTCAAGAACAAGAGCAAATAAGGCTGTTCCTGCACAGCGCATCATTCTGACGGGGAGCGACAGAGCCATGGCCCGATCTGCACCTGAGTTTGTAACGTCTGTCAGCGAGCCAGACATGCAGGAAAAGCTGACACGCGTTGTGCAGCGTCTGCGGTCCGGGTCGCGGGTTGAGGGCCTGAGCCGAATGGCACTTACTTAAGCTTTTTGGGGTGACCATTTTTTCTAATTCCCTCTCTGGCTTCTGCCCTGGGCTTGGTTAGTAATGGAAAAGGCTTCGATCTGCGCTTAAGCGCTCTGGGCTCTATAC
>Ga0307486_1001839_pt1 | contig 15534 bp, 14 predicted proteins | sample CBIW02metaG_FD_203663 | JGI IMG/M metagenome (GOLD analysis project Ga0307486, IMG submission 203663) | Sea-ice brine microbial communities from Beaufort Sea near Barrow, Alaska, United States - CBIW 0.2 | ecosystem: Environmental > Aquatic > Marine > Coastal | place: USA: Alaska | collected... | reverse complement strand
CAGTCAGTCGCGATTCCGCCAGGCGCGAGCACACCCCAGCGAAGGGTCGGACCGCCACGAAGCGGCACAGCGGTTGGTTCAGGCAAGATCACGACAGTTCCATTCCCATGTAGATCGAATCGGTGCCACGAGAGAATTCCACGAGACCGAGGTGGCGATAGAACGCGATCGCTTTGTGGTTATCTTCGCCGACATCTAGGTGGATGCCTGTCACGCCGCGAGCGCGCAACGACTCAAACAATGTCTCCATCATCGCCCTCCCCAATCCAGTGCCCTGCACCCGCGGCAGTAGATCGATGTGGAGGTGCGCGGGGTACTGCTCAACGACCTCGTCTGGTGCAATCGTTGGAGCGTGAAGGAGCGCGATCAGGTCGTCGTCGAGAGTCAATCCTGTCGTCGACGGGTATTGGGCTCGCAGTGTCGGCCACCATTCGTGTTCCTGCCACTCCTCGAACTCTCGGGTGTCAGCGGCGCCGAGAACGTAGCCGGCGACGCCAGCCTCGTCTGCGAGCACAAAGGCGAACTCAGGTTGGCCAACAAGATAAGGACCAACGTAGATGTGGCCAACGAGGTCTGGATTGACGTAGAGACCACTCCCGTCACCTCCGGCATCCGCCGTGAGTAGGCACACGCGGTAGGTACCGGGAAGATCCTGCAGACCAGCAGGGCGGATGCGACTCATGAATTCACCATATAGCCCCCGTCAAGTGGTCTACACCCGACGTCACGCTAGGGTCTCGGAGTGGTCTACACCGGCACGGATCATGGGGTGGCGTTTTGCTGAAACCGTTCAGATATCGGGCAATCTCGTTCGGCACTGAACGGAAACCGTGGCAAAAATTGGTCTAGCCGGCTCTTTACGGCATCCACCCAAATGGGCTCTAATGTGAGGGTGACAGTGATCGAGTCAACCCGACACACCTTGAGAGCCCGCCTTCGCGAATTAGTGGCGTCCACCCAGGTGGGCAAAAGCCTGCCAAGTGAACGCGATCTGAGCGCCCAGTGGGGGGTCGCCAGAATGACACTTCGCCGTGCCGTTGATGCTCTCGTCGCCGAGGGGCTTGTCGAGCGGCGCCACGGTTCCGGCACCTACGTCACCCCGCAACCCTTCGTTCGCCTGCTCGCTCTCACCTCATTCTCTCAAGATATGGTCGAACGCGGCCTCGAGCCGAGCGCGCGGCTACTCGCCTACCGGGTCGCCGCCGCAGACTCCGCCATCGCTTCACAACTGCAGATTTCGCCGGGCGACTCCGTCGTCAGTTTCACGAGGCTTCGTCTCGGCAGTGGCGAAGCAATGGCCGTCGAAACTGTTTGGATTCCACAGGCGCTCGTACCCGGCCTCACGGGGAGTGACCTCAGTGGCTCACTCTATGAGCTTCTGGGAACTCGCTTCCAGATCACCCCTGGTGCCGCAAACGTCTCCATCGAACCCGTCTTGCCTGACGAGCGCGTGCGCGAACTCCTCACGGTAGCCAAAGATCAGGCGTGCCTGCGCATCCGCATGGTTGACTCAGACTCCCGAGGCAACGTCATCATGATCGCCAACTGCTTTTATCGTGGCGACAAATATCAGCTCACTGCTCAAATATCCCGAGCGGCGTTCACAGCAGAGCAAGGGAGTAGCAGCTGATGCGTGCCGTTCTTGGTGTCGACGGAGGCCAGTCGGGCATCCGTATAAAGGGATCCGCTCAGCCGGGGACCGTCGAAGTAGATGGAGTCAGCCACCTCGAGGGCGACACGATGCGGTCGGTAGCCAATGCGGTCGCCAACGCCTGGAAACATGGCAAGTTCGAGCCTGTTGATCGTGTAGTTCTCGGACTCACCACTTCACCAGCAGATGCCGCATCTGCATCACGCCTAGGCGCACTCGTCGCAGCGACAACTGGTGCTTCTGAAGTATGGATCGCGGACGACACCGTCACTTCGCACGCCGGCGCCCTCACTGCTGAACCCGGCGTCTCCCTAATTATTGGAACCGGTGTCGGATGCCTCGCGCTGAAAGCGGATGGCGAATCCCGCACGATAGATGGCCACGGCTACCTCCTCGGCGATGCTGGCGGAGGTTTTTGGATCGGCAGTCGCGGAGTCTCGGCTGTGCTCAAACAGGTGGATGGTCGAGGCGAATCAACAGTCCTGACCGAGCGTGCTGAGAGTCAATTCGCTGGGCTCCACAACCTTGCTGCCCGCCTGCACAGCGTTCATCGTCCCGTTAACCGTATTTCGCAGTTTGCCCGCGATGTGCTGACCGCCGCCGTCGAAGGGGATGGCGTGGCAAACGCAATCGTCAACGAAGCGGCACACGAGTTATTTACTACCGCGCGAGCTGGCATCCAGTGGATCGGGCCGGATGCCCCCCTCGCGCTCGGCGGCAAACTTCTCGGACCAAACACCGTGCTGTTCGGGCGACTCGTTGAGCTACTCGCCGCTGAAGGGCTGTCATTCCGGCCCGCAGATGCCTCAGCACTCGATGGAGCACTGCTGCTGGGTTCTGGCGAGTCCGACAACATCTATCGCGGCCTCATTCATGTGTGGAAAGACGAGCCAGAAGCGTGAATGCGGCACACCGGATTCCCCTCGACTCCCTGTCTCCCGCAGACAGATATCTCACCAATGCGCTCGAGCTAATTCAACGGCTGCGCACCGACGAAGCCGCACACATCCTCGCAGCATCCCGGCTCATAGCCGACGCACTTATCGCCGAGCGAACCGTTCACGTTTTCGGAACCGGACACTCCCACATGCTCGCCGAGGAACTGTTCTATCGGGCGGGCGGGCTTGTGAATGTTAGCCCGCTACTTTTCGAAGGGCTCATGCTGCATGCGAGTGCCCCGTTGAGCACCTCTCTCGAACGCCTTACCGGTTTAGCGGATGCCCTTCTCCTCGATCATCCGATCGCCAACGGTGATGTCCTGATCGTGGCCTCAAACTCAGGAAGCAACGCCGTGACCTCAGAACTCGTGCAACGCGTCATGGCAGAGGGCATCTCCGTTATCGCGCTCACGAGCCTCAACCATTCAACGTCCCCCGCCGCCCGACCGAGCGCTTTGCCCCGACTCCATGAATTGGCCACGGTCGTTATCGACAATGGCGGCTGTGTTGGCGATGCCGCGGTCGATATCACCGGCATCGACCAACGCGTATCCGCAACCTCCACCGTGATCGGTGCTGCGATTCTCAACGCGGTCATGGCTGAAGCGATCCAGCTTGCCGTGAATGCGGGAGCACCGCCAGACATTTACGAAAGCAGCAACACCAGCAGCGGCGATGCCACTAACCTGAAATTCACGAGCAAAGGGGGCCCGGTATGACAGGTTCCTCCGAGCGTGCACCATCGCGCCGGTCGCCGTTTGCTGTCCGCGGAGTTATCGAAGGGTTCTACGGGCCGCCCTGGAGTCACGAACAACGTCTCGATCTCATCAGCTTTCTTGCCAAGCGGGGAATGAACACTTTCGTGTACTCCCCCAAAGATGATCCGCTGGTCCGCCACGACTGGCGCAGCGCCTACGCCGGCGCAGACCTCGCCCGCCTGTCAGAGCTCATCTCGCGTTGCGCGCTGAATGGCATGGACTTCATGTATTGCCTCTCCCCCGGCCTCACAATCAAATACTCCAGCAGCGATGACCTCGAGATGCTGCTCGCTAAGTTTCACTCGGTGCGCGAATTGGGCGTCACCAATTTCGGGCTGCTACTGGATGACATCCCTGGCCGGCTGCAACATCCGGCCGACAAAGAGGCGTTCACCGATCTCGTCGACGCGCACAAGTCACTCATCGGCAACGTCTTCTCGCAGTTCGAGAGTGGCTCCCATCTGACGGTATGCCCCACGCAGTATTGGGGCTACGGCAATGAGGATTACATCAGTCGCCTTGGTAGCGGAATCGACCCCAGAATTGACCTGTTCTGGACAGGTCGTGCGATCTGTTCGCCCACCCTCGACCTCCCAGACGCGGCCGTCTTCGCCCGCGCGACCGGCCGCCCCGCAACCTATTGGGACAACTACCCGGTGAACGATGTGGCGATGGGACACGAACTTCACATCGGCCCCTATCAGGGCCGTGACCCCCAGCTCTCTCGCTTCTCTGCCGGCATCATTGCCAATGGGATGGAGCTGTTCGAGTCTTCCAAGATCCCGTTCGCGACGATCGCCGACTATTTGCTCGATCCCGAAGAATACGACCCTGAAGCCAGCTGGACACAGGCAATTCTGGATGTTGTTGGTCCAAACAACGCCGCAGACTTCAGCCTCTTTGCTGACACGGTTCGTTCCTCGTGCCTCTCAGCCGACGATGCTCCCGAGCTCGCGAACGCCCTCGAGCGCTTTACTTTTGAACTGGAGTACGGCGACCGCGTTGTCGCCGCATCCGAACTCTTAGCGCGAGCACAATTGATGGTGCAGGCCGCCGACCGCTTGCTTAACGGTCCCGTCGATAATCCGAGGCTCCTCGCGGAGGTTCGCCCCTGGCTCGAGTCGTTCCGGCTCGGATCTCTCGCGCTTGTGGAGGTCGCGAACCTTGCCGCCGCCGACCGCCTTGACGCCGAGGGTCCTACAGTTCTTCGCCCGTACCTTGATGCACTCCGAAGTGCACACCGCCGCGTGTTTGGCGATCTGCTCGATATGACGTTGGCAGAGCTGTGCTCCGCTGAACGCTCACTACCCGCACCATCCGTTGATGCAGCACCTACAGCAAAGGAATGATCATGACCATACTGCGAAAGAGGTCCGCCGCCGCTGTTGCAGCGTTGAGTGCGACAGCATTGATCCTCTCGGGCTGCGCGGCTGGCGACAGTGGCTCTGACGATAGCGTTCTTCGCATCGCCATGGGATCTCCAGGCGAAGCTCAAATTCGTGTCTGGGATGACGTAGCTGCGCAGTTCGAGGAAGCTAATCCTGACGTCACTGTCGAGATGAACTACCAAGACGACGACCTCTACCAGACCATTGGTTTGCCGAACCTGCTGAACGGCCGCAATGCTCCCGACATCTACTTTGAATGGGCTGGTGCTCGTCTTGAGCAACGCGCCGCTGACGGTTTCGCCGCCGACCTCACTGACGCAGTGACGTCGGGGCCCATCGCTGGCCTGTTCGATGAGGACGTCTTCACCTCGCTGACTGTTGATGGCGCCGTAGTCATGGTTCCTCACGCCGCCGACGTCGCAAACGTGCTCTGGTTCAACGAAGACATATTCGCGGACGCCAGCCTGACACCGCCAACAACGTGGGATGAACTCCTTGCGACGTGCGACGCCCTCGACGCCGAGGGCATTATCCCGATCGCATCCGGCAATAAGGATCTTTGGGCGGCAGGGAACTGGCTCGCGCACCAGACCTCGCGCGTCGTTGGCGAAGAGGCCTACAGCGCGGCGCTGTCAGGCGAAGCTGACTTCAACACCCCTGAGTGGGTAGAAGCGTTTGGCTATGTGAAAGATCTCGCCGACCACAACTGCGTCAACGAAAGCGCCAACGCCGTCGACGACAACGAGGGTGCTCAACTCTTCTTCCAAGGCAAAGCTGCGATGCACGCAATCGGCTCCTGGCTCGTGAGTTGGGCAATTGACGAAGCGCCTGACCTCAACTTCGACTACGTAAACCTGCCGAGCATGCCAGGCGATGGCAACCAGGACAGCGTCATCGGTGTAGTCACTGGCTATGTCGTCAACGCAAAGAGCAGCAAGCAGGATCTCGCAGCAGAATTTCTTGCCCTCCTCAACAACGGCGAGAACGTGCAAGCGTTCATCGGGGCTGAACTGACTCCGATGGCTCTCTCGGCATCCTCCGGTGAGGAAATCGACTCACGCAGTGCTGGTCTGATCGACATGCTCGAAACTGCTCCCGCAATCGTGCTGCCGCCAGACACCGGCTATGACCTCGAGACAGCCAATGCGCTCTACGCTGCACTTGCCGAGGTTCTCGGCGGTCAGACATCACCCGAGGATGCCGTTGCCGGCATCGATCAGAAACTTGGCTAACCTCCTCCCCTTTAGTTAGCTAATTGTGCTGGCCGCCTGCCACCCGAGGGCGGGCGGTCAGCACCCTTTTAGTGGGACACTCAACCGATGAAGCCAAACCGCATGGTCACCCCGTATCTGTTCTTGGTGCCCGCAATGGTTGTGTTCGGCTTCGCAGTGCTCTTTCCCGTGATCATGACCTTCGCGTATAGCTTCACGGAATGGAATGGTTATGGACCGATGACGTTTGTCGGGATCGACAACTACGTCAAGGCCGCGGGAGACGCGATCTTTCGAGACTCATTTGCCCACGTCCTTATTTACATTGCGGCCACCATTCTGCTCGAGGTCGTCGTCGGTCTTGTCTTGGCCGGTCTGGTGAGTGTGAAGCGGCGCGGCTCACTGTGGTTTCGAGTAGCCATCTTTACCCCGGTGATGCTGCCGCTGGTGGTTGTCGCCGTGTTGTGGGCTTTCGTCTACAACAATGACTTTGGACTGCTGAATGCAGCCCTTCAGAATTTTGGCCTGGAAGATCTACAGCGGGTATGGCTCGGCGACCCCTCTACGGCACTTCTCGCGGTGAGCATCGTGTCGGGATGGGTATATGCCGGTTTCTACATGACTATTTTTTACGCCGCGTTCAATCAGGTTCCTTCCGAAGTTATTGAGGCCGCACGGCTCGATGGTGCTGGCGAGTGGCAGTTGTTCCGCAGGATCAAAGTGCCGATGATCCGCAACGCGATCACCGTCGCATTACTGCTATGTATCACGGGTGGCTTCCAAGGCTTCGACCTGTTCTATGTGATGACAAATGGCGGCCCGTATGGTGCAACTGAGATCCCAACAACCTACCTAGTGAAGTCAGTATTCACTTTTGGGAATGTTGGCTACGGTTCGGCAATGGCTGTCGTACTAACCGCGGTGGTCGTTGGCCTCGGGCTCATCTTCACTAGGGTCAATCGCGAGAAGCCAGAGGGGACGCGAGTATGAGCACCACAGTCCGCGTCGGCGCAGCGCGTCGGTCAGCGCGCCGATTCCCTGCACCTCAGCGATCCGCGGTCGGCCGAATTCCCGATCTGCTGTTCACCCTTTCGCTGATCGCAATTGCAGTCGTCTTCTTCTTTCCCATGCTGTGGATGGTGTTTTCGAGTTTCAAGTCGAACGCTGCAATCTTTTCCACTCCCTTCGCTCTGCCCACCGAGGTCGATTTCAGCCGTTGGGCTGAGGCGTGGGAGATCGGCCACATCGGGCAATACGCCCTCAATAGCGCGATTGTGACCGGGGCGTCGGTGTTCGGCATCCTGCTTTTCGGCGCAGCTGCGGCGTTTGCGTTCAGTCGTTACCGCTTCCGAGGTCGTAACCTACTAATGGGGTTACTCGCGCTCGGGTTGCTTTTGCCCCTGCAGTCCTACTTCATCGCGCAGTCCACACTGTTCACGCAACTGGCCATCACGGACACTCGGTGGGCACTCATCATTCCGTATACCGCCATGGGCCTACCGCTTGCGGTCTACCTCCTGAAGGTCTACTTGGATGCCCTGCCAGACGAGCTCTTCGAAGCGGCCAGAATCGACGGCGCTGGTGACCTTCGCGTGTTCGGGTCAATCGCATTGCCGCTGCTGCGGCCAGGCCTCGCGACCGTTGCAATTTTTTCCGCGCTCTCCAGCTGGAACGAATTTCTTCTTGCACTGCTCTACATTCAAGATGATGCGCTCAAGACAATTCCGACCGGGCTACTTGCATTCTCGAGCCGGTATGTAACCGACTACGGTCTGCTGTTTTCGGCCCTGTCCATCGTGACCCTGCCGATGATCGTGATCTACATCGTCTTCAACAAGCAGATCGTCGAAGGCATCACGGCCGGAAGCATCAAATAGCAGCCGACCACTCGTCGATCCTCGTACCGCGGTCAGGCCTCGATTGCGGGGATCGGCTGAACGCGCGACATGAAGCGAACAACATTGTCGTCGACAATGATGTCGCTCGGGCGCAAAGGTCGACTCAAATAGAGACCGTCAAGACTGCTGATCCGGCTGAGCGCAACATAGGTTTGGCCTGGTGCGAACGACCGTGAACCGAGGTCGATGATCGCGCGGTCGTACGTTTTTCCCTGAGACTTGTGAATGGTGACCGCCCACGCCAGCCGCAAAGGGAACTGGGTGAACTCCGCGACAACATCCTTTCGCAGCGCTTTAGTGCGTGCCGAATAGGAGTATTTGAACTTCTCCCACACCGCGGGCTTCACTTCGTGGTCGCGTCCATCAATCTCAACCCACACCGTTGACGCAATTTTGGTCACCGTGCCGACACTGCCGTTGACCCAGCGTTGCGTTCCGCCCTCTTGAGTGTCGTTGCGCAAGAACATCACTTGAGCGCCGACCTTGAGATCGAGCGCATCATCGGCGGGATATGCGCGTCCACCAAACTCGCCAGAGATCTCCGCCTTAGCGGTGAGCACCTTTCCTGATAGTCGCGCCAATTCGGTCGCATTGATCCTCGTGACCGCGCTGTTCGTCGTTGCGAGAGTGATTATTCCGTCGCTCGGTGCCTGCCGCGCGCCAACCGTATTGAGCCGCTCGGCGATCTCTGCCGTCACACCGTTGTGGCGCACCGCGTTGAGCATAAATTTGAATTCGCCCTCATGCTGGCGGTGGATGCTCGTCAATTCATAAATCGTGAGATCCGTTTCCTCCCACACGAGAGCATCAAAGAACCACATCGAGCGGTAACGATCCTCGAAGTAGGCGCGCTCATCGGGATCGCCCGGCACCGGCGCGAGCTGGTAGGGATCGCCGAACAGTACAACTTGAACCCCACCGAATGGCTCGTTCTTGCGTTGGCGCGCTTGGCGGAGGCTTCGATCGATGGCGTCGAGCAAATCTGAGTTGACCATCGAGACCTCATCGATCACGAGAGTCTCAATGGAGTTGAGGAGTTTGCGCAACTGATCACTCTGCTCGAGTTCATGGTCGGCGATAACACCGATTGGCAACCGGAACAGTGAGTGAATCGTCTGCCCGCCTACGTTGAGTGCTGCAACCCCGGTTGGCGCACAAATTACGATCTGTTTCGACGTGTTGTGCGAGAGGTGGTTCAGCAGCGTCGACTTGCCCGTGCCTGCTCGCCCCGTAACAAAGAGATTGTCGCGTGTGGTCTCGATCGAAGCAAAGACCGCTGCTTGCTCGGGGGAGAGGGTGATTTCGGACACCCAATTACCCTAATGCTGCCAGCGGTCGCTCCCCGTCTGGTTAGCTACTTTCGTGCAATGGCATATCTCTGGCCTCAGCGGATTAGGATGTGTGAATGCGTCGCGAGCTTGTGAACTTGTCTATCGTGCTCGGGCTGATAGTTGCTGCTTTTGTGACCACGGTAATCGTGCTCAATTCGACGCTCTTCAGCTCGGGCGGATTCGTGCGCAGCTATCTCGGCGCCCTCGCTCGCCACGACATGTCTTCTGCTCTTGAGATCGCCGACATTTTCCTGCCAGAAGAGCACGGTGCGGCATCGGACGATGGTGCCGGAGCCACGCCCATCGACACGACGGGCGCAGGGTCGATGCTGTTGGCTGGTTCGCACGATCTGTTGCGACCATCGGCACTCAGTACCCTCGAAGACATCGCGGTTGTCGATAGCCAAAAGAACGATGACGGCACCGAGACGGTCACCTTCAATTTCGAATTGGATGGCCGTTCAGCTCAATCAACGTTTACCGTTCAGCGCTCCGGCACTCGCTTTGGTGTCTTCGCCGACTGGGAATTCGTCACCGCCCCCCTCACCCTTGTGCGCCTGACGGTGCTCAACGCTCAAGAGTTCAGCGCAAACGGCACCGAGTTTATGACCCCGACGCAGGGAACTCCATCACCGTACGTTGTGTTGACCCCAAGCAGTTTTGACATCACACACACCTCTACCTTCCTGAAGGCAGAGCCCATTGTGGTGTCGGCAACCGAGCCAGGCACCACGGTTCGTGCTCGCCTCGACGTCGTCGCCAACGAGGCAATGATCGCGCAAGTACAGCGAGAAGTGAACGACGACCTCGACGAGTGCGCAACCCAGGTTGTACTGCTCCCCACCGGTTGCCCCTTTGGGCAGCCGATGTCCAACCGCATCGTAACGACTCCCGAGTGGAGCATTGCCGCGTATCCGCCCGTCACGTTGACGCCGGGTGCGGAGCCGGGCAGTTGGTTGATGCCCGCTACGGATGCCGCAGCCCACTTGCGCGTCGATGTGCGCTCTATTTTCGATGGCTCGGTGTCGACCTTCGACAAAGACGTGAGCTTCACGGCGAGTTATCTCGTCACGTTCTTGCCTGGTGACGAGTTGCTCATAACGGAACAGTATCCCAACTAGACGTGAGCAGACCGAGGTTACGTCTCTTGTTCGAACCCGGCACGCACCATGGTGCCCCACTCGCTTGGGCGCCGAAAGGTTGCGCGGTAGACGCCCTGTAACCGCCACCAGGTGTGCACCACGTGGTAGCCAAGCAACTCGACAAAGGTCGTGGCGAGCAGTGTGAGTACATCCCTCAATCGGGAGTAGCGATGGTAGGCGTTCTCTTCGATGAGCACGGAAGCGAGGGACGAGATCAACGAGAGTCCCACGGATACGAAGAACGCAAACATGAAAAGTTCCCACGTAATGAGCCCGGTGGCAGCTGCTGCGACCGAAATGAAGGCACCAAGCACACCGAAAATTGGGCCGTAATACTCGAACAGGATGAAGTAGGGGAGTGTCACCATCCCGAGCACTCCATATCGAGGATTGCCAACCATATTGCGGCGTTTGCGGATCAACTCACCGAGGCCTTGCGACCAGCGGCGGCGCTGCCCGCTCAGGGCCTCGATGGTGTTAGGGACTTCGGTCCAACACACGGGTTCGGCGACAAACGCGATCCGGTATGGCCGCTTCTCGTCTCGAGCTTTCTTAGTAATCGACACCACAAGGTCCGCATCCTCGGCAAGCGAGTTGATGTCGAGCCCGCCGACCTCAAGGACCGCCTCACGACGAAAGGCGCCGAAGGCCCCCGAAATAATCATGAGTCCGTTAATCGATGCCCATCCCGTGCGACCAACTAGAAATGCGCGCAGATACTCGACGACTTGGATTCGTTCGATCCACTTTTTCGGCATCTCGACCTTGGTGACAGCTCCTCTCGTCACCGTCACCCCGTTTGCGGGCCGAACAACGCCGCCTACGCCGACGACAGCGGGGTCGGCAACGAATGGTGCAGCGACGTGGAGCAGCGCGTCTCGTTCCAAGAGTGAATCGGCGTCGATCATGCAGACGATTTCTTGATCGGCGACACGGAGTCCTACGTTTACGGCATCCGCACGCAGTCCAACGCTGTGTTTACGGATGACAGTCAAACCTCCAGCCCGTGAGGCCCAGATGTCGATGATTTCGCCCTCATGATGGGGAACCGGTGCAAGTTCTTTCACCGTTGGACGTAGATCAAAGTTGTCGTGCAGCTTCTGAAACGTCGTGTCGGTAGAGCCGTCATCAACCACGATCACGCGGGTGAGGGGGTAGCGCAAATTCTGCAGGGCATGTACCGCGTCGACGATTCCTGACTCCTCGTTGTGCGCGGGCACAATGATGGAAATCCCCGGCGTCAGCGGGTTAGCGAAGACCTCCGCAAGCGACATTGCACTGGGCCAGCTGACCTCACGGGACACCTCGAGGGCACCCCGCACGAGGACGATCAAGAAAATCCCGTTGTAGAGGCTGTAATAGACGATCAGAATCCACGTGACCCAGAAGGCGATACTTGCCAATATTTCCATGATTAGCCCCCAAGAATCTCTTGGATGACAGCCTGCGCAGATAGCTGATCGTGAGGATTATCAGCAGACATTCTTTCGAGCGCGGGAAGCGACAACGGCGAACCGAGTCGCTGAATTGACCGGATGCTCGCGGCCCTGACTTCGCCGCTTGGCGACTCAAGTCCAGCCTCGAAAGCACTTCGAGCGTCTACAAGGTTGAGCTGTCCTGCAAGGTCGATAGCGAGCGCCCGCACACGATCGTTGCTGCCTGAGATCGTGCCGCCGAAGTCCGAGATCGACGTTGGCGCGGTACGAAGCACCGCCATAGAAATGATGCGCGCAGGGATTTCTCGTGCTCCCCCAATGCTGTTCAACAATGCTGGCACCATTATTGAGGCTCCCGAAAGACCGGCAATTTGGGCGGCAAGGCTGCGCACCCCAACATTCTTGTCGGACAGCATCCGTTCGATTGCCCGCGGAGCGAGATGCGCCATTGGCGCAAACCGGCTGAGCGCCTGAGCACGGGTCAGCGCAAATGGCGACCGCATCTGTTTGAGGCACTTCCGATCGAAGCGCTGGGTAGACAGCCAACTCGTGAGTGCGCGGCGGTCCTCCCCACGAACCTGGCCAGCCATTTCTGCGGACAGAGCAATGAGCGCTCGGCGATCGCGGCGGCGGCGCAGATCAAACTCGCTCTCGCCGTCGAAAATGTTCAAAATTAGCGGGCGAACTCTAGTTCTGCTTGTGGCTTCGCGACGGCTTTGGTCGGTTCGATAGAGTCGGCCAACAACTATCGACAATGCGAGCACGGCACAGACCGCTGCGGTGATGAGCAGCAACGCAAGGGAAAGTCCCGGGATCGTCGAAATCATCGTGCGAGTAAGGCGGAAGCACGAGCTAGGAGCTCGCGCGATGAGAAGGGTTTCACGACGTAGTCGTCGGCCCCTGCAGCCAAGGCGCGCTCGATATCTTGTTCCTGCGCCTTTGCGGTGAGCATCAAAATCCGCGTGTTGGCGAACTTGGCGTCCTCACGAAGCTCAAAGCAGACTTCAAGCCCATTACGTCGAGGCATCATCCAGTCCAGGATTACAAGGTCAGGAATCGACGCATGGGCCGCACCAAGTCCGGCCTCGCCATCCGCTTCTGTAATTACCTCGTGACCTGCTTGTTTAAGACGGTGCACTACTAATGCACGAACGTCTTCATCGTCTTCAACGATCAACACAACTGCCATTATTTCGCCCCCCGAAAGGCTAAGTTGTTGAGCGGTGTATCCCAACCCCGTACTATTCTCTCATTAGATGGAGGCTTGGGGGCCGTAGTGACTGCATCACAATTAGTAACTCCTGGTGGTCTGAGCCGATATTTCATCTACTCGCCATCAACCCTGCTGCTGCTATTTCTCGTTTTTATTCTGGGTTGGGGATTTGTCGCATTCGCGCCCCCTGGCTCCCACGTCGCTGCGTGGTGGCCAGCAGCTGGCGTAAGCGTGGTTCTGCTCCTTCGGCTCCACCGATCTCACTGGATCTGGGGAACTATTGGCATTGTGGTCGTTACGACGCTGTCCAACATGGCGGGTGAACGGGAGCTAGACACCTCCCTCATGTTCGGCGTTGCTAACGCCGCCGAAGCCTGGCTGGTGCCCTTTGTCTTCACGCGGTCGGGACGAGTACGCCCCGCACTCAATAGCCTGACAACGGCGTACCGGCTCTGCGTCGCAGTAGCAGCCGGTGCAATAGTGATCGGCTTTCTCGCCGGCCTTACGATTCAAATCTTCGATGGGGGCGCTCTGCTGCCTACATGGATTGGGGTGAGCGCCGCGCATGCCACTGCTGTTCTGATTATTGTTCCCTTCGCGCTGGTGCCGCAGCACCATCTCGCGCGAGTCAGTCAGTGGGAGATTGTGATCCAAATAGTCGCTCTCATGGTCACACTGCTCTACGTGTTCGGGCCCGGCCGTTATCTTCCCCTCACGTTCCTACCGTTGCCGGTAATCGCGTGGGCCGCGTTCAGATTCCCCACGCGTGTTGTGCTCCTCGAGATTGTGGTCCTCGCGCTCGGGATCTCTCTTCTGACGATCAACGGAGGTGGACCGTTTGAGCAGGCCATTGAGCTGGGCGGGAACCCGTCAACGCTTATCCAAATCTTCCTGCTCTCCCTCACTTCCTTTGCGCTGCTCGCGACAGCGTCTCAAAACGAAAATCGGGCAGTGACCACTCGTCTCGCAGACCGCGAGGAGATCCTTCGCGGTGGCTTTGTCAGCTCCCGCGTTGGTCTGCTTATTGTCGAGCGGTACCGTGAAGGTTTCGTGGTGCTTGAACGGAACGAAATAGCGTCGGCGGTCATCGAAAAGGAGAGCACGACCATCACCGATAGAGACGGAGAGTCGGTAACACTCTGGGATGGCCCCCTCGCTACCAAGATTCAAGTGGTTTGTCGACAGCGGATCGACAAGTTCAGCTGGCAGGCCTATATCGACGGAAGGAACTCAGAAGTTGAAGTTCTCATCGCCAAATTGCGCTCGACCGTCGGGACTCGATACAGCATTCAATTTGTAGACGTCTCGAGCGCCCGGCGCACCGTAGAAGCTCAACAGCTGGCTCTCGAAAAGGAGCAGGTAGCGACAGTTCGCCTCACCGAACTGAACCGCCAAAAAGAGGAGTTCGTCGCGTCCGCCAGCCACGAACTTCGCACCCCGATCACGAGCATCATCGGCTATGTCGAGCTCCTTGAGGAAGAAGAGCTCGACGAGTTCCAGCGCTCGTCCGTCGAGACCATCGCACGAAATGCCCGACGATTGGCGGATCTTGTCGAGAGCCTGCTTGAGCTCGGCCGACCACTCGGCCCCAACACCACGGTCGACTTCAGCGACGGAACACGAGTCGCAGCAGAAGTTATACAGAATCTTGAGCCACTGGCGGAGCGAGAAGATATCTCCCTGACGGTTGAGCTCGGCGCGCCTCTCTCGGTTGCGGTGCCGGCAATCGATCTCGACCGGATTCTCACGAATCTCGTGAATAACGCGATCAAGTTCACCCCAAGTGGCGGGAGCGTTCGGTTGACGTTGGCGGAAACCGAGACATCGGCGGTTCTCGCGGTCACCGATAGCGGAGTCGGCATGAGTGAGGAAGTGATGGAGCACATTTTTGAGCGCTTCTATCGCGCCCCTGACGCGGAGACTCGAGGAATCACGGGCACCGGGTTGGGGTTGCCACTCGTCCACGGGCTTGTCGCGAAGCATCACGGAACTGTCGATGTTGAGTCGACGCCCGGTGCTGGATCTACCTTCACCGTCACGCTACCGCTCAGCAATGCCCCAGTTTTGGCCGCGCAGAAGTAGAGCGACGAACGAGCGCGAGTCGGGTTAGGGCCGCTTCGCCAGCATTTCGTTGTACGCCTCGAGTTCGGCATCGCCGTCTCGGTCTGCCTTCCGGTCATAGCGCACGGACGCTCGACGGTCGCTGCGCGACCACATGATCGCAACCGCGATGGCGAGCGTGATCGTGGGGAGCTCACCGACACTCCACGCGATGCCGCCACCGATGCGCTGGTCTTGCAGCGCGGTGATGCCTGTATCCCAGCCCATCGCGCCATACCAGTCGGCCAGCAACAGCCCAGTGCCCGTCATCAGTCCTAGACCGAAGAAGGCATGGAACGCCATCGTGGCAAGAAGCAGCAACAAACGAATCGGGAACGCGGGTCGATTCGGCGATGGGTCGATGCCAATAAGCGATTGCACAAAGAGGTAGCCGGAACCGAGGAAATGGATGATCATCCATTCGTGGCCAACATGATCGGTCGTCGCCCAGCGGAAGAGCGGCGTGTA
>Ga0307486_1001838_pt1 | contig 15535 bp, 11 predicted proteins | sample CBIW02metaG_FD_203663 | JGI IMG/M metagenome (GOLD analysis project Ga0307486, IMG submission 203663) | Sea-ice brine microbial communities from Beaufort Sea near Barrow, Alaska, United States - CBIW 0.2 | ecosystem: Environmental > Aquatic > Marine > Coastal | place: USA: Alaska | collected... | reverse complement strand
GATAATTTTTCGAAATAAATCCATCTACAAAAGGAGTATGAACCCGGGCAGGAGATATGCTATTACAGCGAATCCCATGTTCCAAATAATCTTTTGCTACTGAATAGGTCATTGTTAAAGCTGCTCCTTTAGACATAGAATACGCAAACCTATCAGCAATTCCAACTACGGATGCTACACTGGCCATATTCACAATACATCCGTTATTTTTCTTTTTCATATAAGGTATCACGGCATACATACAGTTATAAATACCCTTGACATTTACCTGGTATATCCTGTCCATTTCTTCTTCGCTGGTATTTTCTACATTTCCCACATGGGCAATACCCGCATTATTTATCAAAATGTCAATAGGACCATCTTCAGCTATTTGCGCCATTATATTTATTACTTGCTCCTGGCGGGAAACATCACATTCATAAAATTTAGCCTTGCCTTCATTTTTAACAATTTCATCCAAGGTTTCTTCTCCCTTCTCTTTATTGAATTCCAGGATGTATATGCTTGCTCCCTGAGCAGCAAACCTCTGAGCAATGGCTTTTCCTATTCCACTTGCTCCTCCAGTGATTATTGCCGTTTTTCCATTAAGACTGAATATTGACATTGTTCAATTATTTTAATTTAACTCCAAAATTGTTACTATCTCGTTTCTTTCCTTTTTTGGGATCTCTATAAAAGTTCCGTATTGTGTTTGCACCACTTTTGAATTATTTTTTCAGTCATAAAACTCTACTGAAGTTATATTTGTATGATACCCCACAATTAAAAAAACATCATGGTGTCCTTTAAAAGATGAAAATAGATTTCTCTCTTTTGAGTAGATACCATTAAATCACTTACAGGTAATAACTGATGTTTTCATATAGATCAATTCTTCCTTTTTCCGATACCAAGGCTCAATCAAGGTGTACATAGCCTCCATTCACAAAAACATATCCACCTGTGGTATGTGATGATTTTTCTGAAACTAAAAACAAGCAGGTATTTACAATCTCTTCCAGTGTGGTCATCCTATTTCTTATCCTAGATTTCACTTGATGATCATTACATGAAATACTTTAAAATTTGATCCCTTTTCGCTTAATATTTGTGTTAAATCATAATCTTTAGAAATTGGATTGTAACCTTCCATTGGTCGGTAGTGATTTTGGCCTATTTGTCGATATGTTTTTCAAATATTTATCGTAACGATTTAGCCGAGTAAAGTAATTACCGAGGTAAGAATAAAGTTACTTAAAGCAAACAGTGTTATAAAGAAACTCCCCGTTTCCAAGGAATAAAATCGTTTTGATTTAATTGATCAGCTTTAGATTCTACTTCACCACTGGCAACCTGAATAATATATTCCAGGATTTCTTCTCCCATTTCTTCTATAGTCTTTTCCCCACGAATTACTCCGCCGGAATCTATATCGATAATATCTGGCATTGTCCTGGCCAGAGTTGAATTGGAAGATACTTTTATTACCGGTGCAACAGGATTCCCAGTAGGGGTTCCCAAACCAGTTGTAAAAACTACCACACTTGCGCCTGCACCAACCATTGCAGTTGTACTTTCCACATCATTGCCCGGAGTGTTTAAAAGATTTAAGCCTGGTTTTGTAACATAATCGCCATAATCCAAAACGTCTTCGATTGGTGAAGTACCTCCTTTTTTTGCCGCTCCGGCCGATTTCATGGCATCGGTAATTAGTCCATCCTTGATATTTCCGGGAGAGGGATTCATGTCAAAACCTGATCCTGAAGCGATTGCTGCTTTTTCATAAGCCCTGGTAAGTTCAATAAAACGCTCGGCAATTTCATCGGTAACACATCGATTTACCAGTTCCTGTTCAATTCCGCACAGTTCGGGGAATTCAGAAAGAATTGGCGAACCTTTTAATGCTGCCAATAAATCTGAAGTATAACCTAGAGCAGGATTTGCCGAAATTCCGGAAAAACCATCAGAGCCACCGCATTCCAGTCCTAATTTTATTTTTGATAATGGGGCCGGTTGTCGTTTGATTTCATTGGCTTTTTTAATTTCAGCAAAAGACTCTTTTATAATGGTATCCATCATTTCATTTACCGTGCCCATTTGCTGTTGCTCGTAAATAAGCACCGGTTTTTTAATGTTTGGGTTTATTCTTTTCAAAGCATTTTTAAAAATATCAATTTGTAAATTCTGGCAGCCCAAACTCAATACTGTTGCACCAGCCACGTTGGGATTATTCACATACCCTGATAATAATCTTGCTAAAGAGGCGCTATCTTGCCTAATGCCGCCACAACCACCCTGATGGGTAATAAACTTTACTTCAATATTATCAAAGACCGTACTTTCTTCCGGTTCTGTATCATTTAAAGCCTCGGAACTTTCCCCGTAGATTAAGCTCCGCAGTAATAAACGTTGTCTAGTTGATTTATGAAAAGATAATTCTTTTTCAAAGACGTCTTTTAAAACTTCAATATTCCTGTTTTCGCAAAAGACCAATGGAAAAAATAGCCATACATTTTTAGTACCTACCTGGCCGTCGGGGCGGTGGTAACCGTTAAAAGTTCTGTATTTCCATTTTGAGATGTCGGGAGCATTCCTGGAAGTGGTTTCTGTCTTCTTAAACGCGGTATTGCTCTCGTGTTTTACGTTATTTACCGTAAGAACTTCGCCTCGTTTTATAGGCTTCATTGCTTTTCCTACCAAAACCCCGTACATAAAAATTTTATCACCTTCAGCCAGATCTACCAGGCTAAATTTATGTTTGGCCTTTGTATCGGTTACTAATTTCACTTCATCATCCTCAACATTAAGCCTATTATCTTTCCATACATCTATAAGGGCTACAGCCACATTATCTTCAGAATGAACTTTTATCGCTTTCTTTTCCATACTAAATTTCTTTTTTGCTATTTCACTTTTAATTCTTCCGAAAAAACCGAAAAACCTTGTTCCACACCTTTGTTTTCAATTAATTCTAAGGCATTAGCGATATGTTTTTTTAAACCAGGGATTTTGGTAAGATCTTCTCCCCAGAATTCTTTCTTCTGAAGTACATCTCTGGCAATATCTTTATAACTATTCTGCTCCCATACTTTTTGGAAAAAATCGGTAATTTGCACATCGTCTTTTACCGGAAGCAATTTTCCTTCCCACTCCCCGCGATAAAATCTGATTAAACAGGCCATCGCGTAAGTGAGACGCAAGGGTAATTTGTTATTTCTCTCCTGATAAGCAAGTAAACTGGGCAACACCCGAACTTTAAATTTTGAAATAGAATTAAGGGCTATACTCGCCAGTTGATGTTTTAAAAACGGATTTCTAAAACGATCAAAAACCTCGTTGGCGAAAGTGTCCAATTCTTCTTTGCCTAAAGGAAGCGTCGGATTAATTTCTTCAAAAACAGCCTCTTTTACAAAGTCGCCTGTAAAGCTATTATCTATAGTTTCTTTTACTGTTTCGTTTCCATAAAGTAACGAAAACGGCACCATAGTGGTATGCGCCCCATTCAGGATTCGTACTTTCCGCGTTCGGTAAGGTTGCATATCTTTTACAACCAATATATTATCATCTATTTTATCAAATGGGATTTTTCCTTTTAATTTCTCATCCCCTTCAATAACCCATAGTAGAAAAACTTCAGCTGTTACCACCAATTTATCTTCCAGCTCAAGTTCCTTTTGATAACTTTCAATGTCATCCTTCGGATAACCAGGAACTATTCGGTCTACCAGCGTGTTATGAAAACTATTATATTGATTAATCCAATCGCTAAATTCCTTTTCCAACTTCCATTTTTCAGCATATTTAAGGATGATTTCATTAAGCGTATCTGCGTTATGGTTAATAAGTTCACAAGGAATTATTGTAAGTCCTTTATTTCTATCTCCTTCAAAATATTGAAAACGCTTATATAGTAAGGCCGTAAGCTTGGCCGGAAAACTATTATGAGGTGTTCCTTCTAAGGTATCTTTTTCATTAAAAAATATTCCTGCTTCAGTAGTATTGGAAATAACAAATTGCAATTGATCTTCTTTTGCAAGCGCCATATACTCCGCATAATCTTCATAAGGGTTTATTCCTTTCTGAATACAGGAAATAGTACGTTTTTTCTGTATCTCTTTTCCGTTCTTAATTCCCCGCATAAAGAGATTGTATAAGCCATCCTGCTCATTGAGTATAGATACCATTCCATAAGCAATCGGTTGTACTACAGCCACACCAGCATTAAACCCAGCCAGTTCATTAAGCTTATCGATCACATAATCTACAAAGGCGCGTAGAAAATTTCCTTCGCCAAACTGGACTACTTTTATAGGGAGGTCATTATTAATTCCCGCATTTTTCCTATTTAGTGTTTTCATTTTTATTATAATAAGTTATCGCTATTGAAATTTAATTCCCTTACTATTGTCTATTAATTTCCACGCATAAACACCGGTTATAATAAAACAAATAAAGGGTAGTGTAAATGAAAAATTAACCTCCGGCACTCCTAAAATTCGGGTGTCACTATAACCTGGGCCTCCTATATCCAAAATCAGGCCCTGCATAGCGGGCATAAGCGCTCCTCCAACTATGGCCATTACCAAAAACGCTGCACCAAATTTGGCGTCCTCCCCCTGACCTTCCAGAGCTACTCCGTAGATTGTAGGAAACATAATAGACATAAAAAAAGAGATTGCCACCAGTGCATATAAACCCGTCATTCCAACGATAAAAATTGCTAAAAGTGTACAAATTCCGGCTCCAATCGAAAAGTAGAACAAAAGTTTAGCAGAGTTTACGTATTTTAATAATGCTGTCCCAATCCATCTACCAACCATAAAAACAACTAAAGCGGCAATACCATAATTAACGGCGAGCTCATTATTAATCCCCAAAGCTTCGGCATATTGATACAAATAGGTCCAGCACATAATTTGCGCACCGACATAAAATGCCTGTGCGATAACCCCACCTACAAAGCGCGGGACCTTAAATAGTCTTTTTATAGACTTACTAATATTAACACGACCTTCAACATTTTTCTGCATGGGCATTCTTACCAAACTAATAAGGATAAAAAAACCAATAACCAAGATCCCCAAAATAACATAAGGATCGCGTATAACCATTAAATCGGAAATTCTGATAAGAGATCTGGCTGATTCTGATAAGTCTGAAAAAACTGTATTTCCATCCTCTCCCAAGCGGGAAGACTCTAAAGATGATAGAATAAATTTTTGCGCTACAATTAATCCTGCTATGGCTCCCATTGGATTAAAGGCCTGGGCGAGGTTTAATCGCCTGGTTGCTGTTTTTTCATCACCCATAGAAAGAATATAAGGATTGGCCGTGGTTTCTAAAAAAGCAAGTCCAAACGTGAGTATATACAGTGAGGCCAGAAAAAACCCGTAACTTTCCAAAGATGCAGCGGGGTAAAAAAGCAATGCGCCAAAAGCATATAATCCCAAGCCCAGTAAAACCCCCTTTTTATAGGAATACTTGTTAACAAAAATAGCAGCGGGCAGGGCCATAGTAAAATAGCCCCCATAAAAGGCTAATTGTACCAGCGAGGCTTCAAAATTATTCAGTTCCATTACCTTTTTAAAAGCGGAAACCATAGGATTGGTAATATCATTGGCGAAACCCCAGAGTGCGAATAGAGAGGTGATAAGAATAAAAGGTATTAAAAATTTTCTGGGAACTATCTGGTTTTTTTTAACTGATGTTTTCATATAGATCTATTCTTCCTTTTTTCCGTTACCAAGGCTCTATCAAGGTGTACATAGCCTCCATCTACAAAAACATATTGCCCTGTGGTATGCGATGATTTTTCTGAAACTAAAAACAAGCAGGTATTTGCAATCTCTTCCGGTGTGGTCATCCTATTTCCCAGTGGAATCTTTTGCTCGATCATTTTCTTTTTGCTCACACCGTCTTCCAACGAATCCAACCAATTCTGATAAGCAGGGGTCCAGCTCTCTGCTATAATTATAGCATTACTTCTGATTCCGTCAGAAAGTAGGTCTACCGCCCATTCCCTGGTAAGCGCCAAAACACCTCCCTTTGAAGCGGCATATCCTGAGGTCCCTCCCTGCCCGGTTAAAGCGACTTTTGAACCTATGTTTAATATATTCCCCTTACTAGTTTTTAGATACGGAAGGCAGAATTTCGTCATAGCAAAATAACTAATCAGGTTCAATTCCAATGATTTTATAAAATCCTTAACCGGAGCTTCTAAACCTACTCTATCGTTTACTCCAACATTATTGATAAGAATATCAATTCTTCCATATCTTTTAATAATCTCAGTTACCGTTTTTTCTATCTGGTCGATGTCGGACAGATCTATTTGGAAGAAAGCAGCGTCTATTCCCTTTTTCTGAAGTTCCTTTTCATACGCCCACCCTCTTTCACTTCGGCAAACAATAACTGGGATGGCGCCTTCCCTAGCAAGACTGTATACTATTGTTTGGCCTATACTTCCTCGTATTCCAGCTCCGCCGGTCACTATAATTACTTTATTTTTTAATTTTAAATCCATTAATTAGCTACTATAAATTATAAAACTGAATGGCATTATTTGCCCAAAAATCTTCTTGTTCACTCACAGAGAGACCGGAGGCAAAGTTTTTTGCTACTGTAACCACCTCTGTATAATCAGCCGCTACAAGGCATACCGGCCAGTCTGACCCGAAGCAGATGCGCTTTGTGCCAAAACTTTCCAGAATTACATCCAAATAGGGCAGTAATTGTGAATAATTCCAGTGTTTATAATCCGCCTCTGTAACCATTCCTGAAATTTTACAGTACACATTCTGGCATGCTCCTATCTCCCGTATTAATACCGCCCAGCCTTCAAAAAATCCATCTTTTATATATGGTTTGGCAATATGGTCTATAATGAATTTTTGATTAGGATTCCTTTTTGCAAATTCGAGTACAGCACCCAATTGATGCGGAAATACCAATATGTCATAAGTAAAATCAAAATGCTTTAAACTACTTATTCCTTTTAAGAAATTGGAGCGCAATAAAAAATTAGGATCCTTTTCTCCCTGTACGATATGCCGAAAACCTTTTACGACAGGCTCTTCGTAATATTTTTCCAATTGTTCCATCAAATCCAAAGATCGAAAATCTACCCACCCCACTATAGCTTTTATAAAGCTATGTTCTCTGGATAAATTCAGCAGAAAATTATTTTCCTCCAGACTCTGATCGGTTTGTACGGCTACACATCCTTCAATCTGATTTTTATTGAATTCCTCTTTAATATCCCCAGGTAAAAAGTTCCTTCGGATCACCGCCATTTCAGCATCTATCCAGGAATGTTTTTGGAGGTCATATTTCCAAAAATGTTGGTGGGAATCAATTCTTTTCATAACTGATTGAAATTTACTCAAAATCTACAATTCCTTTGATTACCCCGGTTTCAGGGCGCATCCAGGAATCAAATACTTCTATCATTTTTTTATAATGAACCCGATGGGTAATGTAGCTCTTTACAGGAAACAAACCTGCACTAAGTGTTTCAACCACATATTTAAAATCGTCTAAAGTGGCATTTCTACTACACATAAGGGTAGTCTCCTTAGCATGTATTTTAGGATGCATAAAAGTGAGCTCTCCCCTACTGAGTCCCACCAACACGTAATTACCACCGTGTGCCATATAATCTACCCCTTGTTCCAGGGCAGTTTTATTCCCGGTGGCATCAAAAACGTGCAGGGCCAAATCTCCATTGGTTAGCTCAAAAATTTCCTCTTTTGCCATATTTCCAGCCTTTACCACGGCATCTACTCCAATACTTTCCTTTACATATTGCAATCTCTCTTTATTAATATCTATCGCAATTACTTTGGCTTTCCTTATTAGTGCAAAGCTCATAATTCCTATTCCTATGGGACCACACCCCATTACCACAACCGTGTCACCTTCAACAATACTAGCCCTTCTTATAGCATGAGCTCCAATTGCGAGAGGTTCTACAATTGTTATCTCGTCCAAAGATAAGCCGGGAGCTGGTAAGAGCACATTTTCAGGTAAAACTACTTCCTGCTGCATCCCCCCGTCTATGTGAACTCCAAAAACATTGATCTTTTGACAACAATTGGTTTTACCACGGCGACAGGCTATGCATTTTCCGCAACTCAAATAAGGCATGATAACGACTTTGTCATCCTTTTTAAATGAACTATTTTCATCTGAAGTGATCACTTCGGCAGCCAGTTCGTGACCTAAAATTCGCGGATAGGTGAAAAATGCCTGATTACCTCCATAAGCATGAAGATCGGTGCCACAAATTCCAACCCTTTTAATTTTCAATAATACTTCTCCCTTTTTTCTGACTGGATTGTCGCCATTTTTTAATTGAAAAACTCCAGGTTTCTCGCAAATGATATAGTCCATAATGCTATTTTTTCTTTTTTATATTTTGTGAATAAATAAGGTTTATAGTGTTTTTCGAATAAAATCCTATTTAAAGTCTATCTTAATGACGGTTGCCAATTTATCCATAGCCGATGCATTAGGAGTTTTTAATGTCATCCAATTATCTGATTCAGACCATTCTAAATCGACACCAATTCTCATAACAGCTATATTTTAAATTCCAGAGGAAACAGCTCCAGGGGCATCATCATTTATCCAGCCTTTATCATGTTGGATACGAATAACACGAAAGCCTGAAGCCAATGGTTTGTTGGAGATTCCAGATAAAGGCAAAACTTTTCCATTGGGATTAACCGTGAGTCCATTTTCATCCCATGTAAAACTCATAGGGATATCAGAGCCCAGCATTTCAACTTTCGATACTTTGCCAAGTTTGCTTCAATTTTTATGCAGTGCTTTCAATGTAACTACGCTATCGTTCCAATTTGAAATCACGGCATAAAGAGAACCATGTTACGTATATAATAGGCGTTCTCTTTCTCCATAAACCTCTAAGGGACGCGATCCGTATATGGCCCCACCATCTATTTTTCTTTGGCGGTTCTTATGACCTCTGGATCTACAAAAAGATCCATCATCTCTTCCGGGTCCCATTTAACTATTACCCAATTGCCACAATATCTTTATGGGCATATTCTGAAACATGACCAAAAGTTTTATTATGAAACTCATAAATGGTGTTTCCCTCCATATACATATTACGTGCGTACCAACCCCCCCTGCTCGAGTATAGATTGTAATCCCAATGCGACCAGGCACCAAACTTTGCATCACGCCACCAGTCGGAAACGTTACATTTCACCCCCACTTCCTCCAATTCGCTGAGTATGAACCTTCAGTTATATGAAATGTAGGTAGGTTCCAGATATCTGGGGGCAATCCGAGGTCATCTTCGCCAATTATTCTCATCCTCTTTTTATTTGATATAAAAACCTTCTTCGTATTTAAATGGTTAGTTTGTACTATTTCTTTTTTTACAGGTAAAAATAAAGATTGGCCATTTAAATCTAAACCAAATACTAGTTTCTAAACCAGTCTTTGGTTATATTTATTACCAACCTGGTGTTTGGGTTAAACTACCATTATTTCTAAGAATTTCACTTGTTTCAATGGGTAATAAATACATTTTAGGCAAAAATGTTCTCTCTAACAATAAAACAGGCGTATAAGTTTTAACATTACCATCTTTGATAATATCCATACCATAGATTGGCCTGTTTTCTATATCTTCTGCTATTTTCCATCTTTTAACATCCCATAGTCTATGTTCTTCAAACGCCAATTCTATTCTACGCTCATTGTATAACCTTTGTCTTAATTCTTCACCTGTAACAGTAACTGGAATTTCAGGCATGTCAACACTTTGTCTGGCTCTAACTTTTGAAATATACTCTCTAGCAATGTTTTCTTCACCCAGCTCGAACTTAGCTTCGGCATAGTTAAGGTAAATTTCGCCTAAACGGAATATTATCCATGGGTTAGTATAATTTGTTTGCCAACTAATTGGTGTATTATCATCTGGCATGAACTTTCTCATTTCATAGTTTGAACGTGGATTATCACCACTTTGTTTGTAGGAATCATATCCATAAGTACTGCCATCAGGTGATACCCACATTTCGAAAGTGTCTCCATGATATCTACTTTCGTCATGTATTACTGAAGCGTCAAAACGAGGATCTCTATTAGCATAAGGATTTTGAGGATCATACCCCGATGCTGGGTTTATGGTTTTTGTATAAGAAGCGCCAGAACCGGAATAAATAAATGGTGGCTCGCCATTGGTCATATCGTAATCATCTACTAAGTTTTGAGAAGGACCGTTACTCGCCCACCATCCACCATAAGCACCATATTTACGGCCCAAATTATGCATAGGTGCTTGGTGAAAGTTAGTGGTTGAGAACTGTCGAGAAAAAATGATTTCATTATTTGCAGAGCCACTCGGTTGATTGAATAAAGTTGTGTAATCTGGATGAAGTTCATATCCGCTATTCAATAAATCTTCAGCAGCATCAGCAGCTTTTTGCCATTTTGCTAAATCATTTGAAGTGTTAAAAAGCGGTGAAGCAGCATACAAAAGCAAACGAGATTTAAGTGCTTTGCAAGCATCTGCTGTTGCTCTACCAAAATTACCATCAGTTGATGCATATCTAGCTGGCAAATCTGGTATTGCTGCATTTAAATCAGCTTCAATAAATGCGACACACTCATCAAAAGTGTTTCTTGTAAAACTATACTCTTCACCTAAATTATAAACTTTGTCTATAATAGGCACCCCTCCAAATCTTTTAATAAATTCAAAATAAATATAAGCTCTTAAAAATTTTGCTTCTGCAATCAATTGCGCTTTATTGGTAAGTTCTAATGTACTTACCTCCATTTTTTCTAGAAAAACATTGATTTTTCTAAGATAACTAAAACCAGTATTCCAATAATAAATATTTCCGCCACCAGTCCAATGATTGTTTGCAACACTTCCAATATTATCAGCATTGATGCTACCTCTAGGATACAGACCAATATCCCATGAAATACTATTAAATGCCTCATCGGTAGCTTTAGATTGCATGTGTATTTTGTACCCATGTTGTATAGCATTGTACAATTCCGTATGATATGCAGCAATAAGTTTTGCATCACTCCATACCGCATCTTCGCTAATTTGATCAATTGGCGTAAGGTCGAGAATGTCATCGCTACATGAATAACAGGCGCAAATTACAGTGATTAATAAAATTAATTTTTTCATTTTTTTGCTTTTTTTTTAAAATTTAACATTAACACCTAAGTTAATAGTCCTTAATTGTGGATAAACCAATGAAGTTGTACCTTCAGGATCAGACCATTTATTTTCTTTGGTCCAAGTAATCAAGTTAAAGGCACTTGCGTAGAAACGGACACTTTTTCCTCCAACTGAAGAGATTAATTTTTCTGGTACTGTCCAGCCTAATTCCAAACTTTTTAGTCTAATAAATGTGGCATCATATAAAAAGAAGGTATTGGTTCCAGGTGAATAACCATCCGCTCTAGGCATAGTACCATTTGGATTGCTTTCAGTCCAACGATCGGCTGCTCTTGCAACAAAAGCATTACTAAAATCCGCATTTCCTAAGTTTGCAAAAGTACCATCATAATTGTAAACATTGGTTTGTCCTTGGAAGAAAAGATTTAAGTCTAAATTATGCCATTCAAAATTCATACTCATACCAAATATTATTTCTGGAGTAGCTGATTTATCAAACCTGTATTGATCATCTGAGTTAATCTCGCCATCGTCATTATAATCAATAATTTTAATATCTCCAACTTCAGTGCCATTTTGGTGAGGATATGCATCCAATTCTTCTTGAGTATTGAAAATACCATCAGTATCATAAATTAAATTGGCTCCTACTGGATGACCAGTTACACTTGTCCATGGCGCATCCGCATTAGGTGTTTCATCTAAAAACACGACATTACTTTTTACATATCCCATATTTGCTGACACACTATATGCTAAATCATTAATGGTGTTTCTATGGTCTAATACAATTTCAAAACCTTTATTATCAACTTTTCCAATATTCTCATCTGGTAAGGAAGGGAATCCTAAAGTGGCTGGTATAGAAAGATTTCTGGCTGCTAATATCCTGGATCTTTTTTCTTGGAAATAAGTAAAATCAATTCCTAACAATCCATTCCAAAGCGAAGCTTCTAATCCAAAATCTGTTTTCTTACTTACCTCCCATGTAATATTAGTATTGGGTAATCTGTCTGAAACAACACCAGGAGCATCGTTACTACCAAAAACATAATTACCTCCTATTGAAAATAATTGTAAATATTGAAATGCGTCTACACGATCATTACCAAGTTCTCCATAAGTAGCTCTAATTTTTAAGTTGTTAACAAAAGGAAGGGCATCTTGAATGAATTTTTCTTCCGATAAACGCCATCCAGCTTGAATTGCAGGGAAAAATCCATACCGTGAAGACGTTGGGAAATTTTGGGTACCATTGTAGCGGAAAGAAAACTCAAATAAGTATTTAGATTGAAATTCATAATTAAAACGACCCAAATAGTTGTTATAAGCTCCTTCTGATGCATTACCACTATTGTTTTTATCATCAGGATCATTACTTCCAGCATCAATTTGTTCAATGGCTGAACTCACAAAATTTCGTCTGTAAGACTCTGTATATGAAGATGCGTTTTGTTGTTGTTCTTGCCCTACCATGGCTGCCACGTGATGATCACCAAACGTGTTATCATAAGTAATTCTGTAGTTGAACAATTTAGTTGTATATCTGGTATACCTATCCCATAGCTCTACAGTTGAAGCCCCAGTACCTTGTTTTAAATCATATTCTTGCGTATTTACATTATACTCATGATAGGTATATGGTAAATTTAATCTTTTTTGGAATACATGACTTAAATCATAATTGTATGAAGCATCAATTCTTAACCCTTTCACAAAAGGTATTTTGTAAGTAGCTGTAAATGTAGAATAAATAGGTTCATCATAAGTTCTATCATAACCTCTTTGATCTAACAACAAAGGGCTTTCACCTAATCTACCGGGCGCAATCAATCCGTTTGGATATCTAGCTACTAACAACGGGCTAGCCAGTAATGAGTTTGTGAAATTATCATTATTGATAACGTTTGAATATTCTTTTTTAGTTAAGATGGCACTAATGTTTGCACCTATACTAAGATTTTCGTTAACATTCACGTCAATTTTTCCTCTAAAGTTAAATTGATTATAATCAGTAGGCATGTGTTTGAAATCTCCATCTTGAGTAATGGCCCCAAAAGAAAGTAAATATCGAACTGCTTCAGATCCACCAGTTACTTGCATGTTAAGGCGTTGTTGAAGTGAATAGTCTTTCAATACTTCTCCTATCCAATCTGTGTTTGGAAATAAAATGGGGTCTGAACCATCTCTATATTTTTGAATAGCATCATCAGAATAAAAAGGAGTGTAGTTACTACTAGGTCTGCCAGCTCTATAATAAGCCCCTTCATTATAAACCTGAGCATAAGTAACTGCATCTAGCATATCTGGAACTTTTGTTGGACTACTGAAGGCGCTACTGTAAGAAACACTAAATTCTGGTTTTCCTATTTTACCTTTTTTAGTAGTTACCAAAATAACCCCATTGGCAGCACGTGCACCGTAAATCGCTGCCGAACCATCTTTTAGAACAGAAATACTTTCTATATCCTCTGGGTTAAGCCTGCCTATTAAACTACGCTCCACACCATCAATAATAATAAGAGGCGAATTGTCACCTGTAGTTCCATTACCACGAATTAATATGTCGGCATCATCCCTACCCGGTTCACCAGTACGTTGCACCGCAATTAACCCCGGCAATCTACCTTGTAGCGACGCAGTAATATTTGCATTAGGGCTCTTTGTTAGCTCCTCTCCAGATACATCTACTACTGAACCGGTTAAAGTAACTTTACTCTGAGTGCCATAGCCTACCACCACCACATCTTCAAGAGATTCGAGGTCTGCAGCCAACTCAACATCAATTTGATTCCGGCCATTAACCTGGACCTCCTGTCCTTTAAATCCTACATAGGAAAAAACAAGAACAGCTTCAGGAGAAACCTGGATAGAAAATTCACCATCCATATTCGTTACCACTCCGTTACTGGTTCCTTTTTGAATTACATTCACGCCTGGAAATGGTATCCCGTCCATGGCACCTGTAACTGTACCAGAAACAGTTATCTCCTGTCCATACCCGGAAAAACCAAGCAGAAGAATAAACATCAAAACCGCTGGAAAACCTTTTCGATCCGGCCAAAGAATTTTAAAAATTTGTTGCATTTTAGTTGTAGTTTATGTTAAAATATTTAAGTATGAAAATCCTCTCCATCCAAATCAGGATGTTTAAAATGATCTTAAAAGTCGTAATACTGATTCTTATTTTCGAATTAGTTTATTTAGATTATAAATTGTTTATTTCTGGACTTTTTGAATTTTTCACCTTTCTTAGCCCAGGAAAATGGCTTCTGGTAATTCGACATTAAAGCTTCCCACTTCAGGACAAATTCATCATTAGTATCCATTTCAGCCTTTCTTTCAAAACTAAAGTCCTCCTCCACCTCTATCCACATCATTAGCCGATTTCCTGTTAAAAAAATTTCCATATTGATTATCCCTGTGGCTTTTATACTTTCCCGAACCTCCGGCCAGGCATTTTCATTCGTATGAAAATTTTTATATTCTTCAATAATTTTTGGATTGTCTCTTAAATCGCACGCGAGAAAATACTTTTTATATTTTTTCATAGATAATAATGTTCCTCAATAAAATTTAGAATTATAATCTTTCTTACTAAATATAAATAATTAATTACTTCAAATGTAGATGGTTAATATTTTAGAATATTATACAAATACGACTATTTTTTATATGAAATCGACAATTACACTCCCACCAACCCCATTTTTTATAAATTCTTTAGACTCCGAATTTTTTTAAATCTTAAATAGAATCAAAAAGAACAAATTTGTTCTCTTATTCTGCAATGGAAGGAATCGAAATCTACCAAAGGAAAATTTATAAACCAGAAACCGTTAAGTTATCACCGGTTTAATTATTGGGTAAAGAAATACAATAAACATCATAACTCAGACACGGACCAAGATGAATTACCTTCATTTAAGCAGAGACTCAAAAGTTCCTTCTATCAAAAGAGGAATCCAAATAAGGAGCCTCAAAAAACACTTTGTATTGAGTTGCCTTGTGAGTTAAAAATATCCATTTACTGATGATTGGGTTAGGTTTAAAAGTTAAGTACCACAACACTAATTCCGCTCCCTTTAGTACACAGTTCGGAACTCAAAAAAAATAAAAACCCTTTTTTACGGAACTTATCGCCCGATTAACTGCAATGTGGATTAGCTAATTTTTGAGACCAATAAAAGACCGGATAGCCGCCTAAGTGCGCTATCCGGTCTTTTATATTTGTTCGCACCAAACCGCTTTTTTAAGAGCAAGTATTTTTAAAGTGCTAAATATGCTGGAAATCCTCATATCGACTCATAATTGAACGGTAGTTTTTTATAGTTGAAATATCCGAAGTAACATTCTTTGCAAGGTCAACTGCTT
>Ga0307486_1001837_pt1 | contig 15542 bp, 9 predicted proteins | sample CBIW02metaG_FD_203663 | JGI IMG/M metagenome (GOLD analysis project Ga0307486, IMG submission 203663) | Sea-ice brine microbial communities from Beaufort Sea near Barrow, Alaska, United States - CBIW 0.2 | ecosystem: Environmental > Aquatic > Marine > Coastal | place: USA: Alaska | collected... | reverse complement strand
CCTGAGCAAGTGTCGACCCATCCACAAACTCCACCATCGAGTGAACAATCGACTGCGGATGAACCGTGACCGCGATGCTGTCATAAGGCACATCGAAAAGTAAGTGGGCTTCGATAACCTCAAGCCCCTTATTCACCAGAGTCGAGGAGTTCGTGGTGACGACGAGCCCCATGTCCCACGTCGGATGAGCAAGAGCTTCTTGCGGGGTCACATCGCGCAGCGACTTCCGAGTGCGACCACGGAATGGACCACCGGATGCCGTCAGCACAAGTCGACGGACCTCAGAGTGCTCGCCAGAACGCAGCGCCTGCGCGATCGCAGAGTGCTCAGAATCCACGGGAACGATCTGGCCAGGCTTGGCTCGAGACATCACCAGATCGCCACCGACAATCAGGCTTTCTTTGTTGGCCAAAGCCAGTACCGCACCCGAATCAAGTGCCGCGAGTGTTGGCCCGAGACCCACCGACCCGGTAATGCCGTTGACCACAACATCGGCCGGGACATCCCGAACCAACTGAGCTGCCTGCTCGGCGCCGAACGCAATGTGCTCGACGCCGAAGCGTGCCGCCTGCTGTTCGACCAGCACACGATTTGACCCTGCCGCGAGGCCTACGACCTCGAAACGGTCGCGATTAGCGTCGACCACTTCGAGAGTCTGCGTGCCGATCGAGCCTGTCGAGCCGAGCAGAATTATCTTGCGCATTCCGCTACCTTAGCGACCCCGCACCGCTGTGCGGGGTCAAGGAGCGCGAGCTAGCCAAGGCCGAGAATATCGACAACAAACACGAGGGTGTCTGTGCCACTAATCCCTGCTTCCTCCTGGCCTGCCTCGCCATAACCTTCGCTCGGTGGAAGCACTGCGATGATCTGTGAGCCAACCTTCTGGCCCTCAAGCGCTGTCTTGAAACCGGGAACGACCTGCCCGGTGTTGAAAGTTGACGGGGTGCCGCGAGCCCAGCTCTCGTCAAAGATTTCGCCGGTCGTCCAGTTCATGCCCACATAGTGAACAACGACATCCGAATTCTCTTCAACCGTCTCACCGTCGCCCTGCTTGAGCACTGCGACTTCAAGTTCCGCGGGCGGATCAGTCGACGGAATTGTGATCGTCGGTCGACCGTCGTCACCAAGTTCTACCGTTGGCAAGCCATCAACCGCAGGCTGATCTTCGCCGTCAGCACGGGGAAGCGCCGGGTCAGCGGGGGCATCAACCGAAACTACGTCAATAACGAACACGATGTCGTCATCGGCGGCAACACCAAGCTGCTCACGAGCAGTAGCATCGGCAAAGGACTCCTCAGGCGGAACAACTCCGACTACACGCGAACCAGCAGTTGAGCACTGGAGCGTCTTGACTAAGCCGACAGGGAGCAGCTCGACATCAACGGGAAACGGCGCAATGCCCGCCTCTTCGTACGTCGTTGACGTCGAAAGTTCCTCACCCGTGGCACCACTGTACAGCGTGAAGTACACGTTAGCCTTTGCTCGTTCGACAGCAACCTGATCGCCGTCGCCCTTGATCGAGACCGAACGCTCTGTCTCGGTGACATCAGTCGGGAAGTCAATTTTCACTGTCGGCTTGCTAGCGAAGTCGCCGCTGACCTCAACAGCCTTCGACGCAGCGCCTGAGGCCGTTGCCGTGCAATCATCTGACTTCCCTGCCGTCGTCGAGCCAGCTGGCGAACATGCGGCAAGAGTTACCGCAACGCCGAGGGTCAGAACTAACGGGATCGCTTTACGCACAGGAGCCTTTCACAACAACAAGAACAGGAAACATCAATCCTCCCGCACCCTTGCTGAACGTAGCGTGTGGAATCGCCGACGAGGCTGCGAGTCTGCGATTCTGCGAAAGCACAGTCAGCAGATCCGCGGGATGTTCACGCCTAGAGTTCCTGCACAATCCTCGGCTGGTGAAGCACGGGAAAGTTCACCGAGGACGCAATGAAGCACTTCTTGCTTGCTTCAGCGTGGGCATCCATGGCTTCCTCAACGCTGCCGGCGGCGATCGTCACAACCGGACGTAGCGTCACTGAAGTGAAATGGCCGCCACCGTTGTCGGTCTGCTTCAACGTTCCCGACACTTCGTCGTGATAGGCCGTGACCACAATTCCGCGCTGGACAGCGACGTGTAGATAGCTCAACATGTGGCACTGGCTCAAGGCCGCGATCAGCAGCTCTTCGGGGTTCCACCGGTCGGCAGAACCATGAAATACACGAGCACTCGAGCCATCGATGGAGTGTTTTCCTACCGCAGTGATCTCATTGTGGCGAGAGTAACCCCGATACTCGCGTGTGCCTTCTCCGAGGTTTCCCGACCATTCAAGTCGCACTTCAAAGTTGTGGTCGATGTTCATCAAAATCTCCCTCACCAGCATCCAGTTCACCAGCAACGACCGCAATTCACGCAACCGCCATGTTTTCGCCAGTCCACCGTAGCGCTCAAATCTGGGATTCACTGCGTCGGCGTAGGAACGCGACGGATTGCCGCTAGCGTGGGAACGTGAATCAAGTTACGTCGAGTACCCACAACGCCCTTTCTGTCAGCGACACCGTACAACTCGCTGTGCTTGAACGGTCAGGGTTGATCGAATCTCGCCATCTGGGTGCGGCCGTAGTGCTAGCACCTGACGGTAACGAAATGCGCCGATTGGGCAATCCAGATGCTCTCATCTATCCCCGTTCGACGCTGAAGCCGATGCAGGCAATTACCGTGTTGCGCGCCGGAGTGACGCTCTCGCCAGAACAGCTCGTTCTCGCTAGCGCCAGCCACACCGGAAGCCAACGACACCAAGATGTCGCAGAATCTACCCTTGTTGCGTACGGGCTCAACGTCGACGACTTGAGGTGCCCGCCGGACTGGCCCGCGGATTCCGAAGCGCGGCGCGCAGCGGATGCTCCCACTCGGATTGCAATGAACTGCTCGGGCAAACACGCGAGCTTCCTTGCTGCCTGCGTAGTCAACGACTGGCCGCTCGAGAGTTACCTAGAGCACGACCATCCGCTGCAGGAACGAATCCGCGAGACCGTCGTCGAATTCACGGGAACCGAGCTCGCTCATGAAGGAACAGATGGATGCGGCGCCCCTGTGTTTGCCATGAGTCTCGTCTGGCTCGCTAAGGCAATCCAGCGGGTAGCGACCGCCACCGCGGAAAGTGATCCGCACGCTCACGCGCTCATCAGCGCCATTCGGGCGAACGCCTGGGGTCTCGATATGCCTCAAGTTGCCGAGGCAATGAACGCGCTCGGCATTGTGGCCAAGCGCGGTGCAGAGGGAGTATTGATCGCGGCAGCCCCGAACGGCACCACGGTCACGTTAAAGATTCTTGACGGATCGATCCGCCCGCTGTTGCCCGTTGGGTTGTCATTGCTTGCCGAGGCGGGCGCGATTGATGCAGATGCGGTTAGTGCGGTGCTCGCGTCAACGACCGAGAAGGTTCTCGGCCGCGGACTTCCGGTCGGCGAACTGCGCTTTCAACTCGCGTAGCAGGCTTTCGTAGTCTGCAGAACATCACCTGGGCTAAGTCAGCCCGGTGAAGGCGCGGCAGCGCTACCGCTAGCCTTTGCCGGTGACTCGGCGGAACTCTGCGTTGAACGCCTGGTCGTCCGTTGAACTGAGTGTTCGGAACTCGCTTGCGCGAGTCATGGCACTCGCATCCGGGAACGTGAACAGGTTTGCGGCAAGTGTCGGGTAATTCTCGGTTGCATACTCGAGCGTTCCGTCGACAGGACTTACACACTGAATCCACCGGACGACCTCTGTTGCGATTTCAGGGTCGTAGTAGAAGTTCATGAGCTTCTCGGCATTGGCCTTGTGCTGAGCACCTGCAGGGACGACGAGAGAATCAGTGAAGAACGTGCCTCGAGAGGCCGGAAGTAGGAACTTGAATTTCTCGTAGCCAGCTTGTGCGTTGAGTACGGCGATGTCGCCGGCACGGGCGAACCCGGCCACGGCCTCGCCCGACTTAAACATGTCAATGTAGTCGCTGCCCATCACTCCGAGAATGTGTTTCGACGCAAGGTGTTCTTCGAGCAGGGCGCCGGCAGAATTGAAATCGTCAATCCCCCAGTCATCTTGGGAAATATCTACGCCCTGATCCAGCAGGAGCATTCCCATGGTGTGACGCATTTCTGCAAGAACCACGACTTTGCCTTTAAGGTCGTCGCGCCACAGTTGTTCAACAGAATCAAGGCCGGCGGGATACTCGTCTGCGTTCCACGCGAGACCGATGAACCCGCTTTGCCATGGCAATGAGTAGTCACGGTCGGGGTCAAATGCTGGCTGCGCGAGATCCTTGTTGAGGTTCGCTTTGTTGGGAATGTTGTCTGAGTTCAGCTTCTGGGCGTAACCGAACCGGATGAGTCGTGCCGCCATCCAGTCGCTAACGCAAATAATGTCTGCGCCTGTTGGACGGCCCATAGCGAGCTGGTCCTTCATAGTGAGATAGAAGCCGACGTTGTCTTTTACGACCGAACGGTACTCAACGTCGATCCCTGATTCGCTCCTAAACTGCTTGAGCGTCGCCGAGCTGCCGCTCAGGTCTTCATCGATATAGGAAGGCCAGCTTGCCCATACGAGCGAGCTATCACTCTCGGAAATGTCAATCGCTTCAGAACCGTCTGGCGAAACGCATGCGGCGAGGGCGAGCGCCGAAACGCCAAGCCCTGCTCCCTGCAACAATCGCCTGCGGCTGACCTGAGATTGCTTCGCTTGCAGCACTAGCTGCTGGATCGTTTGATCCCGCGGAAGTGGTCTCGTCACAGTTTCTCCTTCGCCCAACCAACTACCCCGATGGTAGTGAGCGCAGTTCGGGTCTTTGTAGCCCCAGTTAGGAGGGGCTTTATGGGCGCAAGGCAATAATTCCACGTTTTGGGTTCAAAATCGCCCAATAATTGTGCCCAATTCGGGTACCGTGCCGGTTCGCTCAGGACTATGAGGATTGCCATTCCGACCGAAGTTAAAACAATGAGTTCCGTGTCGCAATAACACCGGCAGGGGTGCGCGATATGGTCGCCAACGGACACGAGGTTCTTGTCCAATCTGGCGCCGGTCTAGGTTCGTCGATCGCTGATGAGCAATATTTGGAAGCTGGCGCGGTGCTTGCACCCGATGCAGCGACCACGTGGGCCACAGCGGACGTGGTGTTGAAGGTAGAGGAGCCGATTGCTTCTGAGTACCAATACTTTCGCGATGATCTTGTGCTCTTCACTTACCTCCGCTTGGCCGCCGAGGAAGAACTCACTCGGGCACTTCTTGACGCTGGGGTGACCTCAACCGCAATCGAGACGGTTCAGCTGGCCTCTCGTGCATTGCCGTTGTTGGCGCCGATGAGCGAGGTCGCTGGCCGGTTGTCTGCGATCGTGAGCGCGAACGTCATGCTCAAGCGCACGGTCTTACGCAGTCGAGTAGTGCTGCGGCACTGAGCTAGTTTCCGGCAGCGTTACCCTGTCGGCACCGCCGTCGTTTTTCACTCTCCAATAGTGACGAGCACCGGCGGTGAGCAGTGGTGGCAGTTCTCGTATTCGCGTGAGCTGCCGGTAGTCGCTCAGGCTGCAACTATCGAGCAGGATCATAGCGTGGGCTTTCAAGAGATTTATGGCGCCCCACCGCGACTGCCACTCATCGATCGACCCGATCAGGGCCGTTGGTCGTTGTGAGTCGCTGATGAGCAATTCACGTTCGGCGCCGACCGCGCCGCTGATCTTCCGCGCCCTCCAGCCCGCCGCGGTGAACGCTGCTGCGGTCGATGCCGGTCTACTGCTGGCGACCACGACACTCTCGTTGACGCTCAAAGTGTGAACTAGCGCGGGAATTGGCTGCGGCGGCAACGCATCAGTCACGCCGATTTGTACCCGTGCATCCTTCCAAAGCCCGCCTCCTGCTGGCAGCGTGGGAAGGAAATCTGCGGAGACACCGCCGGACAGTACAAATTCTTGTCTGCTGCCGAAGCGGAGCCTGAGCGTGCTCGGCATCAGTTGGGCGATTGCCTGTAGCGCCGGAGTGATGCGCTGGGCGCTTGCGACAATCCACACGCTGTGTGCGGGCCCTTCGCGTAACAGTCGGACGAGCATGTCTAGAGCGGCTGAGCGGTATTCATCGTCGAATCGAGCAATTACTGCGTCGAGATCGTCAATGGTGACAATCGTGCGGCGGGCGTGATGCGCCGGCTTCTCACCATGATCGAGGGTCGCATGCAGTGCACTGAGGGCATCCCAGAAGCTAGCGGGCTCGATCCCCCATGCATACGCACCGACATCGGCTTGCGAGACGGCAGGATCGCTTGCAAGCACGTGCGCTGGCAGGCTCATATTTCGACGAGCGGACTCATCGGCACAGATCGCTGCTGCAATGGTGGTGATTGCTGTGCTTTTTCCGCTACCCGGCCCTCCGAGAACCAAGAGATGCCCGTCTTCCCCCGGCGACCAGTGCGCCACCCCGTGCCTCTGTTCGTCTGGCAGGTCTGTGAATCCGAAATTCACGGTGTGCTCGTCGCTAGCATTCGGGTCCAAGCGCGGCCGCGCCGCAGCGCGTTCCATGACTGCCCTCAGAAAGATGCGCTCGGCAAGTGGCTCGCACCATGGCCGTCTGGGCTCGAATTCGCCTGGCCACCGTGATGCAACCGCGTGAACATCGCCGCGTGATGCCAGCGCGAACTGCACCACGTGCGCGGATGAGGATCCGTGGGCGACCCACGCACGACCTTTCAGCTGCGCTGGCAACTCGGCCGCGCGGTCGCTACCGATTACTGCGGAGCTATCGGCTCCGTTGTTGACGCGAAGGGATATCCGTAAATCTGCATTCGCAAGCAGCGCATCACGCACGATCCCTGATGGTCGCTGCGTGCACAGGATGAGGTGGACCCCCAGCGAGCGACCGCGCGCCGCAATGTCGCTGAAGAGCGCGTGCAGTTGAGGGTAGTCGGCCATCATGGCCGCGAACTCATCGACCACGATAACGAGCCGCGGCAGTGTATCGAGCTCAGAGACGTCTCTCGCGCCCGCCTGGGCAAGGGCCCTCTCTCGGTATCGCAACTCTGCACGAAGGCTCGCAAACGCGCGACTCGCGGCTGTCTCATCGAGATCAGTGATAATCCCTACCGTGTGTGGAAGGTCGGCGAGGTTGGCGAAGGCGGAACCACCTTTGAAGTCAACGAGGAGGAACGTGACGTCGTCAGGTGACGATTCAGCGGCCATAGCAAGCACCCATGAAATCAGCAGTTCGCTTTTGCCACTTCCGGTAGTGCCACCAACAATTGCGTGCGGTCCGTCACGGACGAGGTCGATCGATAAACGCCCACCAATCCCCACTGCAGGTTTCGCCTCGAGCGAGTCTGAACGCCGTGGCGAGAGCTCTGTAGCGTTTCCCAATTGGTCGAGCAGCTCTCGGAATTTGAGCGACTCTGGCAGTGCGTTGTCACTGACTGCTAAACCGTCGCGTCCCGCAATTTCGCGGGCTGCCATCACCCAAGCGATGGCCTGCTCGCGCCCCAGAAATGACGGGTCAAAATCACGTCTTTGGTGCCGATCTGGATGCCCAACCACGGCAACACTGTCACCACCGACGCACAGAACGATCCGATGCCCACTTGGTGCTTGGTTCTCGTGGGTAACGACACTGATCGACACGGTAGGTGCGGCTTGCCCTAACTCGCCCCATTGAACGCAGGCAAGCTCGTGACCACTGTGAACTTCATCCGCCCCGCCATGCGGCGGCACGTGGCGATGCGGTAGGTGGGCGCCCCACGCTTCCGCACTGAACGCTCCGCGTATGCACACCCAACTCGATGCTGGAGAGAGCGTGCGAGCGAGCTGAATTGCCAGCGCTCTCGCGAGCGAGAGAGCCATGATTTGGTTTCCGTAGATCGCAATTCCTAGCCGCGCATTGACGGCAATTGGCGCGCGCGAAAGGCTTGCCGCCTGTTCAGCGAGCCGCTGATAGTGCTCCGCCGTTGACGCAGAGACATGCTCGTTTGCCCCCGTGCGATCAATTGAAAGACCGCTGCGCACGCGTCCGTAACCGAGGTGTACTGGCAGCACATCCCGAGGTTGACGCATCCACCTCGCTGAGTCCGTTTGTACGTGACCCACGAGTTCAATTGCTGGCGGTGTGCGTTCGGCAAGTTCCGTGATTTCGCGGCGGTGGCGCACGACAATAGCGGCGGCTGTCGCTGAGACTTCGGCGGAGAAGCGTGCACGCTCATCGCGCGACTTCCTTCGTGCAGACACGCGCGAATCCACGTAACTTCCAGTCGCCGCCAGCGGTCCAAGTGCAGCAAAGATGAGCGCGTACGACGAACCAGTAATCAACCAAATTGCGAGTGACGCGATGATCGGAACGGTAGCGGCGACAACCGGAAATCGAAACGGCGCCGCAAGCTGTGGTGCTGTTGGCAGCGTGATGCGTGGATCGTTTGAGCAGGAATCGGTCACATTCCTACTTCACCAGCGTGCGGCATCCGAAATTGTCATTCGCTGCCAGCAGTGGATAGAGCTCTGACGAGGATCGATGTGAGGGACTCAAGCTCAGGCCGATTCATCTGGGCCAATGTCGCAAACACCGTTAGCTAACGATAAAGAACTGCTCGCCGATTTCTACTCTGCTTCCGCGCATCACGCGGTACCGCTTGCCTGGCTCGCAACGTTTCGGTTCTCCGCCGGGCTCCCGAACCACTGTTCCATTCCCCGAATACCGGTCGCTGATCCAAAATGCTCCGGCCATTTGTCCGAATTCGAGATGTGTTTTGGATACAGATTTGCTGGGATCTGTGATGGGAACCAAAATTTCGAAGGTCTCGGAAGGCTCCTTCATCGGGTTTCGCCCGACTAGTCCCGTTCCGGCGACAATCACGCTGTCGCCCGTGCTGAATTGCAGCACGAAGCGAGTCCCCGAAACACTGCGATCCACAATCCGGGTGTCTTCGATGTCCTCATCTTCAGAGGCTCCAGAGGCTCCAGACGCAATCGGGGCAGGCGACGAAACAGGTAGCTCGACGCGATGATGAGACATCGGCGGCGGTGCAAGAACTGAGAGACCGGGAGTCGGGGTGCCAACGTCGCGCGCGGAAGCGACCGGCTCCTCGTCGGACTCCGCAGGGGTCTGGTCAACCGAATGCAAGGGTTCAGCATCGAGCTCGCCATCGGCGCCGGGCGCAGGGCGCGCGTCAGAATCGGACTGCATCTCAATCGCGCGATCCGCATCAGTCGGCTTCGCCGGCTCTACCTGCTCGTGTTCTTGCTCCTGTTCTTGCTCGTGATCTTGCTCGTGATTCGGCTCTTCAGCGATTTCAATAGGTTTGGCTTGCGCCGCAGGCACGCTGTCAGTTATTTGTTTAGCGGTGTCTGACCGCACTGTTGGAGTTCCCCACGGGAATGGATCGAGTGCGGGCGGAGCCACAGCACGAGGCCCAGGGCCGACGCCATGCTTCACGAAGCCGCAAGAGCCACAAAAGATGTCTGACTCGGCAAGAGAAGCGCCGCACTGTGCACATTCTGCTTCACTGCTCTCAGTTGCGGCTGGTGGCGCAACTCCCGCAACACTCTCGCTGAGGGAAGAGTCGCCCGGATTCGGCACCTCGTCGCGCGCAATCGCCGTCTCACGCGGTCGAGAGCCAAAAATGCCAGATGAGCGAGGTGCCGTTCCTGTCGGCTCCGCCACCTCAGGCTCACTGTCGACTGCGATGGCTGGGGGTGCTGGCTGGTCGCTCACACGCTCGGATGCGACCGGCGCGAATGCGGAGGCGCGGAGGCGGTCGGCCGTTGTGAAGATCGGCTCATCCCCTTGCGGTCGCACGGGCTTGACGCGGTAGCTTTCAGAGGTCGAAGCACCAGTTTCGGGGCGGCCAACCCTACTCAGGTCTGGCTCGAACGCTGAGCGCGGGAGTGGTGACGGCTCAACCAAGGGTTCGGGCACGGGCTCGGGTTCTGGCACAGGATCGGGTGTCGGCTCGGGCGTCGGCTCGGGTTCGGGCTCTTGCTCTTGTTCTGGCTCTTGATTTTGCTCGGGTTCCATGGCCGCTTCTGTTCCCGCCTGAAATTCGTGCTCGGCGAACGCGTTCTCGTTCTCGTTCTCGTTCTCGTTCTCGTTCTCGTTCTGAGCTGCAGTGTCTTCTACACCAAGCGCGACAGTGTCACGAGCGCCAAGGTCGCGTTCATCGGCTTTATCCTGCCAGTCGTCTCGTTCAGTCGATGAGCCAGCAGCGAGGTCTGCGAATAGTGCGTGCGAGTCATCAGCACTCGACTCTGAACTTCGTACGGGCAGCGCGATGTTGTGGGGATCGGGCGCTGGCAAGTCACGCAAGCCTCCATCCAACACTGAATAGATCTCCGTCTGCGCGAGCCGGGGCTTTGCGGGGCCGGCAAAATTGAGTGTCCCGGGATTGGCCACCTCGTCGTAAGGGCCGTCCTCGTCATAAGGGCCGTCCTCGTCAAAGGGCAGTGCGTCGTCCTGGGGAGCGTCTTCATTTTCGGGCATGGCTTCCTCGTCATTTCTAGGTTCCATCTGAGCACTTTCGGCGCTGAGAGGTTCCTTCTCGAAATCCGCAGCCTGTGGCTCGGCGACCGTGTGAGAAAAAACGAGCGGCGCACCGAGTTGCATGGCGAAACCAGATTCAAGCTCTTCTGCTACGGGTTCAACCTCGTCGGCTGATACCACCTCAGCAGGCTGGTCCTGCGAACGCGGTGGACTCAAATCTTCTTTGTCATCTGGCGATACCATCGCGGCCGCAACTGCCGCACCGCGTTCATGCTTGTGACGGTGATGAAGACTCGGGGAATCTGACGTATCGAGATCCGTTTTCGCCGGCTTGGGGTCGTGAGACGACGCTCTCGTCGGCGAATCGTCCGCCACCCTTCGGGCGCGTCGAGACATCGCCGGCCGTCCACACTCCGCACAGTAGACGGCATCGGCGGGCAGCTGGGTCGCGCAAAAAGAACAAATCACGGGTAGTCCTCTATCGCTTAAACAGACTTGTGACACTATAACCACCGAGCGAACGCAGCGATATCTTGGTCCTGAACCGCGCCCAACGCGACAGTCCAGTATGGAGCTGATTCTCGAGTTCGATTACGTTCGTCCAGAACGCATCAGCCTCGACAGACTCCGGATTACCTCCGGAGAAAATTGCGCGGTCGGCATGTACCGCAAGATCGTGTGCTGCCGAAGACTGCACTATCGCAGCAACCTCAGTTCGGGTTCCTGAAGGCAACGGAGAGTAACCGTGGTCAAGGATCGAATCTTCGAATTCCTGCCATCCACCGCTGATTCGTTCCAGCGCTGAGTCAGCGCGTCTACGCAACATTCGGCGGCGCACTTTGGCAGCCATTACGACTAGAAATGGCGCCGCTAGAACGAGTAGCGCCAGCACAACCCAGCCTGCGGTTCGCAGTACCGCGAGTAGCGCTTGCAACACAGGATCGAGGCCTGGCCGGAGCGCTTGCTCGCTGTCGGGATTCGACTGGCGATTGGTGGGGTCCGATTCGATCTCAGGAGGCTGCACAACGGTTTGCGGGCGTGCCACCTGCGCTGTGTCGTCAGGATCCTCTTCGGGAATCTCGCGGAGCGGAGGGTTGGGGTCAATGGTGACCCAGCCATGCTGTGCAGTGTTCACTTCGATCCAAGCAGAAACGTCATCGCCCCGAATTTGCTGGTCAGATGTCACAAAGCCAAGCACAACGCGGGCAGGGAATCCTAGTTCGTTCGCCATAATTGACGCCGTAGCGGCATACTGCTCGCCGTCACCAATCATGCGTGGCGCCGTGAAGAGTTCGGCTACGCGATCCGCTGAGTGTCCGGATCGGCTTGGCGCTTCATCCACCCCAACTCCATGGCTCACGTAGCCGTTAGAAGCTAGTCCCCGCAACATTGCGGAGAGCCGTTCACCCGGTTCGGTTTCTCCCTGAACGTATTCGTCGAGCGCTTCGGTGAGTTCGTCAGGCGACACACGAATGGGAGGCACTTCGGCTGTTCCCGGCGTCAACGATGAGATGTCCTCTGCACTCGGTTGGGCCGGAAGAATCCCTTCAAATGTGTAACTATCGCCATTTTCTAGCCCGCCAGTCACCGCCGCCGTGCCCGAAACTTTGTTGTAGTAGAAGGAATCGCGAAGATCTACGGCCCGTTCACCGACAAAACCGATTTCTTCAAACAATCCAACGGTTGGCAACCACACACCGGAGTAGGAGGCAATAGTGATCGTCATTGCGATCGGCGTGCCGTCGACCCCGGATTGGTCAAATCGGGATGGCACGCGCGCAAACGAGCCAGATTCACTGGTGACACGATCACTACCGACCGCGTAAACCACGCCGTCGTAACTGTCGAGCGTCGCAAGTCTGACGCGCGTGCCTAGTGGCACTCCGGAAACTTCAAAGAGCACCGAATTTGCGGTGCTCGGCTGCCAATATCGGCGGTAGCCGGACAGCGGGCTCACGTAGTCACGTGCGTCAAAAGGCTCGACGATGGATGTTCGCAGAACCGAGCGATCATTCACCGGTGGTAGCGCGTTTGCGACACCAATCGCGGCGCCAGAAGCAATGACAAGGATCACCGTCGCGCTGATTACTGTGCGCGCCCCGGCGAATCCGAATTCCCGCCTGCGTCTGGCGACGCCTGCGGTATCGAGAGCCGCTTCGAGGGCGTTCACCCTGTCACGTCGGCGACGCCAGCGTAGCCACACCAGAGTGAGTGCGACAACCATCAATAGCGCTACGGCGAGCGTGACGGGTCGATCAGGATAGGTCGGCCCAAACGCGGTCGCGCTGACAAACACCACTATCGGTGGAATTACTGACAGCTCTGGTACCGAGGTGCGAAATGCAATGCCCAAGGAAATAACTGTCGACATAAGAACCAGAACGAGCGCTGGCACCAATAGCGCCTGATAGCTGCCTACTGGCAACGAAATTGTTAGAAGCTGCTTCCAGCCAAGTGCAACCCCAAAGACAAGGTCAATGAGCCCTGAAAAGCTGGGTAGCACGGAGTACTGGGCTTGAGAGGGCACCGCAATCGGCACTCCGATGATGAGGAAGGCAATTATGGTTGCCGCCGCGGTCGTCACGAACGACCACTTTCTCCAGAGCGAAATCAAGGCGACAACAGTCCCAGCAATAATGCTGACCGCGGTGAGCGTGATCAATGCGGGGCTGCGATAGATCGGCCACAGTGCCACAGCCGCCAGTGCGATTGATGCCCAGAGAAGTGCGCCGGTTGCGACGACAAAAGTCCGGGAGACTTTGCGGGTCATAGCGCCGCCGATCTGGCGAGCGCACGCTTGAGGTCCTCAAGGTAGCCAATCGTCATCACGCTCAGCCCCGCAACGCGGCGGAGACCTGGCACTGTTTCCGGGTCGCAAACGATAGCGACCACTTCTACGTTGGCGGCAAACTTTGTCGATGCTGCACGCAATTGTTTCGATGTCACGAGAGAGCCGCAGATCAGGAATGCGACAGAGACACCGTTCGTTTGTTCAGCGGTGACCCGAGCGACGTCAATTACGCGAAGGGCCGTTTCAGCATTTTGCACTCTGGTGAGGTCATCCAACAGCCGCGTACCGGTCAGTGTTGAGAGCGCGCGCACCGCAAGTACTTTGCGTTTGGCAAATTGCGGCGTTTGTTCGCTTGCGACGACAGTTACGGTTCGTGCGTCGTGAATTGCTTGGGCGCCAAGTGAGCCCGCAACGCTGACGGCCATCTCAAATTCATATTCATTCGCGTAATCGGCGGTTGCCAAGCTCAACGCGATCACTAGGAGGCTTCGCCGTGTTTCTTCGAACTGGCGCACCATGTACCTGCCGGTGCGTGCGGTTGTCTTCCAATGGATATTGCGTCGCTCATCCCCCGGCACATACTCGCGCAGGGCGTGAAAGGAGATGTCGTTGTTTGCGAGGTCTCGTGTCGGGTTGCCTTCTAGATCGCGGATCAGACCGGTGCTGAAACTCGGGATGCTGATGGTGCGCGGATGCACAAAGATTTCTGCGGACTCTGTCCAGATGAGCTCGCGGCGCACCAATCCGACGGGGTCGGCGCGTACTGTGCGTACGGGGCCCACAGCGACAACCCCGCGTCGCTGCGTCGGAATCGGAAACTCGTGATTAGCGGAACCGCCAGGTCGGATACTGGGGAGTACTGCTTCAGAAAACGACGTCGCGATAGGGATCTCGGCTACGACGCCCAAACTGTGGCGCCGCCCGCTGTTGAATCCTCTCACTTCGCCACTTGCCGGTTCTCCGACCACCACCCGCTGGTGATTGACGTGGAGGCTAATTTCCAGTTTGCTGCGACCGAAGAGGTAGATGGCGGCCATCAGCGCGATTGCAATGCAGGCGTACCCGACCACGACGAGTTCCAGCCACGAGATCGCGTACCCGGCAATAAGGGTGATGGGGATGAGTGCAAGCACGATCCATCCCAGTGGCGTGATGACGGATGCTACGCGTTCGCCGTATCGCGAAAACGTCGCGCGAGCGAGAACCACAGAACGCACAATCGTGACGATGAGATCAGCGAGGAATCCGGTGCGATAGCCAACGATGCGCGTGCGCGCATTATCGAGACCGCGGATGCTGGTCGGAAAGTCCGCGTCCGAGCGCGCTTGCTCACCGCTCGGATGTGAATGATCCGTCGCGGCTTGACGAGGTGGCTCCTTTTTCGCCGCCCGGCGCAGAATTGAGCTCACACGGCTTGCCGTTCTGTGGGCGGAGGATTCTCGATCAGAATTTGGGCGATCACGCTCGAGGCGGTGACTCCCTCAAATTCTGCTTCCGCATCGATAACGAGACGGTGCGCGAGCACTGACTCGGCGAGAGCCTTGACGTCGTCGGGCACAACATAATGCCGGCCATTCGATGCCGCGAGAGTCTTGGCTGAACGCATGAGTGCGAGCGCTCCGCGAACACTCACGCCAAGTCGAACTTCTGTTGCGCTTCGAGTCGCCTCGACCAATCTGCTTACGTAGTCACTGATCGTAGGGTCCACGTGCACCGTGCGGGCGAGTTGAGCCATCTCAACAATTAGCTCAGCGCTGACAACAGGGTCGATGGTCACGGAATGCGCCGCGACTCCAGCGCCATCAAGAATGCGAAGCGTGGATGCTCGATCCGGGTAGCCAATTGAGGCTTTCATAAGAAAACGGTCCAGCTGTGCTTCGGGCAGGCGATAGGTTCCGGCCTGTTCGATAGGGTTTTGGGTAGCTATGACCATGAACGGGGCGCCGACGGGATGGGAGACACCATCGACAGTGACTTGACCTTCTTCCATAACTTCAAGCAATGCTGCCTGCGTTTTGGGGCTCGCCCGGTTGATTTCGTCTGCAAGCACAATGTTGGAAAAGATCGGTCCGGGATGAAACTCGAACTGACTATTTCGTTGGTTGAAAATGCTTACTCCGGTGATATCCCCTGGCAGCAGGTCGGGCGTGAACTGGATGCGGTTGGTCGTTCCCGACACGCTTTGTGCGATTGCGCGTGCAAACGATGTCTTTCCCGTTCCCGGGTAATCCTCGAGTAATAGGTGCCCTTCGCTCAGCAGCGCCGTAAATCCCAGACGCACGACGA